>BNJU01005157.1_pt1 | contig 317878 bp, 463 predicted proteins | sample 8539281 | NCBI WGS metagenome assembly BNJU01 (sample SAMD00202456, study PRJDB9452) | human saliva metagenome | isolation source: human saliva | place: Japan
TCTGAATATCTAGCAAGTACAAACATTAAGTCTGATAGTCTATTTACATATTTTTTTGAATAAGTGGATTTAAATCTTCTTGTGCTGCAAGAGAAACTATCCTTCTTTCAGCTCTTCTCACTACAGTTCTAGCTACATGGAAAATGAGCAGCAACTTCATCATCACCAGGTAAAATAAAATGTGTTAATGGAGGTAATTTTTGATTATATTCATCAATGTATTCTTCCAATAACTTTTATATCTTCCTCTTTGATTTGATCCTTCATCATTTCTTTTACCTTTATCATCACTAGCTAAGAAACCACCTAGAACCAATAGTTTATTTTTGAATTTCTTTTTAATCTTTCTTTTATAACTTTTATTTTTGTATAATATCTTGCAAGGCCTATGAAAGAAGAAGTTTCATCTATGCAACCATAAGACTCAACTTTTAAACTATCTTTTTCTTGCTGCACTTCCACCAAGTAAATCAGTTTCTCCTTTATCTCCTCTCTTTGTATATACTTTTTGTTATATTTACATATTTTTTATCTTCCATATTTCCTCCAAACTAGAATGGGAATTCATCATCAGTCACAGGTGCACTTTTCTATATTATCATCTCCAGAATGAAATTCTTCAAAATTAGAAGTTTCCATAACTGCATTACTAGGAGCTTTATAATCATTTCCTCCTGCGTTTGTATTTGCTTTTGCTTCTCCAAATTCTACATTTTCTGCAATAACAACATAAGTAGTTAGTTTTTACCTTCTGACTCATATTGATTCATTTGTAAACTTCCTTTAAGTAAAATTTTTTTCTTCCTTTTCTAAAATATTCGCCTATAAACTCAGCTGTCTTTCCAAAAAGCTACACAGTTTATAAAAATCAGCTGTTTGAGAATCAGTTGAAGTTTGAAAAAGGTCTATCAACTGCTATTGAAAATCTTGAGTATGCCTTCCCACTTTGTCCAAACTTTTAATTCAGGGTCTCTAACAAGTCTTCCATTTAAAAACAACTAAATTCATATTAATCTCCTTTCTGATATAAAATGTTATATATTTATTCTAAAGTTATTTTACGAATATGTCAACCTTTTTTTATTCAATATTCATAATATTTAAAATTTCTTTTTGTAAAATAATCTTTGTACATCTATATCTTCATTAGGATTAATTTCAATTTTTATTTCTTTTATAATTTCTCCTGGTTTATTAGCTAAGATATAAATTCTATCACTTAAAAAAATATAGCTTCTTCAATATCATGAGTTATAAGTAAAGTTGTTAAAGTTAAACTCTTTTTTTAGATTGAGATACCATTTATGTAACTCTTTTTAGTTATAGCATCAAGAGCTGAAAAAGCTTCATCTAAAAGAAAAAAATATTTCTTTTAAAACATATAAGTTCTAATAAGTGCTACTCTTTGTCTCATTCCTCCACTTAACTGTTTGAGGATACTTATCAGCATATTTTTCTAAATTGAATTGTTTTTAAAAATTTTTCTTCCTTCTTCAAGTGCAACTTTTTTTATCTATTTTTTTGCTATAATTAGAGGTAAAATTACATTATTAATTATTGTTTTATGCTCAAAAAGTAAATCTTTTTGTAACATATATGCAACTTACCTATATAATCATCACTTCCATCGATAGTGATTTCACCACTTTGTTTTTTTAAAACACCAGCAATAAGATTGAAAAAGAGTAGATTTTCCAACTCCACTACTACCTACTATAGCAACTATTTCATTTTCTTTTAACATAAATATTTATATCTTTTTAGAATATGGTTATCTCCAAAAGAATAAGATAAATTTTTAATTTCTAATGTTTTCTTCATTTTTTTGTCCTTTATTCTAAATAATCATTTGAGAAAACCTGTATTTTTCTGGGAATAGGATTTCTTTAGTTAATCCTTTTTCATTTAGCCAATTATAGAAAGCATTCCAACGAGCTGGATCTATATATCCCCATTTATCTTTATCAGTTGCATATTGACTAGCTAGATATTTTTGAGATTCTATTATCATAGCTTTTTTTATTTTCAAGTTCAGGAGCATATTTTATTAAAATTTCAGCAGCTTCTTCTGGATGCTCTATAGCATATTGATAACCTTTTTTATAGCTCTTAATATCTTTATAGCCTCTTCTTTATTATCCTTTAAATAATCGTTGTTAGCGATTATAACAGGTGAATAAAAGTTTAATTCAGGAGCATAATCTTTATAGTAAAAAGAAATTAGTTTCAATTCCTAAACTATCTCCCATAATTTTATCCCAAGCATAATATACAGGAGCTGCATCGAAAAACTCCATTTGATAGAGGAGTTATTGAGTTATCATCAGTATTAGGAACAAGTTCAACTTTTGAGTAATCTCCACCATCTTTTTCCATTATAAATTGTAACATATTAAGTTCTATAGGAATATCCCAAGTTCCATATTTATGTCCTGCTAATTCTTTTGGACTATTGATATTTAAGTTTTTATTAGTTATTATTCCAGAAGTATTATTTTCTATGATAGCAGCTATAGCAGTTATAGGAGCTCCTTTTGCTAGTTTTAGAAGCCATATAATCTTGAAAATATATCCCATAGGTGCTTTATTATTAATAATTAAATCTGATGTACTTTCATTTGCAGGTTGCTTTTATATCTAAGTCTATTCCTTCTTCAGCAAAAATATCCTTTTTTTCCTTTAGCAACAAAAAGTCCAGTGTGATTAGTGTTAGGTACCCAATCAAGTAAGAAATCAACTTTTTCAATTCGACAGGAGCTTCTGTCTTAGCTTCTTCTTTTCTTTTTCTCCACAGGCAGCTAACATAAAAATTGTAAAAATTCCCAAATAACAAATACTTAATCTTTTTCATTTTCTTCCTCCTCTAAATATTTCCATTTTATAAATTTCTTTTCACTTCTTTTTAACAAGTTCCATACTAATTAAACTTATAGCTGATACTAAAATTATTATTGCAAACATAGTATCATAATCAAAAAGGCTTTTTTCGCTCTTATCATAAATACACCAAGTCCTTCAAAGCCTCCAAGCCACTCAGATACAACAGCTGAAATAAAAGCATATGAAACACTGACTCTTAATCCTGCATAGAAGTAAGTTAAAGCAGTTGGAATTTTTTTAAATGGTAAAGAATTTGCCACCTACTTGCATTCATAAGCTTTTAATAACTGTATAGCATCTTTATCACAATGCCTAAAACCATCAAGTATACTTATGATAATAGGAAAGGTGGTATTTATAACTATCAAAACAATTTTTGGTGTCATATCATAACCAAGCCAAAGCACTAAGATAGGAGCTAGAGCTATGGTTGGTATAGTCTGTGTAAAATATCAATAAAGGATAGACTATCTTGTTAATTATTTCAAAACTATCCATAATTATTGCTAAAAAGACAAGCAAAGAAAATTCCTAAAGGCAAGTCCTATAAGAGCTTCAAGCATAGTTATTTTTAAAATGAAATAAAAATAAGTCTCTATCTCTCACAAAAGGCATTAGCAATTTCTAATGGAGTAGGAAAAATAAATTTGGGTAAGCAGCCCTAGATTTCCACAAACTTGCCAAACAGTTATTAAAAATTATAATGCTAATAAAACTTATGTTTCTGTTTAAAAAAATTTTTTTCATATTTCCTCTTTTCTATAATAAAAAAACTTTCTCAGGATAGGCCAAGAAAGTTGATTATTAAAAGTGGTACTCCTTCGTTGGCATTATCCAAATCAGGTACTATGGGTTTAAGAAAAAAAGGTTCTCATCTCAGCCTTAAGCTCCCCAGTACATATATTGTTATATAAATAATTCAGCTATCATACATCTAGCAGATCCTCCACCATATTTTTCAATAGTGTGTACATCTACTGGAAGAATAACATCATATTTTTCTATTATATTTTTTGCTCATCAGTTAAAGCAGAATAAGCTGTTGCTGACATAACACAAATATTAACTCCTTCATTATTAACAAGTTCAATTGTATTTCCTAAAAACTTTCAACTTGTTGTTCACTTATGTATACTATTTCTTTTTTATCTTTTTCTAGTTCATTTATAACTGTTGCTCTTTCTTCTAAGTTATCTATACTATCAGCACATAAAATAGCATAATTTTCTCCCATAGCCATCATAACATTAGTATGATATATAGCTTTTTCTTTCATCATTTATTGTTTGATATGAATGGAAAAGCTATTTTTTTATAGCCTGCATCTTCACAGAAAATATCTAAAAGTTTTTCATTTGCTCTTTGAGATAAAGAACAGTATGCTTTTTTTATTCTTTTCTATCTAATACTAAAAGCTCCAGTTCCTTCAAGAAAAAAATATTTTCTTTTTCAAGTGAAGAATAATCAACTACATTTAAATCATCTACATTATCAAAAAAATCATATATTCTATCTGTTCTTTTCAAGCCTTCTATTTTCTGCAAACATAGGATATAAAACAACAGTATTAGAATAATGTGTTGAAAACCAATTGTTTGGAAATATACTATCAGGTGTATGAGGTTCTTTTGTATCCTGTATAACTTTAACATCTATACCTATATTTTTTTAGTTTTTTTCTACCATCTTTATCAAATTCAATTAAAAGCACTATTTTTGAATTTCTTGTACTGTCTTATTATCTCTTTTTTTGATAATAATTATTTACTGCTGTTTCTTCATTAAAAGCAAACAAAGCAGGTCTTACCATTAAAAATTTTATTTGTTATATTTTTTTCATAAAGAGCCTCCATAGTCTTTTTGATTTTATTTTTCTTCAACATAACCCATTTCTTTTTAAAAATGGTTTTTCTTTCTCCAGTCATCTTTAACTTTTACCCAAAAGACCTAAATATTTTTTTCACCAAGTAAATCTTCTATTTCCTGTCTTGCTTCCATTCCTATATCTTTTAACATTTTTCCATTTTTTTCCAATTATAATACCCTTTTGAGAATCTCTCTCAACATAGATATTTATATTGAACTTATCTTTTTACCTTCTTTTTCTTTCAACATCAATTATTTCAACTGCAACAGAATGAGGAATTTTCATCTCTAGTTTTCAATAGAATTTTTCTCTGACAATTTCTGTTATTATTCTATAAGTTGACATGTCTGTGTACATATCATCAGGATAATATTTAACTCCTTCTTCTAGATAAGGTTCTAAGGCTTCTAATAGTTGAGCAATTCCAAAAGAATACATAGCTGAAGCAAAGATTATCTTATCAAATTTTCCTAATTTTTTTCTTCTATTTCTTTTAATTTTTCTTCTTTTTGTTCATCACTTATTAAATCAACTTTATTTACAAGTAAAATTTTAGGTTTGTTTGAATTCTCATTTATTCTATCCATAACAAAACATATCTCCAGTACCCTATTGTCTTTGAAGCATCAATTAAAAAGTATAACGTCCACATCTTTTTAAAATATTGATTGCTATATTAGTCATATATTCACCCAAAAGATGTTGTGGTTTATGTATCCCTGGAGTATCAATAAAAATATATTGATTATCCTTAACATTTAAAATACCTTTTATATTATCTCTTGTTGTTCCTGCTTTATCTGATACAATAGCAACTTTTCAGCTACCATTTTATTTATTAAAGTTGATTTTCCCAACATTAGGCCTACCTACAATAGCTATAAATCCTGCTTTCATTAATTATCTCCTATTCCTATTTTTAAAATAGATCTCTCTTATTTTTTTATTTATTTCTTCTTCATCTTCCTGAAGACAGTTTTTTTAAAGTTTTAAAATCTAAATTGTATCTTTTTCAAGTCTGAAATTAAACTTGACTTTTTATATGAGCCAAATAGATATCTTTTTTTCTATGGCATATTTCTCATAGTATTCTTTCAATTCCTTAGATATTTCAGCACTTATTTTCATAAGTAACTATCTTAGAATTTCTAAAAACTATGATTTTTCAAAATTATATTTAAGTAAATCTTTAATTTCAATTTCAAAGATATTGATAAGACTTATCTTAGCTTCTGCTATCATTCTTGAAATTAGCTTCAATCTAACTTCATTAAAATTATCTGAGAGAGTTTATATAAAGCTTCATATTCATAAATACTTCTGTCCTATTCTCTTTAGATACTTTATCATTTGTTTTTTTGTAAGTTTGTATTCAAAAATTTTATCTATATATCTATTTTTTTAAAAAGAAATTTATAAAAGTTTCTAATTGTACTATATTTTCTTTTAAAACTAGCCACACTATATTTATCTTCTATTTCTTTAAAATACTCAATAAATAAGTCCTCATTTGAATTAAATATATCTTTTTCTTTATTCTCTAAAAAGAAAGATATTCATTTATATCCAACTTATAAGCTTCTACAGTAGATTGTAATAAATTTTTAATTACTAAATTTTCTATGTATTTTTCTAAAATATCCACATTAGCCCTCATTTAACATTTTATTAGCAATTTCTAAAACTTCGTCATTTATCTTTTTCTCCCACTAACATTCTTCCTATTTCTTTTATTCTTTCATTGGCAGATAATTTCTTAACTCTACTTATAGTTTTAGAATTTCTCTACATATTTTTCTATATAGAATTGTTGACTTGCTTTTAGAAGCTATAACAGGAGAGTGAGTAATAGAAATAATTTGAGTACTATCTCCAATTTCCTTAAGTTTTAAAAGCAATTTTTTTCTAACTGTTTCTCCACCAATACCTGTATCAATTTCATCAAAAATTAAAATTGGAATATTATCAACCTTAGAGAAAATAACTTTAAGTGCTAACATAACACGACTAACTTCTCCACCAGATGCTATTTTATTTAAAGGTTTTTAATTCTTGACCAACATTAGTTGAGATAAAAATTCAATTTCATCATAACCATCATTAGTCATTCTATCAATTTTATTCATCTGTACCTTTAATTTTTGCATCTTCCATATTTAAAAAAACTTTAATTCATTCAATAATTCATCTTCTATTTTTTTAAAGCAATTTCTTTTCTTGACTCTGAAAGTTTTTCAGCTAACTTATCATATTCAGCTTTAATTTTGTCTAGCTCTTTTTGTAATTCTCTAGTTTTAAAATCTCCACTATTCATATCTGATAGTTTCTCTTTTAAATCTTCTCTGTATTCAATAAGTTCTGATAGAGTTCTTTTATACTTTTCTTTTGATTCTTTTTAAAGTATTCATTCTTCCAGCAATCTTTATCTAAATCACTTTTCAGTGACTTCTATATTTTTTAGAAATATCTTCAATTTCTCCAACACAATCTTCTAGCTCATAATAAGCACTTTCCATTCTCTTAGCTAGTTCTAGATATCTTTCATCATATTTTCCCAAGATATTCTATGTTTCTGATAGATTCAAGAATAAAACCTAAAGCTGAATCATCATCATATTTTTAAATATTCTAAGCTTTCATGAACTTTTTCTCTTATTTTCTCTGCATTGAATACTTTCTTATACTCAGCCTCTAAAGATTTCATCTTCTCCATCTTTTTAATTTTCAATTTTTCAATCTCTTCAAGTTGATATTCATAAAATTCTTTTTTTCTCTAAAGTTTCCTTTTTATCGCTTTCTATCTTTTTTCAATTTTAGATTTAATTTCTCTATGTTGAGATAATAGAGTCGATAATTTTTTTCTTTTATATCTTTATCTTCTTTAGATAAAAACTATCTAGAAGTTTTATATGATTATTTCTATTTAATAACATTTGGTGAGAATGTTGTCCAACTATATCCACAAGAGTTGAAGCAATCTCTTTTAAATCTGCTAAAGTTATTCTGACATTATTTACAAAAGGCTCTAGCTTTTCCCATTTCTATTATAATATCTTCTTATTATAATCTCATCACCATCGGTATCTATACCCATGGCTTCTAATTTTTTTCTTTTTGTTCTTCATCAATGTCAAAAACACCTTGTGCAACGAGATTTTTCTTCTCCATCTCTAATCATATCAACGCTAGCTTTTTTCACCAATAAGTAAATTGATACCACTTAGGATTATTGATTTCCCTGCACCAGTTTCTCCAGTTAAAACTATAAAACCTTTTCTCAAACTCAATATCTAACTCATCTATAATAGCTAAATTTTCAATCTTTTAGTTCTCTTAGCATAAATTTTTCTCCCCATTTAAGTTTTTTCTCTTAAAACATCATAATAATTTCTTGCTTCAGGGTATAACTATTTTTAAACTTTCTTTTGAGTAAAATATTTCTACTTTATCCTCTAATTTTATTGTTTTATGAGTATGTCCCATCTATGTTAACTAAAACCAAGCTGACTAGGTTCTGAAAGAGTTAAAACTAGCTTTACATCTCCTGATAAAATTATAGGTCTTGTATTTAGATTATGTGGAGCTATTGGAGTTATAATAAATAACTTCTGCTCCGGAGTAACTATTGATCTACCAGCTGAAAGCGAGTATGCAGTTGAACCAGTAGGAGTTGAAATAATCACTCCATCTCCTTTAAATTTTCCTAAAAACTTGTCATTTACATAGATTTCAGAGGCAACTATATTTCTTTTTATAGTATCTCTTGTTAAGAACACTTCATTTAAAGCTTTATATCTTCTATTTCCTATATTTACCATAAAGAAAAAAATCTTTCTCTATATTAACTTTATTTTTAAAATATTTTCAAAGATTTCTTTATACATATCTTTTCTAATTTCTGTCAAAATAACCTAGAGTTCCTGAATTTATAGCAATAATCTTAGCTTTTTTATTCTTTATATTTCTAAAAGCTCTTAGTAAAGTTCCATCTCCACCTATAGTAACTATATAACTTGCCTTATGTAGATTTTTCTTCGTCCAGTATTTCAAACTCTTTTTATTTTTTAAAAAAATTCTAAAAAGTTCTTTGTATATATTTATAGCACTTTCTTTTTCACTGTTGTAAATAATACTTAATTTTTATCATTTCCCTTAATCCTTAAAATGTTGGTAATGGGTCTATTGCCCTTAAATTCGCTCTCAATTCATAGTATAGATTAGGTTCTTTTTCACTAGATAGTCCTAGAACCCCTATTGTTTGTCCAGCACTTACTCTTGAATTATATCCAACCTTTATTGCTAGTAAGTTTCCATATACTCCTATCATTCCTCCACCGTAGTCTATCATAACAACCTTTCCTAGTCCTTCAAAGTTGCTAGCATAGATAACTGTTCCTGCCTTTGCAGCTACTATAGGATTCCCTACTTTACCTCTAATTTCTATACCATTACTTTCTACAACTCCTGCCTTCTTTTGTCTAAAATAAACTACTATTGGTCCATTTAAAGGCTTCATTGTTTTTCCTGTTCTCTTATATGCTTCAGGATTACTAATTTTTTGCATATCAACTGTTGCAGCTGCTTTTATTTCTCTAAGTTCTTGCTTTTCTTCTTCTCTTATTTTTCTATTTCTCTTTTTCTTCCAATTCAATATCACTTGTATCAACTACAATTGGTACTTCAACTGGTTTTAGTTGGTGTTTTAGGTTTATTTTCAGAAGGTTTAGCACTATTCTTTCTTAGCTTCTGCTTCTTGAGCAGCCTTTTCTCTGCTGCTTTTTCACGAGCAGCTTTCTCTCTTGCTGCCTTCTCACGGGCAGCTTTTTCTCTTGCAGCTTTTTCACGAATAGCTTTTTCTCTTTCAGCTCTTTCACGAGCAGCCTTTTCTCTTGCTGCTTTTTCACGAGCAGCCTTTTCTCTTGCTGCTTTTTCAGCAGCTTTTCTAGCATTTTCTATTATTATTCTTTCAATTTCCTTAGAAATTCTTTGTTTTTCTTTCTTTAATTTTTCAATAGAAGATTGATGCCCTTTCTTTTTCTACTTGAAGTTTTTCTTTTTAATTTATTTTGTTCTTCTTTTGGCATCCATTCTTCTAGCATTTTCTTTTAGCTGATTTTCAAGTTTATCTAACTTAATTTTTTCAGCTTCTATTTTATCTTGACTTTTCTTTTATATTACCTGTAACTTTTTCTATATAGCCCATTCTTTGTAAGTCCCCATAAAGAACTTCCCTATAGTTTTTTTCATAAGAATAACTTTTTCTGGAAGATCTCTACGATGTACTTTACTATATTTATCCCAAGCAATTATTTTAGCAATAAATTCAGATTCTTTTCTATCATGCTCATCTTCAGAAATTTCAAGATTTTTTTCTACCATAGTCAATATTCTTTCTTAACTACAGTTATTTCTTCTTCTATTTCTTTTTCTTTCTTGTACCATTTTTTCAATTTCAACTTCTGTATCTTTTATCATTTTTTTCAATTTGAGAAGTTTCTGTATCTATAGCCTTTTATTCTTGTATTCTTTTTGTTCAATTTCCTGATCTATATTCTTTATTCTTTTTATTCATATCTTTTTACAGTTGCTGAATTAACATTGGCTGATATAAGAAAGAATAAGAATAATTTATTAAATGTCGTCATCTTCAAATTCATCATAAAATTCATCCTTCTTATCTTCAATTTCTTCTTCATAAAATTCATAGTCTAGGTCATCATCTTTTTCTTCTTCATATTCTATTCTTCCAAGATTAGCTGGAATTAACCATACTAAGAAATTTAAAATTGCTATTGCTCCTATATGCCATAAAAAAATATTTCTCTTAAAGATAACAATGATGAATCAAAATTTGCATTTGTTACATATTTTCTAAAGAACACATAAATATTAAAAATATTAAAGGTAGCTACCACACTTGCCATTGAAAAAGGAATCAAATTTTTAAATTTAGATTCTTTAATATTTTTCTGCATAATCTAGACCTGTATTTGCATTATTTAAAAATTCAATTGCTACTCCTAAGTTAAATATAACTATAGTTACAAGAGCCGTTAAAAACGAAAAAACAGCACTACCTATTTGAGCAATATGAATTATATCACTTTGTTCTTGAGATTGTTTTAAATAAGGTTCGTCTTTATAAACCTCTTTAACTTCTTCTCTGGCTTTCAATTAGTTTCTTGAACCCCATTCATCAGCTCAGCACTCTTTTACAGATACTATTAAAGAGTCTGTAAGCGGATTACTTGCTTCAGGTATTGAGATGTTAAGTTCATTTTGTAAATTTTTAAAGCTTTCAGATTTATCCATAAATCTAACTGAACGAACTCCATCTATAGTCAATATATATTTCTCTATCTCATTTCTTTTTCTCTTCATCAAGATTATTTTGTAAATCGACTATTATAAATGAATTTATTAAAGTTTCTTTAGATACCTTTTTTTAAGTTCAATGAAAAACTTATAAAAATATTTAAAGAGACAATCGTAATAACTATAATGTAAAAAAACCCTATTTTTTCAATCTATTTATATATGGGATATCCTTTAATCCATAACCAAATAACTTATACATAACTAACTCCTTCTTATTTATAAAATTTACTCTACCTTGTATTGTAACATATATTTTTAATTTTTATAAATAAAAAAACCTTTTAAATTTATATTTAAAAATATAAATCTAAAAAGGTTTTCATTATGCTAACATTTTTTTCAAAAATTTAAATTTATTAGTTACCAGCTCTTAAAAGCTTGAATTTTTTTCGAAATCAGAAATAACTTGTTTTTTTGTTGTTCCATTTCAGCTTCTAATTTCTTTAAAGCATCTTCATATTTTGAAGCTAATTCTTCATATTGAGATTTATAGAATCTTGTGTTAGCTTCAGCTTGAAGTCTTTGAGCTCTTTTGAGATAGTTCATTGTAAACTTGTTCATTTTGAGCTAATGCTTGTCTAGCAGCGTCAGCTTGTGCTCTTTCTTCATTGAATCTTGCTTCTTCTTGAGATGCTAAGTTTTGATATTCAGCATCTAAAAGCTTGTAATTCTCCTACTAAGTCAGCTGTGTTTGCTGCGAATGCAGATGCAGATACTGCTAATACTGCTAATAATAAAAAAATTTTTTTCATTTGTGGTACCTCCCAAATTAAATTATAATAAATTATCCTTACATTGATAATTATACATAAAAATTTTTAAAAAAATTACAATATTTTTTTAATATCTCTTAAATTATTTTTAAATTTCAATTATTTTTTTCTTGATTTTTCTTCTTTAGTTTCATTAGTTTTCAAGAGTAACTTTTTCGTTAGCTATATCTGCTATTAATTGATTATAAAGCTTTGTCCAAATAGATTTCTTTTAACATCATTTAATATAGTTTCTTTAGCTTCTTCAAAAGTAGCTTGTCTTTTATCTTCTTTATCTTTTTAGGTAAACTATATGGAATCCTTCTTGTACTGGAACTAAATTTTGCTAAAAATTACATCTTTTTGTTTTTCATTAAAAATTTCTTCAGCTATAGCTGGATGAATATCAGTTATAAATATAAAAGTTATCATCAACATTTTTTTGTGCTATATCTGTTTTTCTCATCATTTTTTTCTTTAATTTCATTAAAAGTTTGCTACAGTAACTTCTTTTTAATAATTTTTTTCTGCCTTATCTTGATCTCTTACAAAAGATAGTATCTAGTTTAACTTTTTTTCAGGGAATGTATAAAATTCCTTGTTTTCATCATAGATTTTTCTTTAAAACTTCATCTTCAATTTTAGTTCCTTCTACAACTTTAGCAGCTTCTCTTTCTAAAAAAATATCTTATAAAAAGAGTTTCAGTTTGTAAATTGATTTGTTCAATTTCAAAACTAGAATATTCTGCCTCCTTTAGCTTTTTTTAATAGAATATTATGTAATACTTTATCGTCTTCCATAATCCCCTCCAAATTTTTTTATTATTTTATTAGATTATATCCTATGCTATCATATTTTGATTTTTTCAAGATATTCTATTTATTTTCAGAACTTTTTATTTTTCGGATTATTTTTTTATACATAATTTAGTATATTTTTTTATCAAAATATATTTTTTTAAAAATTTCAATTGAATTTTATATTAAATCATAGTAAACTTATGTAAAGTATTAATTTATATATTTAATTTATTAATACATATAAAAAAATAAATTTTTATTTATACTATAATTTGGTTTACAAAAAAATTTTAAAGATAAATGAAAGGTGGTTTTAATTAATGGATGCTTGGAGAGGTTTTAAAAGTGGTGATTGGCAAAAATAATATCAATGTAAGTGATTTTATTAAACACAACTACACAGAGTATAAAGGAGATGAATCCTTCTTAGAAGGATCAACTGAAAATACTAAAAAAACTTTTGGGATATTTTTAAGTGGTATGTTAAAAATCGAAAGAGAAAAAGGAATCTATGATGCTGAAACTAAAATTCCTTCTAAAAATCGATGCTTATGGAGCTGGATATATAGATAAGGATTTAGAAAAATAGTTGGTTTACAAACAGATGCACCTTTAAAAAGAGCTATATTCCCAAATGGTGGATTAAGAATGGTTGAAAAATTCTTTAGAAGCTTTTTGGATATAAAGTTAGATCCAACTACTAAAGAAATATATGAAAAATATAGAAAAAGCCATAATGCTGGAGTTTTTCTCTGCTTACACACCTGCAATTAAAGCTGCAAGACATACAGGAATCATAACTGGTCTTCCTGATGCTTACGGAAGAGGAAGAATCATAGGAGACTACAGAAGAGTTGCTCTTTATGGAGTAGATAGACTTATAGCAGAAAGAAAAAGAGAATTTGATGCTTATGATCCTGCTGAAATGACAGAAGATGTTATTAGAGATAGAGAAGAAATGTTTGAACAATTAGAAGCATTAAAAGCATTAAAAAGAATGGCTGCAGCATATGGTTTTGATATAGGAAGACCTGCTGAAACTGCTCAAGAAGCTGTTCAATGGACTTATTTTGGTTACTTAGGAGCTATAAAAGACCAAAATGGAGCTGCAATGAGTTTAGGAAAAACTGCTGGTTTCTTAGATGTATATATAGAAAGAGATTTAAAAGAAGGAAGAATCACTGAAAGAGATGCACAAGAATTTATAGATCACTTCATCATGAAACTTAGAATTGTTAGATTCTTAAGAACTCCTGAATATGATCAATTATTCTCTGGAGATCCAGTATGGGTTACTGAATCAATTGGTGGAATGAACAACGAAGGAAATTCTTGGGTAACTAAAAATGCTTTCAGATACTTTAAATACATTATATAACTTAGGAACTGCTCCTGAACCAAACTTTAACAATTTTATGGAGTGAAAGATTACCAGAAAACTGGAAAAAGATTCTGTTCTAAAGTTTCAATAGATACATCTTCATTACAATATGAAAATGATGATATTATGAGACCTCAATTTGGAGAAGACTATGGAATAGCTTGTTGCGTGTCTCCTATGGCTATAGGAAAACAAATGCAATTCTTCGGAGCAAGAGCTAACTTACCTAAAGCATTACTATATGCTATAAACGGTGGTAAAGATGAAATAAAGAAAGAACAAGTTACACCAGCTGGAGAATTTGAAAAAAATTACTTCTGAATACTTAGATTTTGATGAAGTTTGGGGAAAAAGTATGACAAAATGTTAACTTGGTTAGCTTTCTACTTATGTAAAAGCATTAAATATCATCCATTATATGCATGATAAATATTCTTATGAAGCGTTTAGAAATGGCTTTACACTCATTAGATATTAAGAGAACTGAAGCATGTGGAATAGCTGGACTTTCAATAGTTGCTGACTCACTAGCTGCTATTAAATATGGTAAAGTAAGAGTAATAAGAGATGAAGATGGAGATGCTGTTGATTATGTTGTTGAACAACCATATGTTCCATTTGGAAATAATGATGATAGAACAGATGAATTAGCAGTTAAAGTTGTAAGAACATTTATGAATAAAATCAGAAGTCATAAAATGTATAGAGATGCTGAACCTACTCAATCAGTTCTTACAATAACTTCAAACGTTGTTTATGGTAAGAAAACAGGAAATACTCCTGATGGAAGAAGAGCAGGAGCTCCATTTGGACCAGGAGCAAACCCTATGCATGGAAGAGATACTAAAAGGGAGCAGTTGCTTCTCTAGCTTCAGTTGCAAAAATTACCATTTGAAGATGCTAATGATGGAATTTCTTATACATTCGCTATAACTCCTGAAACATTAGGAAAAACTGATGATGAAAAGAAAAATAACTTAGTTGGACTTCTTGATGGATACTTTAAACAAACAGGTCACCACCTAAATGTTAACGTATTTGGTAGAGAGTTACTAGAAGATGCTATGGAACATCCTGAAAATTATCCACAACTTACAATAAGAGTTTCTGGATATGCAGTTAACTTCATTAAATTAACAAAAAGAACAACAATTAGATGTTATAAAACAGAACTATCAGTAGCAAAATGTAATAAAATGAAATAGGGAGAATTTTTTTCTCCCTTTATAATAAATTGTAAAAGGAAATGATGATATGCAAGGTTATATAAATTCATTTGAATCTTTTGGAACTAAAGATGGATCTGGAATAAGATTTGTAGTCTTTATGCAAGGTTGTCCTTTAAGATGCTTATATTGTCATAACGTAGATACATGGGAGTTAAAGGATAAAAACTATATTTATACTCCAACTGAAATTTTTAGCTGAATTAAATAAGGTTAAAGCCTTTTTTAACAGGAGGAATAACAGCTTCTGGTGGTGAACCACTTATGCAAGCCTCTTTTATATTAGAGCTTTTTAAATTATGTAAAGAAAATGGAATACATACTGCTCTTGATACCTCTGGTTTTATTTTTTAATGATCAAGCAAAAAAGTTTTTAGAATACACAGATTTAGTTTTATTAGATATAAAACATATTGATAAAGATATGTATAAAAAAATTACCTCTGTTGACTTAGAGCCTACTCTTAAATTTTATTCAATATCTTCAAGAAATTAATAAACCTGTTTGGTTAAGATATGTTCTTTTACCTGGTTATACTGATGATGTAAAAGACTTAAATGACTGGGCTAAATATGTTTCACAATTTGATGTAGTTAAGAGAGTAGATATTCTTCCATTTCATCAAATGGCTATTTACAAATGGGAGAAAAACTAATAGAGATTATAAATTAAAAAGATGTTTCTACTCCTACAAAAGAACAAATACAGAAAGCTGAGGAAATCTTTTAAAAAAATATGATTTACCTCTTTATAAAGAAAGAAGCTAGATATTATTCTAGCTTTTTTATTATTTTTCAAAAACTATTGACATTTCTTTATTTTTGATGTATCATTACTCAAAATAAGAAATCAATAACCATCAAGAGAAACTGAGGGACTGGCTCTATGACGTTTCAGCAACCTATCATTAGACGAGGTGCTAATTCCAGATAGATGGAGATTAATAAAAAACTTTTTAACTAATCTCTATCACTTGCTTATGGTAGAGATTTTTTTATTAAAAAAATTATAGGAGGTAAAAATATGTCTGCAGATCTAAAAAATTTAGAAATAGAAACTCAATTAGTACAATCATTAGAAGAATTTGAAGAAGGTGAATCAAGAACTGTCCCTTTAGTTCAAAGTACAACTTTTAACTACACTAACCCTGACACATTAGCAGAATTATTTGATTTAAAAATTAGGATATTTTTTTATTCAAGACTTAGTAATCCAACTGTTGCTGCTTTTTGAAAATAAAATGGCTATACTTGAAAAAGGAGTTGGTGCTTTAGCTTTTTGCTTCAGGACAAGCTGCTATAACTGCTGCAATATTAACTATTTGTAAAGCAGGAGATCATATAGTTGCAGTATCTACTCTATATGGTGGAACTATCACTCTTTTAGCCTCAACATTAAAAATTATGGTATTGAAACTACTTTTTTAAATCCTGAAGCTAGTGAAGAAGAATTTAAAGCTGCATTTAGAGAAAATACAAAAAAATATTATATGGAGAAACATTAGAAATCCTGAAATGAACACTTTAGATTTTGAAAAAAATAGTTAAAGTTGCAAAAGAAAAAGATGTTCCAACTATAGTTGACAATACTTTGGCTAGTCCATATCTATGTAATCCTATTTCTTATGGAGTAAATATAGTTGTTCATTCTGCTACTAAGTATATAGATGGACAAGGAAGTGTTTTAGGTGGAGTTATTGTTGATGGTGGAAACTATAATTGGGATAATGGAAAAATTTCCTATGTTAGTTGAACCTGATGCAAGTTATCATAATATGAGTTACTATAAAACATTTGGGAATCTTGCATATATCATAAAAAGCAAGAGCAAATATTCTAAGAGATATGGGAGCTGCTTTAAGTCCATTTAATGCTTTTTATTCTATTAAGAGGTTTAGAAACTCTACATTTAAGAATGGAAAGACATAGTGAAAATGCTCTAGCATTAGCTACTGCCTTAGAAAAATCCAAATATTACTTGGGTAAAATATTCTAAACTACCTAGTCATTATTCTTATAAAAATGCTGAAAAAGTATTTAACAAAAAGGTGGTAGTGGAGTAATTTTAGTTGGTGTTAAAGGTGGTAGAGAAGGAGCAGAAAAAGTTCATTAAAGGGCTTGAGATGGATAAGAGCTGTTGTTCATGTTGGAGATTCAAGAACTTGCGTATTACATCCTGCAAGCACTACTCATAGACAATTAAGTGAAGAAGATTTAATTAAATGTGGTGTATTACCAGAAGCAGTAAGAATCAATGTTGGTATCGAAAATATAAATGATATAATAGCTGATATTGAACAAGCATTAGCAAAAATATAAAATAAAAATAAAACTTATCTTATAAAATGGAATTAAAAGTAAAAATAAGTGAGTTACGAATGTAGATTTTTAGGTAAAAAAATTAAAAGCAAGTGAGCCGAGCAAAAGCATGAGTGTTTGAGCAGAGCGAGTTTCATGTTTTCGCAGCGAAACGTTAATTTTTTTATCGTTAAGAAATCTACTCAGTAACAAACTATTTTTACTTTTATTAATTAATATAAGAATTATAACTAAAGAATAAATATATATCAATTTTTGATTTTTCATATTCTATGGATAGATAACTAAATTTAGAGAAAAAAATCTATAAGATAAATTAAAAATTATATGAAATTTTTAATGATAGGTTTTAATAAAATGATAAATAGAAATTTTCTAAAAATAAAGCTATGTAGTTAATTGATATATAGAAACTTGCTAAAGGTAAAAAGTATCAAATTTGATATTAAAGATAAAAATTGTATTGTACTAAAGTAATAAACTAGTTATGGGTATTAAAAAAATATTTGAATAGTAGTCGTAAATAAAAAAAGTAATCTAAAAACTTTTATTTTTTTATAGTTTATTTTTTTCTAATATAAGGAAAAAAATATATAATGGCTATCATGGCTCCATAAGATAGCTGAAAAGAAAGGAGAATACGACTGTGAAGCTTTAATTAAAATAGATAAATAAGCACTTATAATAAGGCTTTTAGCTAAATCTATCTTCTCATAGACTAATTTCCCTAGCAAATATACCAAAAGCCATTATATAAGCTCTTGTAAATGATGGACTTTCTTTTATTGAAAAGTAATATAGACTAAGTAAAAGTATAAGTGACACTTCAAGTACAATTTTATTCTTTATTATTCTTTCTTAAGATAAAATAAAAATAGCTATGACCAAGCCTATATGTAAGCCTGACATAGCAAAGACATGTGATAAACCCTATATATCTTATCTTTTCTTGTAAACTCTTTTTAATCCTGCTATTATCGCCTAACAATATAGCTCTATTCAGATTTTTGTTTCATATAAATATCCTTCTTCAGCTCTATTAAATAGAACTTGAAGATACTTTTCTAAAAATTGTTCTCTATCTTTTCAGATTTAATATCTTCAAGCTCAATAAAAATAAATATCTTTATATTCTTTTAATAGATTTCACTAAAAAAATACCCTTTATATTTTTCCATCTTCTTTATAACCTAGTTTTTCCATATATATTTTTTTCAAAGGATATTTATTATTAATTTTTAGATCCTTAGCTTTACCATCTACTAAATTAAAACTCATTCTATATACTTCTTTTTGAAAAAAATCTCTGTTATTCTAACTCCTGTTGCAATTCTTAACATAAAACTACTGCTAAAAATGTCAGTAAGAACATTTTTTCATAAGAAATCACCTTTATTTTTGTCTTTGATTTTTAATTTTACTCCCTAGACCTAAACTTTTTCTAATAACTTCTTCTGAATATTTTTCTATTAACTTTTTTTACCTCTTCTTTTTTTAGGCTCTTCTTTCTTTAGTTCCTCTGTTTTTTTACTTCTTCCTGTTTAACTTCCTCTTGTTTTTATATCTTCTTTCTTAGGTTCTTTCTAATATTTCTGTATTTTTTTAGAATCCTCAATTTTTTGTATTTGTAACTATAGCTTTCAGGTTCTTTTGGAGTACTGTTATCTTCAACTACATCTCTTCATAACTGCAAAAATAATCTACAAATTTTTTCTGATTTTCTAAAACTCAAATGTTGTTTGTATTCAGCTTCTTTTTATAACATCCAACATTATTGAAATATTTTTTTGATCAGGATTTTCAACTGTTGGAGTACTTGCACTTGGTGTGTTTTAAAGCAGTAGGAATTGTTAGTTACTACTTTAGTTGTTTCTCTAGGTTTTTCAAGCTCAACAATATTTTGAGGCTTTCCTTCAAAAACAGGTGCTAATTTACTTAAATAGTAACTTTCTTCAATATATTCTTCATCATTTCCATAGATGAATAAAACTCTTCCATGTTTGATATAGTTGACTATTTCTTTAGTTAGAGCAGCAGGTAAAACTGGACAACCCTAAACTTCTTCCTGCAAAACCATACTTTTTAATATATTCATCATCAACTATATTTCCGCCATGAATAACTATTGCTCTTGACTCTGCATTTGCATTTATATTTTTCTTCAAGACCCTTTTTAATCTCAAAGAATAGCCATAAGCCCCATTATATTCTCCTAAAGTCAAAAAGAAACCTAATGAACTTTGATAAGAGTTTGGATCATCTGAAAACTCTAAAGGAATTTCTAAACCAGAATTTTTAGAATGAGCAACACGAGTGGAATAAACTAGTTTTTCTTATTCAAATCCAAGACATAAAAATCTTTCTTCGTTTGAAGGTCTTGTATAGTCTATGATAACTAAAACTCCTGGATTTTTTTATTAGGTATTTGGACATATCCTAAATAAGCTTTTTGGAATATAGAATAGTCTATTTTTTTCCTTTTATATTTAAGCTATCATAAACAGATTTTACATCTAAAATTACTTTTTTTGAGGTTTAATATCTGTTTCTGTAGTAATTGTAGTATTTTGATTTATACTTTCTAAATTTGTCCCTTCAGAAAAACTAAGACTTGATATAATTAGCAAAGCTAAGAAATATTAATGCTTTTTTTCAAGATTTTCCCTCCACATCTTTTGTGATAATTGCTTTATTTTTCACTTTTTGGTTTTTTTCTTGAACTTTTTCAGTAAATTCTTCTTCTAAAAAGTTATAGAAATTTTTTTGAATTATCTGAACTATTCGTATCTAGATAAATTCTATACAATATTTTATTAGCTTCCATAGTTGGTGGAAAAACGATAACATATCTCAGAATTTTTAGCAAAAGCTAATGAGTTTCTTGGAATAAATGCATAGTCAACCTCATATAAATCTACGCTTTGAAGTGAACTAATGGCATCATCTTTATATTCAATTTTTTTAGATATTTTCAGAAAAATTATCTAATTTTGCTAAAGATATCTAGACCTGTCTTTCCAATATTTGTTTTTATAATTAGGTATAGCAATAGTAGAATTAACAACTTTGAGAAATATTTTCAATTCTTCTACGTCCCTATTACAACTAATTCATCTTTAAATAAATCTTTTGATTTAAAGTCTTTTTTAAGTTTTTTAACATTTTCTTTTTTTCATCAGTTATTATAATATCATAATCAGACATATTCTTTAGATCATTTATTTTTACTTGAACTTTTACTTTTCATTTCTTTTCAAATTTTTTAGCTAAATTTTCCCAATAAAATACTCTATTTCTTTATCTGTATAGACATTTATAACTTCTCTTGAAGACCTTTGACAAGATCTTATAAGAGAAAAATCCCAAATAATATAATAGCTAATATCAATAAAAATCCATTTTTTCATACTTTCTCCTGTATTAAACTGTTTGTTCTCCACAAATTGAAGTTGAAAAAGCTTCTTAATTTCTTTTTAAATTCAATTTTTCCAAGTAAATACATCATCTTAGTTAATCCAGCCTCTGAAGTTATATCACTTCCATTTATAATACCTAATTTTGAAAGTTTATCTGTTGATTCATAAAGAGGCATTCTTACACTACCAGATATACATTGTGTTATATCTAAAATAGGAATTCTTTTTCAACTATAGTTTTTAATGTATTTATAAAATCTTCACTTGTTGGAGTATTACCACTACCATAAGTTTTTAATATCAATGCCTTTTATATTTTTTTATTACTTTCAATAAAAGCTTGATATATAATTAGATTTAATCCTGGAAATAATTCTAATAGAAGCACATTGGCATCAATATTTTTTTCAACATAAAATTTTTTTCTGTAGGAAGTTTTAAAATTCTATCTTTTATAACTTTTTATTTCAGTAGCAATTTCAGCTAAAGGTTGATAGTTTGGTGACGAAAATCCATAGTAGTTATTACTATCCGTTTTTTACTTCTATTTGCTCTCATTAAACTATCTCTAAAACAGATAGTTACTTCTGGAATAAAGTGGAATATCAAATAGTTTATGTCCCTGCAATATAGATAGAATTTATTAAATTTTGTAAACCATCACTTCTAGGATTTACCATTGGAGCTTGAGCACCAGTTAGAACAACAGGTTTAGCTAAATTTTTTTCAACAAAAATGATAACATAGAACCTGTATAGAGCCATAGTATCAGTTCCATGTAAAATAACAAAACCTAGATATTTATCATAATTTTTCTTCAATAACTTCTGCAAGTTTTATCCAAAAGTCTGTAGTTACATCAGATGAATCTATTAACTTTTTCAAATTGATAATAATCTGTTGGAAATTTTTTCTAATACAGAATAACCCTTAGTTATTTCAGCCCAATTATATGCTGGTCTTAAAGGTTTTCCCTACCATTCCTATAGTTCCACCTGTATTTAATTATTAAAAACTTTATTTTCCATTTTTCCTCATTCTTTTCCTAATTAGAGTTCTTATTATCTTCTAGAAATTTTATAAGAACCTTAGCCATTTTTTCAGTAAAAGGAGAATGTCCCAACACTCTCAACTATAACAAGTTCACAATTATTTAATTTTTCAGATAATCTATAAGCTGAAGAAACTCTAGTATTAAAATCTAAACGTCCATGAGCTATTTGAATTGGAATATCTTTTTATTTTATCAACTCTATTTCAAAAATATAGTCTCTATCTTCCCAAAACATCTTTATTATAGAAAATAATGTGCTTCTATAAGAGCAAGAGAAATTTCAAAATTTTGAATATCTTCTTCTAAAGACCAAGTGTATTCAGATTCCATTGTTCTTAATTCAAAACGACTCCAAATTTTTAATTGCTTTCATTTCTAAGTTTAATATCATCAGAGAAAAAAATCTTTTATGATAAGCTTTTAAGTAAATCATCTTGTTCTTCTTTTAGGAATAAAATCTTTAAAGACTTTTAAATTCAGCAGGATAGATCTCTGAAATTCCTTCTTGAAAATACCATTTTAGATCGCTTTCATTAGCTAAGAATATTCCCTTGTAATACCATTCTTTTTACTCTTTCAGGATGATGTATAGCATAAGTCAAGCCTAAAGTCTGAACCATAGCTTCCAGCAAATATAGTCCATTTATCAATGCCTATATGTAATCTTATTTTTTTCCATGTCTTCTACAGAATAAAAAAATATTATTTTCTTTTAACTCAACAAAAGGTAAACTTCTACCACAACCTCTTTGATCAAATAAAATTATATGATAGTATTCAGGATCAAAAATCTTCTTGCTTTTTCCACAGCCTGCTCCTGGATCTCCCATGTAAAAAAATTATAGGTTCTCCATTAGGATTTCACATTCTTCTACATAGATACTATGAATATCACTTACTTGTAACATATAGGATTTAAAAGGCTCTATTGCTGGATAGAAATCATAATTTTCCATTTTTATTCCTTTCTATTTTTGAAAAACTAAGCTAAGTTAATAGCTTAGTTTTAATTTTTGACATAATCAATTCATTTACAATTTCAGGGTTTGCTTTTTCCCTTAGATAGTTTTCATAACTTGACCAACTATACCTTTTAGAACTCTTGGTTTTCTACCTTCGTCTGCAGCCTTTATAGTCTTCTATCATTTTTTTGATTATTAGCTAGAACTTCTTCTACCATTTTTTTCAATTTCACTACTATCTGATACTTGAACCATTCCTTTTTCTTTTACAATAACTTTCAGGATCTCTATTGTCAGTTAAAAGCAATTTCAAAAAGTTCTTTTGCTATTTTTAGATGAGATAATATTTTTATCTATTAAAGTAATTATCTTAGCAAGATTTTCACTGCTAATAGTAAATTTTTTTCTATATCAATATTTTTGATGTTTTTAAAACTCTTAAAACTTCTGTCAATATCCAGTTAGAACTTAATTTAGGATTATTTGAAACTTTTTACAACTTCTTCAAAATAATCTGAAAGTTCCATTTCTTCTGTTAAAGATAAGAGCATCTTTTTCATCTATTGAATAAGCATTTTTGAATCTTTCAACTTTTGCAAGTCTTGTTTCTGGCATATCTTTTTAATTTCTTCAATTTCTTCATCAGTTATAAGAAGTTTTTAATAAATCAGGTTCATTAAAATATCTATAGTCCATAGCTTCTTCTTTTGATCTCATAACTCTAGTAATTTGATTTTTCTTCATCCCAAAGTCTTGTTTCTTGATCAACTTTTTCCACCATTTTTCTATAAGTTCTATTTGTCTAGCTATTTCATAGTCTATTGCTCTAGCAACAGCTTTTAAATGAGTTTTAAGTTTTTAACTTCAACTCTTGTACCAAAAACTTTAGAACCTTTTTTTCCATAACAGAGATGTTAGCATCACATCTAAGTGAACCTGTTTCCATAGAAACATCACTAACTTTAGTATACTTTTATTATATTTTTTTAAAGTATTTAAATACTCATAAGCTTCTTCTGAGTTTCTCATATCAGGTTCAGAGATAATTTCTATCAAAGGGAATAGAAGCTCTGTTAAAGTTAAGATATGATTCATTTTTTTCCGTGTATAGCCTTAGCTGTATCTTCTTCTATTTGAACCTTTGTTATCCCTATTTTGACTTCTCTACCTGAATTTAATTTAAATTCTATATATCCTTTTTCAGCATAAGATTTTTTTCAAATTGTGTGATTTGATAATTCTTAGGTGCATCTGGATAGAAGTAATTTTTTTCTATCAAAAAGCACTTTCATTATTTATTTGACAATTAAGAGCAAGTGCTGCTTTAACTGCATAATCTACAACTTTCTTATTTAATTTTAGAAGTGCTCCAGGATGTCCTAAAACAAATTGGACAAACATGAGTATTTATACCAGTTTCATCATAGTCTGATTTACAACCACACCATACTTTAGTACCTGTTTTTTTAATTGTAAGTGAACTTCCAGTCCTATTACTGACTCCCATTCTTTTTATCATAATCTATTCTCCTTATTAATCCAATTTAGGTAAATTTAATCTTCCTATTTTTATTTTTCAAGTGCTGAAGAAACTTTTAATCAATGTTTCCTTCATCAAAAGGTCTTCCCATAAATTGTACTCCAACTGGTAAAATTATCTAAAAAGTCCTCCTGGTAATGATATTGCAGGTATACCTGCTAAGTTTGCTGATATAGTAAATATATCTTCCAAATATAATTCTATTGGAGTTTTTACATCAGATAACTTGAAAAGCTACACTAGGAGCAACTGGTGTTAAAATAACATCTACCTTTGCTAAAACATTTTTCAAAAGTCTTGTTTTATTAAGTGTTCTTACTTTTTGAGCTTTTTTTAAAGTAAGCATCAAAGAAACCTGCACTTAAAACATAAGTTCCCATCATTATTCTTCTTTTTACTTCAGCTCCAAAAACCTTCAGTTCTTGTTTTTAACATATAGACTTTCTAAATCTGTATAATCTTTTGCTCTATACCCATATCTAATTCCATCAAATCTAGTAAGGTTTGAACTTGCTTCTGCTGGAGCAAGTACATAATAAGTTGGAACAGCATATTTTTGTATGAGGTAATGAAACTTCAACAATCTCTGCTCCTAATTCTTTTTAATGCATTGACAGAATTATCAACTATTTTTTTATTTCTGGATTTAATCCTTCTATAAAATATTCTTTAGGTAATCCAACTTTTAAACCTTTAATATCTTTTATTTAAAAATTCTGTATAGTCAGGAACTTCATTTTTACTAACTGTTGCATCATAGTCATCAGCTCCTGCTATAACATTCATACAGATAGCTACATCTTCAACAGTTTTTGCAAGTGTTCCTATTTGATCAAGAGATGAAGCAAAAGCCATAAGTCCATATCTTGAAACTCTACCATAAGTTGGTTTTAAACCTACAACTCCACAAAATGAAGCAGGTTGTCTAACACTTCCACCTGTATCAGAACCTAGAGATATAGGAACTTCTTGAGCTGCTACCGAAGCAGCTGCTCCTCCACTACTTCCTCCAGGAACTCTATCTAGATCCCAAGGATTAGCTGTCTTATGATGATAAGAAGTTTTAGTAGTCGATCCCATAGCAAATTCATCCATATTAGTTACTCCAAGGATAATTGCATCTTCTTCTTTTAATTTTTAACTACTGTTGCATCATAGATACCAACATAGTTTTCCAAAATTTTAGAACAAGAAGTTGATTTTTGTCCTTCCATTAGGATATTATCTTTTATTGCAAGAGGAATCCTGCAAAGTTTACCTAATTTTCTCCATTTTTTTCTCTTTTTCATCAAGTTTTTAGCTTCTTCTAAAGCTAGCTCTTTTCTCAACGAAACAAAAGCTTTTTACTTTATCTTCTATTTTTCTATTCTTTCATAAAATGAGTTTACTATTTCTTCTGCTGAAATTTCACCTGATAAAAATTTATCTCTCAATTCCTTTAGCAGTTAATTCATAAATAAACATATCTCCTCCTACTCCCCAACAACTTTAGGAACTACAATTGCATTTTTCAGCACTTTTCAGGTGCATTTAATAGTACTTTTTCTATTTCTATTGATGCTTTTTTTCTTCTTTTCTCTAAAATTATTTACAACGTCATTTATATGAACTAAAGGCTGAACTCTGATGTATCAACCTCATTTAGCATATCAATATACTTTTAAAATATCATTTAACTCTACCTGAAACTTTTTCTATTTCTGCTTCTTCAAATGATAATTTTGATAATTTTGCAATTTTTAAAACTTCTTCCTTTGTCAGTGACATATCTTCCTCCTAAACTGAATACAAATATTCTATTTCTTCTTTAGTTAATTCTCTATACTTACCTTCTTTTAAATCTCCTAAGGAAAGTTCACCTATTTTTCTCTCCTTAACATTAGAACTTTATATCCAAATTTTTTTCTATCATTCTTCTAATCTGTCTATTTCTACCCTTCTCTTATAGAAATATACATAGAAGTTTTATTTTTATCATATTTTTATTCCAGATATTTTTAGCAGGTAATGTTTTTTCCATCTTCTAGTAAAACACCTTTTTTTAATTCTTCTATCTCTTCTTTTTACTTCACCAAAGACTTTTTATATAATATTTCTTATATATTTCAGACTTAGGATGTACAAGTCTATTGAAATAACTCTCCATCATTTGTAAGTAAAATTAGACCACTTGTCATATAATCAAGTCTACCAATAGGAAAAAAATTCTTTTATCTGTTTTTATTAAATCTACTACTGTTTTTTTCTACCTCTATCATCAGATGAAGCAGATAAAACTTCTAAAGGTTTATTTAACATAAAATATACCTTCTCTTCAATTCTATTTTGTTTCTATTTTTCTTATTATCTATATAGATTTCATCATCTTCAGTAATATCTATACCAGTACTTGCAATAACTCCATTTACTTTAATTCTACCTTCTTCTATATATTTATCAATAGCTCTTCTTGATGCTATTCCAAGTGAAGATAAAAATTTATTAATTCTCATCAGTACTTATATTCTCCATATTCTTAATTTTATCTTTTAAACAAATCATAATCTGGTAACTCTCTTATATCTCTAATACCTAGATAAGATAAAAATTTATCAGTTACCTCATATAAATTAGCCTTTCTACCACTTTTCCTGTCTACCACAATTTCTTACAAATTTTCTTTCTTCTAAGTTCGAAATAATTCTATCAACAGAAACTCCTCTAATACTTTCTATTTCTGATTTTTGTAATAGGCTGTTTATATGCAATTATTGATAAAGTTTCTATTGAAGCTGAAGACAATTTTTTTAGGTTTAGTTTCCTGTTCAAAATAAGAATTTATAACCTCACCATATATAGGATTAGTTGCTAAATAAACAAGGTCAGCATCAACTTCTATGTTGATGCCACTATCCTTTCTATCATCTTTTAATTCTAGAATTATTTTTTTAACATATCTTCAACAGAAATCTTAAAAATCTAGCCAAATCTTTTATTTTATTTTTCATCTCCACCTAAAAAAATATTATTGCCTCAACTTGATTTTTTGATACTCATTTTCAATAGCCTCATATTAGTATTCTGTTTCAGTTGAAACTAGAACTCTACTATAAGTAGAGAAATCATTTAATAATACTCCCTATACCATTTATAACAGCATTTAAAGGATCTTCAGCAACTGTAACTTTTAAGTTAAGTCCTGATGCTATTTTTTCTTATCTATTCCTCTAAGTAATGCTCCACCACCACTTATATATATACCTTTTTTTCTTTATATCTGCTGCTAATTCAGGAGGAGTTTTTTTCAAAAATAACTCTTATTTCTTCTATAATTTCTTGAACTAAAGCAGATAAAGTTTCAATAAGCTCTGATGAAGTTAATGTGATATCTTTTGGTAAACCATTTAAAACATATTTACCACTAACTTCTATTTGTAATTCTTCTGCTTCAGGGATCAACAGTACCTATTTTTATTTTTGATATCCTCTGCTGATTTTTTTCACCTATTAATAGATTATGTTTTTTTGTCTTACATAATCAACAATAGCCATATCAAATCTATCTCCAGCCACTCTAAAAGATGATTTTTTTACAACTCCACCTAAAGATACTACAGCTAGTTCAGATGTTCCTCCACCGATATCAACTATCATACTTCCTTCAGGTTCAAATATATTTATTCCAACTCCTATTGCAGATGCCATAGGTTCTTCAATTAAATAAGCTTCTCTGCTCCTGCTTCTCTAGTAACTTCTATAACTGCTCTTTTTTTCAACTTGAGTTATTCCAGCAGGAACACAGATAATAACTCTTGGTTTATTTAAAAATTGTTCCCAGATTTTATTCTTTTATAAAAACATCTTAACATTTTTTTCAGTAACTTCATAATCTGCAATAACTCCATTTCTTAATGGTCTTATTGTTTCATAGATATTTGGAGTTCTTCCCTATCATATGTTTAGCTTTTTTTCACCAACTTCAAAAAGTTCCTTTTGTTTTTGAAGAAATAGTAACAACTGAAGGTTCTCTTAAAATTATGCCTTTATTTTTTTCATATAGATTAATGTATTTGATGTTCCTAAATCAATACCTAAATCATCTGAAAATACTCCTAAAATGTTGCCCATAAATTTTTTTCATTTTTTTACACCTCTTCATTATATTCTATCTATTTGACTTATTTTTATAACCATTTTTTTCTTAAATTTTTTAAAAATTTGAAACAGGGAAACCCATTATTGCAAAAATAATCCCCTCAATTTTTTTCAACCAAGACTCTTCCCTGCCCCTTGTATTCCATATGCTCCAGCTTTATCAAAAGGTTCTGAAGTATCTAAATACCAATTTATTGTTTCATCATCTAAATCAAAAATTTGACTTTACTAATTACTACATCTTTTATAATTATATTTTTTTGAAATATTTTTTTAAAAACATAGGCTGTTATAACCTTATGTGTTTTTACCTGATAAAATCTTTCAAAAAGCTTTCATGCCTCTTCTCTACTTTTTAGGTTTTCCAAAAATTTCTACCTTCTAGTTCAACAACAGTATCTGCTGCTAAAACAAATTCATTGACATTTTCTTTTGCTATTTTTATCTAATTTTTTTCTCAGCAATATCCAGTATCATTTTCACTTATTTCTTCTTTTATCACTTATTTCTTCTATGTCAGAAGTTAAAACTTTAAAATTAAAAACCCATATCTCTTAAAAATTTCTTGCCTTCTTTTTAGAATTAGATGCTACTATCATTCTTCTTCATCCTCTATTGTTACAGTCCTTCTAAAAACTATCCCTTTCTTATCTATTTTTTTCTTTTTACTTTAGCTTCATTTTCAATCTTTGCTTTTTTTATTCTTTTTTTGGGGAGAACTAGTTTTTTTCTTTCAGATTTTACTGTACTTAATTTTTCACCTTTTTCAAGTTTTTTTCTTGTATTTCAAACTGTTCCATAAGACCTGAATTCATTCCAGCTCTTTTTCTTTCACTTTTTTTCTTTTTTTCCTTAGCTCTATTTATACTTCTTATAAGAGATCCAAAAACCATCAATAGAAATAAAAAAGAATGCAAGTCCATATAAACCATAATAAAAAAATAATGGAATGGAATTTGCTTTAAATCTCAATGATAAATTTATAAATTCATATAGTAAATATGTAGGTAAATATCCTATTTTATACTCAAATAAAGACTTATTTATTAAGTTTCTTATAAAGTCAGCATTTATTTCAAAAACCTGGAGCTGTTCCAAATGTTAATTCCTAAATTTGCTAATATAAATATATATGCTATGATAAAAAGAGTATATATATATAGTATAATCTTAATTCCCAAAAATCTTTTTCTTTTTATTTTCTAGCATAAAAACAAAAACCATATAAAACAAAGAAAAAGAAGAGTTGGTATTAACATTAATCCCATATAATTATATAAATTTTCGTATATTCCCTTTTTATAAGAGGAACATCACCGAAAAAAATCCCACTATTAAATAAAGTAAGAATAAAAAAATAAAAAAATAAACATATTTTATTCTTTTCAAAACTTCACCTCTTCAAAAAAATTAATTAAACTATTTAAATAACGCTTTTTATATTACCATATATATTTCAAGTTTTTCAATCTATTTCTCATATATAAATTGTTTTTATGTCAATTTTTAATATTTTAGAATGCAAAAGAGCTGTTACATATTCTAACAGCTCTCTATAGATAATATTATTGTTTTTTTGAATATCTGCTCAAATATTCATAAAAATAATCTAGCTGATCCATTTTTTTAGCGAACGCTCTATGAACTCATCACTAGAATCTTTAAAAAAATCTATAGCAATAAGAGTTGACAATCCATGAGCAAAGACCCAACAAGTATGAAGCAATTCTTCTTGCTTATCTTTATCAATTGATATAATTCTTTCATCTGTTTTTAACTCTTCACGAATTACATTCAAAAATTCATCAATTAAAGGGACTCTTAACAGTATGTCTTGAAAAATATTTGTAAAAAGTTGTTTTTTCTTCACGGGCAAAAACACAAACTCCCATACCTATATCAAATAATTTTTATTCCAGTTCTTTCTTTTAATAGATACTCAATAAATAATTTTTTAGTTCTAGTAACTAACTCTGCTTTTTAGTACTTCCATAGAACCAATTGATTTATATATAGGAGCTGGAGATGAATCTAAAGCTTTTGCTACATTTCTAGCACTTATAGCATCATAACCTTCTTCTTTAAATAATCTAAAAGGCTGTATCTAAAAATTACTTCTTTTGAAAAATAAAACTTTTTGGCATAGTTGACTCTATAATAATTAAAAATTTCTTAGTTACAGACAATCCAAATGCAGTTATCTCCTTATGATATTTTTTTGATTATCATTAACTTTATATTTTTCTTTAAAGTTTCCATCTTCTTTTTCATAAATAAAATGTGCTACTGAACCTGTAATTGATAAAGTATCATCATATTTATATCTAAGACCTGCACCTAAAGTAACAGAATTTAAAAGCATATTCAGTGTCATTGAAGGAAGAGTTTTTAGCACCTGTTCTAGCATAGTTTACGCTTCCTATTACAGTAAATTTATCATTTAATTTATATTCATTTCCTAATGCAATTTCCCAACCATTTTTATAATCTCTACCATGTTCATGTCCACCAAAAGTTGTTACTCTATCCATTTTTAGCATGACGATTAAAAATAATAATTAGCAGATGTTGAAACTAAATAATTATCTGTTACCTTGTATGAAGCACCTACTGATAGTATAGCTGGTAAATCTCTTCTTATTTTAGAATTTATAGCATATTGTGGATAGAAAAGTGGATAAACCTATATTAGAACCTATTATATCTGCTGTTTGTAATTGATTTTTCAGAACCTTTTGCTTTTGAAAATTCATTTTTATTCTTGAATCATATCTTTGCAGCTAAATTTAATTTATCATTTACTTTTATAGTTTACACCTATTTGAAATCCATAACCCCAAGCTTCTTCTTAGAATCTAAGTCTCCACTTAAACCATTTTGTTGTAAAAGCATTCATTTTAGTTTGAAGTAAAGTTAATGCTTGAGTAGTTTTTGTTGCTTTATAGCTGCAATTTGAGCTGCAAAGTCCCTGAACCTTGAGTTGCTGCATCTACAGCTTTTACTAACTTCTTGTGCAACTTGTCTAGCTTTAGCTTGTTTATATGCTGTAGTTGGATTAGTTCCTATATTCAATGTACCACTTAAGTTTCTTGAACCATGTACTATTCTACCTGCTACTGAAACTGATAATTGATCATTTATTGTAAAAGCTCTACCTAAAGTTGCTTGTTCATATAAATTTTTTCTAGTTAAAGTTGAACCTTTATCATAAACCCCTAAAGGTTTAAATTGATCTAAATCTGATAAAACATCTATTCCAGATACTCCATCATATTCTAATTTTCCTCCACCTGCAAGTCCACCAAATGTAAAGAAATAAGCTCCATTATCATCAACTGAAGTCAATGAAACATTTGGAATTAATTGAGTTAAATGAGCCTTATGTTCTTTTCCTTTGTATGACATTTTTTCATGTCCATTGGCAAGTTGTAAACCAAGATGTACATATTTTCCTTTATCTAATCTTGAAAGTCCTGCTGGATTGTAATAAGGTGATACTTCATCTATCATACCTGTTTGTGCTTGATTTGATAAATAATCTGGACTATAGGTTTGAATATGATCTATTGATGCTCCATATAATCCACTTGATAATATTCCAATTAAAAACAATAACTTTTTTCATTTTTCCCTCCATATCTATTTGAAAAAGTATTTTAAAAATAACATCCATATAATAATATAACAGATGTTTTTCTTGTCAAATAAATATTAGATAATTAAAGTTGTATTTTTACTAAAAATTGTATAATATAAAAAACGAAAAGGTGAATTTTTATGTATAAATTATTTTTTTATCAATTTTTTAATAGTTAGTTTCTCTTTTCGCTTTAGAGAGCAAATGAAAATAAAAGAAGTTATTCCTATACATAATGAAAATATAGGAACTGAAGAGGAAACTTTTTGAAAAAGTCAGAAGAAGTAGAAAAGCCTAAAAATAATTATAATTCAGAAGAATTAAAAAGCTACTAATGTAATAAGTACTAATAAAGGATTTAAAAGAAAATAAGAAAAGAAGAATATACTAGTGATAACAAGTCTGAAGAAATATCTGAGAGAACAAGTAGAGTGACAGCATTAGGTTCTGCTATGGGAGCTGTTGATTTAGGGAAAAAAATTGAAGAAAGAAAATTTAGAATAGGAGCTGGTGTAGGGAAGTTCTAATAATACTCAAGCTGTTGCTGTAGGAGTTGGTTATGCTCCAACTGATAGATTTAGAGTTAATACAAAATTTTCTACTTCATCTACTTCAAAAAGAGCTTCTGCAATTTCTATTGGAGCTTCTGTTGATCTGAGACTGGTAAAATAAAAAATTGAGGCTGTTGCAAAATAATATACAACAGCCTCTTTTTTATTATTTTATAGTTTCAACTAACTTAGCAATATCATCTGCATTTAGTAAAGCTTCATCTACATTTATAGAGTAAGAATGAGTTCCATCTGTCCAACTAGCTACAGATATGTTACCATCATTACCTTTTTCAGTAACTTCTAATTCTCCAACTTTAACTACATTTTCTTCTTTGTATTCATTATAGTCTCCACTTATATCATCAGTTCCAACTGCTTTTTCTAATACGAAGTCCTTCATGAGTTTTTCTGCATCAAAATAAATTACTTCTATCATATCATCTGCTATAGCTTGAATGACAATTGATTTATAATCTGCATATTCTGTAGGAGCTTCTAAAGAAAAACCTGCTATTTTAGCTGCTTCATCTAAAGTATCTACTATTTCAAATGGATTAGGGTACTCCATAGTCTTGTGCTTGAGTAGTACTTGCTTCTGTTACTTCCTCTGTTACTTCTTCTTTTTTTCCTGAGCGACAACAGCTAAACATAATAATAACATTAACAATATTTTTTTCATATAATTACCTCTTACTTATCAAACTTAATTGCAGCTTCATCAACTACATAATCATAGAAGTCATCAAGTGATTTTGAAAATTGATCTTTAGATCCAAATCTTCTGATATTAACTTCTTTATTTTTCTACTTCATTTTTCCAATTATTAATTGCATAGGAATTTTTATATCTTCCATTTGCTTCCTTATCTTGTATCCAATAGTTTCATTTCTATCATCAAGCTCTGCTCTAATTCCTAATTCTTGTAACTTAGCCATAATTTCTTTTGCATAAGGGATGCATTCATCATTAAGAGTTAGTACTTTAACTTGAACTGGTGCAAGCCACATAGGGAAAGCTCCTGCATAGTGTTCTATTAATATTCCTATAAATCTTTCTATTGATCCATAGATAACTCTGTGAAGCATTACTGGTCTATGTTTTTCTCCATCTTCACCTATATAAGTTACATCAAATCTTTCAGGTAAAGTTAAAGTCAAGTTGAATAGTTCCACATTGCCACATTCTTCCAATAGCATCTTTTTATTTTTGAAAATCTAATTTAGGACTATAGAATGCTCCGTCACCTGGATTGATTTTTATATTTTCTTCCTAATTTATCTAAAGCACCTGCAAGTGCAGATTCTGCCATATCCCAAATTTCTTGAGATCCAATTGCTTTTTCTGGTTTAGTTGAAAGTTCAATTTCATATTCAAAACCAAATAATTTACTATAGAATCTATCTATAAGATTTACAACACCTATAATTTTCATCTTGAACTTGATCAGGAGTCATAAAAGATATGAGAGTCATCTTGAGTAAATGATCTTACTCTCATAAGTCCATGTAATGCACCAGAAAATTCATGTCTATGAACTTTTTCCAAGTTCAACAAAGTCTTGCTGGAAGATCTTTTATATGAATGTAATTGGTGTTTTAAATGATAAAACTCCTCCTAGGGACAGTTCATTGGTTTTTATAGCAAATTCTAATTCATCAATTTCTGATGTATACATATTTTTCTCTATAGTTAAACCAGTGTCCTGAAATTTCCCATAATTCTTTATTAAGCATTATAGGAGTTTCTAATTGTAAATATCCTGCTTTTTTTCATGTTCTTTTTTCTCCATAGGTCAATTAGAACATTTCTAAATACCATTCCTTTTTGGTAAGAAAAATGGGAAACCTGGTCTATATTCACTTATAAAGAATAATTCTAAAGTCTTTTCCTAATTTTTCTATGATCTCTTTTTTTCAGCTTCTTCCATAAATTTTAAATGTTTCTTTTAATCTATCTTCATTAGAAAAAGAGTATCCATAAATTCTTTGAAGCATTTTTATTTTTGAGTTTCCTCTCCAATATGCTCCAGCAACTGTTCTTAATTTAAATGCTTTTAAATAACCAGTTGAAGGTACGTGTGTTCCTCTACAAAGATCTGTAAAATCACCTTGTTTATAAAAATGATACTTGTTCTCCTTGAGGTATTCCTTCTACAATTTCAACTTTATATTTATTTTTTTATCTACATCTCTAAAAGTAATCAATAGCTTCATCTCTAGGTAAAACATATTTTTTTCTAATTTTATATTTTTCCTTTACTATTCTTTTCATTTCAGCTTCAATTTTTTCTAGATCTTCTTCTGTAAATTGTTCTACAGGATCAAAGTCATAATAGAATCCATTTTCTATAACTTTAGTCCTATTGTTACTTTTAGTTTCTGGATATAGTCTTAATACAGCTTGTGCCATTAAGTGAGCTGTTGAGTGTCTTACTATATCTTCTCCTTCAGGACTGTCAATATCTATAAATTCTACTTCTGCATCATGATCTAATACATATGACATATCAACATTTTTCCATCAACTTTTGCTCCAACAGATTTTTAGCAAGTGAATTAGAAATTCCTTAGCTATTTCAAACATATTGATATTACTATCATATTCTTTATTTTTCTCCATTATATTTAACTAACATATTTTCCCCTTGTAATCCTTTCCTTCTTCTTTCTAATTAGTATACAGAAAAAAATAAGTGATTGCATTCAAATTTAGCCAGCAATGAGCTATTTTTTTCTGACTTAACTACTATTTTTTTAATTGACTAGGTCTATCTAATAGATATCCATCTGGTCTTGTAGAAGTATTACCACCTGTATTTTTAGCTCCAACTCCTAATAATGAGTTATTAGGGAAAGTTAATAGTGTGAAGTGTACTCTACTCTCCATTCATAATCTTTACTAGATGCTTTATATCTATTTTCATAAGATATAGCCCATTCATAGAAGCCCATCTCTTTCCCAATTTCTATACCTAAGCTATCAAGAGATTTCTTTCTATATCTTGTACCAGTGGTATCATTTTTATTTTCATAGAACATTGCATAAGTTTTTAACTTTCCAACCTTGACTAGGTTTTTCCAATTTTTGCAAATAAACTAAATTCATGCTCTTTTGAATCTTTACCCCAATAGTAATTTCCACTTGAATTCTTCCAGCTAGCCTTTTTCTGTAAATTGATATCCTATACCTACTCTATTATAAGTATAAAGTAAGTCCTCCTGTAAATTTAGACATAGAGTTTCTTAAGTTTCCTGTTTGAGAATATCTTTTATTGTTTCTTTCAATATTTACATAAAAATTAAAAAGCTTTTTATAATTTCCTATTCTAAATGTCTCATCTTTTTATTCTTGTTAATTCAAATTGATTATAGAAATCACTTTTTCTGTCAAGAATAGCTCTTATTTGGTCTATATCATTGGCTGTTATTTCATTTTCTGGTTTTCATATTCCAATGTAGCATACTTCATAAGTTCTTCTTTTTTCAAATCTCTTATCTCTATAAGCATAAGCAAAAACTATATGTATCAGTATTTCTAATATCATCTTCTATACGAGTATTTCCCATATCTATATGTTTTTATATGCAGCAGTAAAATCTTGTTCTACATCTCCATAGATATTATAAGTAGCAGAGTACATTCTATTTTTTTCTATTTAAATATCCACCGCCATCAACTTTTAACTTATCTCTACCTTGAGCATAAGTAAAAGATAATCTGCTGTTATCAAACTTATATCCTCAGTAATTCTATGCTCATTGATATCTTCTCTAAAATTATTAGTAGTATGAAATCATCACCAACAAAGTCAATATCAGTATTGCTGAATCCTAAATCATATTTTTTTAGTTTCAAATTTTTACTGAATACTGTCTTGTGCTTAAATCATTAACTTTCTTTTTCATTTCTAGTTTTAGTTGTGTATCTCTTTATCATCAGAATATTTAAAATCTAAATTAGTATCTTCATCAAATTTAATATTTAAACCTGTATGAAGTTCTTCACCATTTTTGATTTTTGTTCCGTAAGGATTTTTAGATGTTTTATATCCTATATTGTAAGTTGTAACAGTTGATTTTCCATCAAATATTAGGGTATCATCAAACTTTAGAAAATCACTTTTATTTATTAATCTTCTTTCTTCATTATTTTTATTTCCTGAGAAACTATATTTTTTGTCCTTCTATTCTAAATTTATTCGTGACATCTAAACCTGTTCCTTTATATAGAAAATAAGTCATTATCCAATTTTAAATTTAAAGATTTGTTTTATCTGATGAAGCATCAAACTCATCATGTCTAAATGTTGCATCTAAACCAAGAGTTCCTTTATCAGCTAATTCAATATTTTTCTACCTAATTCAAGTTCATAGAATGAAGATTTATTTTTCATAACTTCTGTAAGTTCCATCAAACAGTCCATCTCTTGACCATATTTCTGAATTATTTTTTTCCAAAGCCAACTCTATAAATCTCATTATCATTATATAGATTTCAAGTCTGCTCTTCTTTCTAAAGTATTTTCATAGATAGTATTTTCAAATCTATTAAATTCAGCTAATCTATTGTCACCTAATACAGTTTTTCTATATGTATCTCTAGCTTCATCTAATTTTTCTATCTAAGAAATTATAAGCAAATGTTGGAGTAAAAGTATATCTACCCATTTTATAATTTCCTAAAAGAAAGCTTGATGTTTTCAAAATTGTTATAATCATATTTTTTGCAACAGTAGTTGGAGTATACGAAAAAAATCTATTCCTAAGATATTTCTCTTTTTAGCTGAGGTATTAATATCTTCTTCCCAGAAACTAAATCTTCTGTAGTCATCTCCCTTTCTCTTATCATAAGAGATACTTGCTCCATTTTCTTTTAATAATAAATCTGCTCCTATTCTTTCATTTCTAGCCATTAAGTCGCTAGCAGTAGAACCTGGATCCATATCATATAAATAATCATATCTAGCATTGAATTTATACTTATCATTATCTTTAGTCAATGAAAGATTTGTGTATAAGTCATGGTCAATAGTAGATCCATAAGATATATCATCTATACTATCATATACTAAAAGTCCATAGCTTTTTTTATCACTTACTAAACTCATTTTTCCCTGAAAAACTTATGTCTTTCTTTTCACCTAAATATATAGATTTGAATCTAAAGTATAGAAACCTATATTCTTATCAAATTTATATCTATCTAAACCTAGAGAATTATAGACATTATTATCATCAAATTTTTCCATAACATCAGCTAAACTACCAACCATGCTTCTAGTTGAATTTTGTGATAAGAAATGGAAATTTCCATTATCTCCTTCATAATCATGACTCAATTCAACTTTATATCTTTTTACGTCTTTTTTTCATATTCAGGTAGTTCATTTTGAAGCAGTAGGTTTTTCTTTATTTTTGCATAGATTAACCAGTCATCTATATTTAATCTAGTTTCACCAATTTTTATCAAATTTATACCAGTTTTCCCATCTTCCAACTAATATACCCATCTTATCTGCAAACTTAGGAGCGAATCCTCCTCTGAATTTATCTTTTCTGTTTCCATAAAGGAATCCCATTGAAGTCGCAGCTCCATAGTCATCAGAAGATTGTATAGTAACAAATAAAGGAACAGTAGAACCTGATCTTATATTTGCTCTAAACCATGGAAAAATTAAAAGGCATAACATCTTTTACCTTTTATAAATAAATCAGATTTTTTAATGTTATTTGCTTATCTGGCTCAATTAAAACATCTGATGAAAAAAATATGATAACCTGCTTTTTCAGGTTCTTTTTTGAAATTAACTATATTAAAATCCGTTGTGACCCAAGCATCTTTTTGCATTTATTTTTTTCATCTGAATATTTTATTAGAGGACTTCCAAAAATATATTTTTATCATTAGGAGCTTCAGCTCCCGTCATTTTAGCAACATTTACATAGGCAAAAACTATTATAAAATTCTCCTTCTTCATTAGCTTGAGATATTTTTTCCACCTTCAGTTTCTATTTTGATATTTTCCTGTTGGTTGAGCAATATTCATTATGGCATTATCTTCAAAAGATATTTCACCTGTTTCAGGATTTCTTCTAAATTTATAGAATAACCCTTCATATTTCCATTAGTAACAGCAACCCCATGATCTGAAGTTAAAGTATTGTCATTTAAATCTATAACTACTTCATCTGAGTCAGCAGTTATAGTTTCTGAATAGGCATTATTTACTATCATAGCTGATAGAATAAACAAAAACATGAATTTTCTTCTCATCAAAATTCTCCCTAAAATTAAATTTATGTTAAAAAAATTATACCATATTTCTATTATTTTTTTAAAATTTAATTATCTATTATTAATTTTTATATCTCTTTTTAAATTTCTTTCTTGGTCTTTCTTAGCAATACTTTCTCTTTTATCATAAGTTTTTCTTACCTTTAGCTATTGCTATCTGGACTTTTACATAACCTTTTGATAGATGAACATCTAAAAGGAACTATCGTGTAACCTTTTATTTTTACTTTCTCGTGTATCTTTTTGATTTCTTTTTCTATGTAAAAAGTAATTTTCTAACTCTTCTTTCTTCAGGGTTATAAATACTACCATATTCCCAAGGTACAACAGACATTCCCATTATAAATATTTCATCATTTATAATTCTTACAAATGATTCTTTTTATACTAACTTTTCCAGCCTTTATTGATTTTACTTCACTCCTTTAAGTTCTATTCCAGCCTCATATTTTTCCTCTATAAAGTAATCAAAAAAAGCTTTTTTTATTATTTGCAATTATCATAATTTCCTCTCTTTTAGAATATATCTTTCAATGGAACTACTCCAATTTCTAAAGTTAATAGATCAGCTTTCTCTACCAATGCTTTTACTTTTTCACCCTAAAAGAAAAAAACAGTTCCATTATAATAATCTATCATACAATAATTTTCTTCATCAAAATTATAGAAATTTTCTGAAATTGTTACATCCCAACTACATTCTATATGTTCGCTTGTTTCAAAAAGACTTTTCTACTAGCAAAACCTCTGACCATAAGTTCAAGTTCTTTACCAACATATTTTTTTCATATACTCAACTAATTTAATTCTAACACTTTCATCTTCAGCTTTCATAGCTACTCTTTCTGTTTTAGAAATATGATGAGCTATTTCATCTAAATCAGATAATTTTAACTGTTTAATAGAATTGTTTATACTTGAGAATAAAACTCTATGAACCATCAAATCAGCATATCTTCTTATAGGAGATGTAAAGTGAGTATAATGTGAAGAGGCTAACCCAAAAGTGTCCTATATCATCTACAGTATATCTTGCTTGTTTTTAAAAGATGTTAAAAATAGTCTTATGTACAAGCATACTTGTTTCTTGGTTTTTAGATCTTTCTATAATTTCTTGGAATTGTTTAGGGATGAAGATTATCAAAATTAGGTATCTTATATCCAAATTTTTGCAAGCATTTCATTAAGTTTGAAAGACTTTTTCTCTATCAGGTTTTTCATGGGTTCTATATATTGAAGCTAATTCTAACCAATAGATTCTTTCTGCAACAGTTTCGTTTGCAGCTATCATAAAGTCTTCTATAATTTTTTTCACCCTTCTCCTCTTTCTCTTAAAAAGGACTTCTTTGACTTTATTATTTTCTTCATCTAATACAACTTTAAGTTCTGGGAGTTCAAAAATCAATGCTTCCTCTTGTATGCTTTCTTGTTTCTTAATATTTTAGACAGTTCTAACATTTCTTTTTAACATTTCATAAATATCTGAATATTTATCTATCAGTTTTTCATCACCATCTAAAATTGCATTTACATCTTTATAAGTCATTCTATGAACAGATTTTATAACAGACTTATAAACCTCATAGTTTACTACATCACCTTTAAGATCTATTTCCATTTCACAAGCAAAAAGTTGCCTTTATCTTCTCTTTCGTTTAAAGAGCAAATTCCATTAGAAATTTCTTTTTGGAAACATTGGTAAAACTCTATCAACTAAATAAACTGAATTTCCCTCTGTTTCTTGCTTCTAAATCAAGAGTAGAATCTTTTTCACATAATAAGAAACATCAGCAATAGCAACTATCAGTCTATAATTACCATTTTTCAATTTTTCAACATAAACAGCATCATCTAAATCTTTAGCATCTGCTCCATCTATAGTTATTATATGAAGCTCAGTTAAATCTTTTCTGTCTGTATAATCAATTTTTTTCTTTTTATAACTTCCCTAACTTCTTGCATTGCTTCATCAGAAAAAAATGCTCACTTAGACCTTCTCTATATATAAGAGCTTCTATCATATTTTTTTACTATTTGTTGATGAACCTAGAATCTTTATAATCTTTCCTTCAGGCTTTCTATTTTTCATCTCCCCAAAATGTTATTTCAGCTACTACTATATCTTTATTATCAGCATTTCCCACTTGAGAATTTGGAATATAGATATCGCTTCCAAATGCACTTGTTGGTAAAACAAAAGAGAATTTTTTTATTTTTCTAAAAATACCAACAACTGTATTTTTTTCTACGTTCTATTATTTTTTTATAATTTCTCCCTCTGCTCCTGGTCTCCCCTTACTATCATATCCTTCATTAGTAATTTTTACTAAAACTCTATCTCCATCAAGAGCAGAATTAAAAATTTTCTCTAGCTATATATATTCCATTTTCTTTCTTCAGAATTTTTCACTATCTACAAAGCCAAACTTATTTTTTTATAATTCTAAATATTCCTTTAGCATAAAGAGAAGAATCTTCAATTGCTGTTATTCTATTTTTTTCTTATCTAAAAGTAATTCTCCAGCATCAACCCAAGATAAGATTATAGCCTTATTATCTTTTTCTTTTTTTAGGTGACCATTCTAAAAGACTTGTTATTTGGTCAAAATGACAAATATTTCACTGTTTTTTAAAAATTTCTTTAATTTTTCTCTAAGTCTTTTTCTAAATTCATAAATCCTCCCTCTATTATAAATATGTTTTTACTCAATTCAGTCAATATATTTTTCCTTCAATTGAGAGGTATTAGGATGTGACTTTTTCCTATACTTTCCAAATATTTTTTTCCTTATGCTCTATTTCCATAAGTATTCCTTTATTTAAATTTTTTTAAAAGTTTCTTCCCTTATTTCAGTCACACTAGGGTAGTTTCTTCCATACTCTATTGCATCTGCTATATATATTATCTTTTCGACTAAAGTCATATCTTTTTGAACCTATAGTATGATATTTTATAGCATTTAAAACTTCACTATCTTCTATTCCAAACTCTTTATTAACATAATAAGCTCCAGCAAAAACCATGTAAGATTTCATTATTTTTCTAAATCTTCATCTGATAACTCATTTAAAAAAATTATTTTTTTACAAATATTTTTTTATATCTTCCATATCCATTTCTTTGCATATATCATGAAGTAAAGGCAGCTAATTTACATTTTTCAACATCAGCCTTATTTATTTCAGCTAATTTTCCTGCCATTTCTACAACACCAAGAGTATGAGTAAATCTTTTTAAACTCATTTTAGATTTTTACAATTTCTTTTAATTGATTAAAATTATATTTCATATTAATCACCTTCTAACTATTTATTATACCATAATAAATGAAAAAGTCTATCAATTATTTTTAAAATTTCTGTAATTTATGTTACAATAAAAGATATATAATACAAGAAAAAAAGAAAAATAGAAAAAGGAGAAAAATATGATTCAAGCACTTCATTTTAAGGATGAAAAATCTGATAAATTTTGGTTTATTGAAACTCTTGATTGTGAATTAATGGTCAATTATGGAAAAACTGGAGTAACAGGTAAATATGAAATAAAAGAATTCGATACAGTTGAAGAATGTGAAAAAGAAGCTTTAAAGTTAATAAATTCTAAAAAGAAAAAGGTTATCAAGATTTTCCTGAATTTGATAGAGATAATCATTTCTATTTTTGATGATGAAGAATGTGGTTTTACATATTTTAACGAGCCATATAAATTTTTAGAAAATATTTTCTCAGATGAGTTCTATTATGATTGTGGTGATGAAGAAGCTCCTTTTGGAAGTGATGAAGGAAATGATGCATTGTATGAATTGCAAGAAGCTATACAAAAGAAAAAAAGAAAATAAACTTTTTTGATTTTTCCAAAAGTAATAATTGAAAAAAATTTGGGAAATGGATTATCTGTCTCCTGATGTAGAAAACAAACGGATGAAGAGTTAAAAGAACAAGCTAAGACAAAAATATAATGGTTTACTTGGAGATCAAATAATCTTACAAAGTGACCAAGTTATTTTTAGCTGTTACTTTTTGGTCAAGCAAAAAAATTACAGGAAAAAAATTGATAGTGCCTTATTAGAATTAGCATTAAAATCTTTAACTAGAATGGATAGGTTAAATAGACTTATTTGGAATTGGGATAAAGAAGAAGCAACTTACTATATTGAAACTATGAGAAAAGATTTAATTAAATTTAAAGAAGATTGTCAAAAGGGCTGTTGCAAAATTAAAATTTCAAACCTAAAGTAAAAAAATAAGTGAGTTACGAAAATTTACTCAGTAACGAACTATTTTTTACTTTTTGATTAATTTGCAACAGCCCCTTTTAGTCTTCTTTTTCAGTTCTTCTAAATATTAATGAACAAAGTATATATCCTATCAAACCAGGGAATAACCAAGTTAGACCATAGTCTGAAAATGGAAGTATTTCTAAGACTGACTTTTGTATAATAATTTTCAATTCCCAATGAGTCTAAACTTTCTATCAAACCAACAATTCCTGTAAAAAAATACCACACCTTTATAAACATAATCATTTTTATATATTTTTCCAAATAAATTTAGCAGTATCAAAGAAATTGTTACAGGATAAATAAAAGATTAATATTGGCACTGAAATTCTAATTATACTTTCAACTCCTAAAACTGATAAAAGCAAAAACTTATTAATACTGTAAAAATAACTATCTTTTCATATTTAAAAGAAGTTATAGAACTAAAAAATTCTCCCTACAGTAGCTACCAAACCTATTGCAGTTGTAAGACAAGCTCCTGCAACACAAACAGCTAATACTAAATTTCCATAACTACCTAAAAAGATAAGAAGTTGTTCTTACTAATAATTCTATTTTATCTTGAGTGTTTTAAAACAGAGTGCATCTTTGCTCCAACAAATGCAAAACCTCCATATATTAAAAGCTAACGATATTATAGCTACAAGTCCTGATTTTATTAAAAAGAAAAATTCTTGTTTTTGAGTCAAAGTTCTTCCACTTTTTATAGCAGTCAGTATAATACCAGCATAAGCAATAGAAGCAATAGTATCCATTGTTTGATATCCTTCTAAAAAAACCTCTTTTTAAAAGCATGTGGATAAATATCTGGCTTTTACAGTTAAATTAGTAAAAAAAATATTCCCTTTTACTATTATTAAAAATAAAAGTATTAATAATATTGGAGTTAAAATCTTTCCAACTCTATCAATAACTTTATTAGCTCTCAATGAAAATAAAATAACAATTCCAAAAGTAAACAATTAAGTAAATATATTTATATATAGGACTACCCATTCCATTGTATAGAAAAAGTTATTTCATAAGCAGTTGCTCCTGTTCTTGGTATTGCTAGCATTGGATCTATTGCTAAAAATTGAGATAATGGCAAAAAAATTATTGAAAATTTTTGGAGATACTCTATTAGCAAAATCCTTTATTCCATTTCCTGCAATTGAAACTGATAAAATTCCTAAAAAAGAAAATCCCACTCCTGTTATTGTAAATGCTAACATCGTCATTATCCAACTTGAATTAGTTTCATAACCTAACATTGGTGGAAATATTAAATTTCCTGCACCAAATAACATTGCAAAAAGAGCAAAACCTGTCAATAATACATCTTTTAGTTCTATACATTTTATATTCTCCTAGTGTCTAATAATAACTTACTGATTATACTATTATTTTTATTATGTAAACACTAAAATTATATAATATATCTATTTTTTATATATTTTTGTCTATTATTTTTTATCTTTTTTAAAAAAAAGCTCTCTTATTTTTTTCACAAATTTCTTTTTGGCAAAAAGTTATATTTATGGGTTTAGAAGAAGTTTTTTTAAGATAATATTTACATAATGTGATTTACTTCCATATCTACCAGAAATTTTTTTCAACTTTTTACATCATCAAGCCAACAATAAGGAATTATATAACCTGGATAAACAACAAATAGAAATTTGCTTCCAAATTTTATATCGTTTCCTAATAATCCAGTTTCAACTATTTTTATTTGGAATCATAAAAATCCACTTGTGCTGATTTTTAAAAGTTTAGAATTTTCTAAATTATCTAGCATTTCATAAATTCTTTTTATTTTTCTCTTTTTTATCAATAAAAGCAAGTAGTAAACTAGTAGATACAACAAACCATATAAATATTGGTATTTTAAATTTATCTAATATAAATGAGATGAGATTAATTGAGGAATCAGACTCCTCTTTAAAAAGTATATATTCTTGGTATCCTTGAAATACAATAAGAATAGTGACTAATAAAAAGAAAAAAATTCAACATAGTTAATTATTTTTGAAAAACTTTTCTCTTTTAAGTATGTTTAAAAAAATTCTTTAGGTGCTAAATTTTTAAATCTTCATCAATTTCTAAAAAGCATAGCTTTTTTTATTAATCTTTTTTCTAATTATAAAAAAACACTACATATTAAAAAAATAAATAATATAAATATAAAAAAATGTTGTAAAGCATTAAGTCCACTTTAAACACTCCCTTTTTACACTAAAATCAATATTTTTCTTTTTTATTAATAGTATAAAGGAATATAATATTTTTTTAAAATCGGTGTTATTTTTTTCTATTTCTTCTAAAACCATTTGTTCATTTACAAAAAAATGCCAATTTACTTGTTTGAAAATAACGTTTAACTACCTTTGCATCTTTTTGATATACTCTTATTATTCCACTATAGCTACCACGTGAACGAAAAGTTTCAAATTCTATATTTCTAATATTAGAAAGCGGAATTTCTTTCACAAATAAAGAAGGTAAATAAAAATTTCATTCTCTATATAGAAACATTCCCAATTTTTTTCTTTTTAATAAACTTATTGTAACTACAAGCATTATAATCATTATTATTATCATTATAAAAAAATCATTGAAGTATACATCTTTTCTCCTCTCAACTTTTAAATATCCCACTTAGTATTCTCTTTTTCATTTAAATTTTTATTTTTTTCTAAAATAAATTCTTTAACTTTTTCAACAACATCTTCTTTTTGCAAAAATATATCTTTATATTCTGAAAAGTTCTTTTTAAAGTAATGTCTAAATAATAAATGCTTCCTCCATGATGTCTATAAAATCTTTCAACTTTTATCTTTTTGAATATAAATATAAGGAATTATATAAGCTGGGTAAACAGAAAATAGGTATCTATCTCCTAATTTTTATATCACTCATTGAAACTACTCCTGTTGCAAGTATTCTATCTGATTTTAAGAAATCTTCTTTTTGCAAATTTTTAAATGTTTAACTTTCTCTAAATTATCTAACATTTCAGTAATTCTTTTTATTTTTCTTTCTTTTTCATAATCATTGCAAATATAAATAAGAAAAAAATACAAGCACCCACATAATAATTGGTGCCATAAATTTTATTAAAACAGATGATAATGGACTTATGCTAAAACTTGAAATTCTTTTTATAAATTCTACTTCTTCGAGATAAGTTTTATAGCCTCCAAATAGAATAAAAAGTATTTATTATTAAAAATATTACTTCTAGATAGTAAAAATGATTTTTGCTGATCTTTCCATTTTTCAATATATTATAAAAAATCTCTAGCTTCTAAATCTTTTTCACTTTCGTCAAGTTCTGCAAATAAAATTTTTTTCTACTTTTCTTTTTTTCTAAATAAATAAGCCAAAAATAAAAAAAGAATAAAAAAATGGCATAAACATCATATAAGCTAAATCTCCCAATTAAAACACTCTCCTTTTACATTAAAAAAATATTCATTATTACAGTAATTAGTATTCTATTTTTCATTTAAGTCTTTTTCTTTCTAAACTAAATTCTCTAACTTTTTCAGCAACATCTTCTTTTTGCAAAATCTATCTTTATCTTCTGAAAAGGTCTTTTTAAAGTAATGTCTAGGTAATAAATAATTCCATTTTTTACCCCTACGAGATATTTTTAACTTTCATCATTTGAATATAAATATAAGGAATTATACAAACTGGGTAAAAGGAAAATAAGTATCTGTCTCCTAGTTTTATATCACTCCAACTACTCCTGTTGCAAGTATTCTATCTGACCTTAAGAAATCTTCTTTTGCAAATTTTTAAATGTTTAACTTTCTCAAAATTATCTAACATTTCAGCAATTCTTCTATTTTTCTTTTGTTTTTCAAAATCATTACATATATAAATGAGAAAAAAATACAAACACCCACATAACAATTGGTATCATAAATTTTTATTAAAGGAGGTGATAGAGGACTCATGATAATTCTTGGAAAATTCTTTTTACAAATTCTACTTCTTCAAGATAAGTTTTATAGCCTCCAAATAAAAATAAATAGAGTATCTATTATTAAAAATATTACCTGAGCATAGAAAAAAATGGTTTGGATAATCTTTCAAGTTTAAATATCCTATTAAAATTCTCTAGTTTCTAAATCTTTTTCACCATCATCAAATTCTGAAAATAAAATTTTTTTACTTTTTCTTTTTCTAAATAAATAAGCCATGAGAAATAAAAATGAATAAAAAAATGGCATGAGCATTACATAAACTAAAACTTCCAATTAGAATACTCCCTTCTACATTAAAAAAATATTCATTATTACAGTAAGCAGTGTAATCAGTGAAAGCAATGTCACTTGCATCTTCTAGTAAATAGATAAAACAAGTTTCTATGATATCACTCCAAGCTAATAGGTATTTAGTTTGTTTGGCAGTTAATTTACTATTTCTAGTTAACATTCCTCCTTCTGATACAGTTTCTTGTAAAATGAATAATATTCATAATATCAGAAACTATATTTTTATCTATATTTTTCTTTTTGAATTTCAGGTACTAATACTTTTAAACATTCCATTACTTCAATGAAATTTTTTTCATTTAGCTCTCCTTGGAAAGGACGTAAAATTCCTAAAAATCCATTTTTCCCATCTAGGATTATCAATATTTTCATTTCTACAAGAATGAAATGATAATAACTCTTTTGCTAGTTCTATATTCATAATCTAATCCCTTTTTAAACCTTCCTTGTTCTATAACCTTAAAATATTCTTTTAAGTTACAACAAATCTCTTTTTGAGTTTCTGCTCTGTCTTGAAGAAAGATATTACTAATATTAATTTTATCTTTTTGAAATATATAAAAGTGTAGCCATCTTCATGAGGTAAAAAAATATACACAAGCAAAATAAAATTTTTTTCACCAACTTGATGTGTAAAACCGTAATAATCTTTAAATTCTTTTTATAACTTCTACATAATCACCTGAATATAGATATTCCATAAATCTAAATTTTTTATTATTTGCATTCTGCTGAGTACTTTCAAACTCATATTGAGATAAGTTTTCCATTTTTTCTCCTTTATTTTTCAAATATATTTATTATATTATTCCAGATATAACTTTTTTTAACTGCAAAACTCTCCTTAATTTTTCGTAGAGTATCACTAATTTCTACAGCATATTTCAAAAATATTTTTTTCATCAACCAATAATTTCTTAAAGATAGTGGTATTCTTAAAATTTCTCCTTTGATATTACAAATTTCCATAATAGGATAATCACCTTTTTTTCACCTTTTTCTTTTTCCACTTCCAAAAAGCAACAAAAGGTATATCTTTTATTTCAAGAACTTCTATTTCTTGATTTTTGTATAGAACTTTAATATTTCTATTCCTAACTTCCAAAGAATATTTTCTACTTTTTAATCATAATAGAAAGAAAACAAGAAAAATATACCTATACCAAGAATACTAAAAAATTATTCCAAATATTCCAATTTTAAAAAAACTATACTAAGCACAAAAATAAAAATAAATATTATTAAAATAATGGCATATAAAATTATAAAATAAGTTTGTTTTAAATGCATCTACTCTAAATTCATTAGGTACTTCAACTTTTTCTCTTTCTTTTATTCTTTTTTTATAGTAACATACATATCTGCTGTTAAGGTAATATATAAAAATAACAAAATAAAAAGCTATAAAAAGAATTTATAATTGTAAGATTTCCTTGAAGATAAGACAAATCATCTATATAAAAATAATTGTACTGCTAAAAATAATAAGGGATATAACTAATAAAGATAATATTATTTTTAAAGCCTTTTTTTCTTCTTGCAAAAATCTGGAATATTGTTATTAAAATCTTTGTTCACTGTTAAACTCTCCTTATTTTTTTATCAAAGATCATCATTTAAAAAAATCAGATAAATCTTCAGTTTTAACATTATATTTTTAAAAAAATATTTTTTATTACCCAATAATCTTTAATAGATAAAGAAATTTTAAAAATTCTTTACCTTCAAAAATCAAATAGTCGCATAAAAGGAGAACTTCTAGACTCGTCCTCACTTCTAAAATGATATCTATGTTTACAAAAAATAAAACGTATAATACCTAGTAAATAAACATTTACTTTATTCTTAACTCCAGAAAATTTGACAAAAGCTACATTTTCTACATTAAAGGAACTTATTTCTTGATTTTTAAATAAAATTCTAATATTTTTTCCATGACATCAATAGAATATCTTCCAGCTTTATATATTCTATAAATTCCTATAAAAAAAATTATTAAAACAATAATCAGTTTAAATATATTTTTTTATCAAGTGTCATAATACTTTTTGGAATAATATACACTATAAGATACGCTAAAAGAATTATAGCTATAATCAACATAAAAGATATGTTTAGGAGGTCTAATTTGAAATTCATCTGGAACTACTGTATTATCTCTATATTTTATCATTTTTTTAATAAAGTATATGTCACTAAGCAAAAATAAAAAGGTATAGTAATAAAATAAAAAGCAATAAAGCAATTCCAATTAGAAGTGGAAATGGAGCTTTATAATACTTTCCAAATCCTAAAAAGCAAGGAAGAAGAAAAATAAAACTAATATTACTTTTTGAAATTTCTTTTTTTCTTTGTTATAATAGGAATATTGTTGTTTTAAATCTTTATTCACTGTTAAACTCTCCTTAAACCGTAATTTCTATTTGATTTCCTTCAATACCAACAATACAACTTTCATAATAGCCATCACCTGTTGTTCTTGGACCACTAATAACTTCATAGCCATCTATTTTTTTAGTATTTCAGTCAATTCATCTACTTTTTCCTTGCTTCCAACACTGAATGCGATATGGATAAAACCTGTTCTTTTTTTAAATCTTTTACATCATCAACCAATTCTGGTTTAGTCATAATCTCTAAACGGCAACCACTGTCAAAAGTTAAAAAAATAAGATTTAAAAATCAGTTTTTATTATGATAAATCTCATTTGAGCTTGCACCAAAATATTTTATAAAAAAATTCCTTAGTTTTTCTCTAAATCATTTACATACATTGCTATGTGTTCTATATACATTTATCTTTTTCTCCTTTTTATTTTTCATAAAAAACTTCATAAGTAGCCATTTCTAATTCCCTGAATTAAAAACAAGATTTCCATCTTCTCCATAAAGTTTAAAATTTTCTTGTTTCCCATTGCCTAGGGATGCTGTTCCATCAAGTGCATAAAGTAATGTTATATATGTGTCTATCAGAACTGTATCAACCAATTTATATAAAAATTTTTTTCTTGTTCACTTGAAAGTGCTAAGTCATTTTTAATTTTTGCTACAAGGCTTTTCCTTGCCATTCATATATTCTTTTAATTGAATTTCTTTTTCTGCATAACACATTTCTGCAAAATTCTTTTGGCTTTCATTTAAAAATTCACCCTCTTGAATTAAATTTTCTTAAACTCATCTTTCACCATTATTTTATGTTTTTCAAAATACATTTTCAATAAGATATAATCACTTATTTTTACTTCCATCTCAGTAAAGATATTTTTTTCCATATCAAAAATTACTATGCTAGGAATATTAGTCCTTCCTCCCTCTTAGTTTTTATCATAAAATTTGATAAAATTTATTTTTCAATTTTTATAGATTTTTATTTCATTCTTATTATATAACAAAGTAATTTCTCTGCTATCTATATTTAAAGAATATTTTTTTATACTTCAACATTTTTAAGAGTTCATAAATACCAGCAACTGTGATTGCAATCAACACAAAGAGATAAAAAAATTCCCTTTATAGTCTTTTATAGTCTATTTTTAAGTAAAAATAGGTATTATAATAATAAATATAAGAATTAATAGGACATGTAAAGACAAATGAAAATTACTAACGAAAGCTTTAACTTCAAATTGATTTGAAACTTCTAAATTTTCAATTTTTTCAATTTATTCTCTGTAATATGAATATTTAAGATAATTAGAGGTAAAGTTATTATAAGAACTAAAAGTACCTAAAACAGAATATCGTAAAATTATCATTTTTTATGTCTGAACTTCTATCTAAAAATATCAGCTGTATTAATGTAACAACTAACAGTACTAAAAAATGCTTAACATTATTTTTAATAGTTTTTGCCTAGGTAAATTAGGGAACATATATATTTAACTTCTCATTAAAAATATATCCCCATTTGTGACCACTTTTTATTAGTTTTAATATTTTTTTCTTTAAAATTAAGCTATCTGTATAATTTTTAGCTTCCTCTAAAGACATATCCTTATTTTTATGAAGAAAAAGCAACAGCCTCTAATTTTTTTATTTTTCATTAATCAGAGAAGCTAAGTATTGTTCATCTTCTTCAGAAATAGCTATATTTTTTTATCAATATAATCTTTAGCCTCTTTTAAATTCATTCCTGTTTTTGTTCTTAACAAAGGCAATAGCCTCTACTTTTTTTCCTTGCTTGAGTAAGGAACTAATATACTCTTCATCTTTTTTTCTAATAATTCCATAATTTTTCACCTATTTTTTTAGAATTCTTTATATCGATTATCTATTCTTACATTGTATTTTTTTCAAAATACTTTTTTTAATAAATAATAATCATTAGCACTTATAGTCATTTCAACAAGTATTTTTTTCTTCATTATCAAAGATTTGTAAGCTAGGATTTTTCTTTCCTATTCCTCTTCCACTATCAATAACATAAAAATCTAACTTGACTTATATTATCTGTTGTAATAACTTCTTTTTCATTATTTTTCATAATATTTTTTTATAGTTTTTTCCACTTATAGTTAAAAAGATACTTTCTAGATTTTTAGTTCTTTTAAAAAAATTATAGTAATTAAAGATTATAGCTCAATAAAAATAATACTATAAAAAAATATGTTTTGTATGTTAGTTCTTTTTAATAATATATTTATTAGAAAAATAATATGAAAAATTAGAACAATAAAAATATAATATATAAAAAATACCACCAACTATTTATTCTCAGAGATTTTAATTTCAAATTTATCCGATAATTCTATTTTTCAATTTCCTGTAATCTTTTTCTCTAGCAAATGAATATTTATTTTTGAAAGAAGATATATAGCTAAAAAAAGAAAAAAACTATTACACTAGTTCCAGCTAAAAACAATATTTTTACCTCAAGTTTTATCAAAAATATATTTGTATTAAGAGAGCAACAAAAGATATTAAAGCTAAAACTAAAAAAATACTTTTTGGTAATTTTTGTCTAGGTAAATTTGGATCATACATATTTAACTCCATTCATAGTTATCAACTATTTCCACATTATATTTTTTTAAATATCTTTTTAATCTAAAATAATCTATGACTTCTATAGTCATTTCAGCAAGAATTCTTTCTTCTAAGTCAAAAAAAGTTGTAAAAGTAGGTTTTCTCTCCTTTCCTCTTTTCCCACGACGAAGAGCAAAAAGCTGACATAATTTATATTCTCTGTTGTAATAATTTCTTTTTCATTATTTTCATAGAATATTTTAACAGTATTTCCTTTTTATATATAAAGAATACTTACTATTTTGAAATTTTCTAAGGCTTCTATAGAACATAAAAGCACATATTCCAACAACTAAGATTAGCTTGAATAGATAATCAAATGAAAGCTTTTTGTTCAAAAAGCAAACATACTAATTAAAATAATAACGGTCATTATTATTTGAGGAATTATTCTTCTTTTTAAGGCTTTAATTTCAAATTCTCTTGGAACTTCCAGCTCATTAAGCTCTTGTAATATTTTTTTCTGTATAATGAGTATTTATTAATAAAAATCCACAAAAATTAAAAAAATAAAGACTAACATTCCATTATAAACAAAAATTTTTATTTTATCATAGGAACTAAGATCTAAAAAGGATAGTACAATACCAGAAAGAATAGATAATATTAACAGGATAAAAATTATACTTGTAAATTTTTTTAAATCTTGGCAAATTAGGAATATACATATCTAATTTTTTTATCATAAATATAGCCCCATTTTTTTATTTTTCATTCATTCTATAAGCCTCCAAAGATAATAAATAATTTTTTTAAATTTCTCTTTTTAAAAAAACTATGGGAAGTCTGATTTTTCGAAGTATCTATTCAGCATCTTTAATTAATTTTTATACTTGTTATATAGTTTGTTCCAAAAAAATTCCTTTTTCCAAAAAGTACAAGAAAAATTTAGAGCCTATCTTATCTATAAAAATTCTCTGTCTTAACATTCCAGTAGAATATAAATCTGAAGAATTTTTAAATTTAAAAATATAGATGTGTGTAAGATCTCTTCTACTTCTATGAATGGTAAAATAATCTTCTAAAACTACTTCTTTAGTTTCTCTATTGTGTATAAAAAAATTCTATCCACTATTTTTAAAAAGTATAGCTCAAGATATAAGAAGACTTGGGATAAAAACATATAAAAGGTGAACTTTTTATTTCTATTATGTTTGTTTTAACAATGATATACCAAATAGGAATAGAAAAGATAACTGTTGCTATAGAGATTGAAAGAAAATTACAACTTGTATTGTAATTAATAAATGAACTACCTCTAGCACACTTTCCTTTACTATGATAACATAGGCTAGAAATTAAAATTAATAATCCAAAAGCACAAATTGCTATTCCTTGTAAGGGAGAGTTACTATTAAAATATAATGTTCCTCCTAATACAAAGGAAAGTATTGAAAAGAATATTGATACATCTATCAAAAGTGATAATGCAGAATAAAAAAACTAAATATCCTAAGAAAAAAACATTATTTAACCTCCAACATTTTTAAATTCTCCTCATAAGTTTTATCGGCATCAAGTCCAAAAGGCTTTAAAAATTTTTTTCTTTTTCAATTCTATATGATCTGGATTTTTTTCAAATCAGGTACATTACGCTTTTTATATTTTTCCCAGAAAGGAGAATTAGACTTTGCTTCTATACATTCCTTTAATTTATAAGTATCTATTACAAAACCTATTCCTTCTCTTCTAAGAGTTTGAGAATCAATTTTTTTAAGTCTTTAATGAGTCTTTTCATAATCAGAAAGAGGAATTTCTCATATATAAGTCCATATTGTAAGTATGCAATATTTTTATCTATACCACTTATACTTTCACTAACTGAAATAAACATATCATTTTCCTCAGGCTTAAAGGTAAATTACCCAAAATAATAGCTTCTCCATAATAAAAAAATATTATCCATAATAGCTTGTGAAAGGCAATGCCAAACACTTAGATAATTCTTTTCAAATCAATATTTTTATTATCACTTATCTTATGATAAACTTTTTATTATTAAAGGTTTTCCCATAAGATTAGTTAAACCATAGTTTTTGTTCTTTTTAAAATTTTCATCTTTTTTAGTTTAGAAACATCTAGTAAAATTCTACCAAAGCACCATTCTCTTCTACTGATTTTTAAAAAGCAAAAGAAATCACCTTCATTAAATTTACAATGCTTTCTTTTTAGCATTTTTAAATTCTTCTATTTCTTCTAAATCTTCTTCAGTAGTTTCTTTCATCCATTTATCTAACCATTTTTAAATTATCAAGAGATATCTTTTCCTTTTTCACTAAATATTTCAGAATAATAAGTTCTTTGTGTAGTATAATTTGCAATAATCACTCCATCAGTTGAAAAAAAGTAAAAATAAGTTCCAAAAGGTGAAAAAGATTGAGTTGCTGTATAATTAAATTTTTTTAATTTTTCCCCTTTTAGTTTTTAGGAAGTATCATTGTACGATTTTTCTGCTGTTTTTTTCATTTAATTCAGCTTCATGATAATAATTCTTGCTAACTTTTTATTTTCTTTTCTAATAATATCATCTTCAAAATAATAATAGATACCATTGTCAAACTTTACAAGTTCCCAATGTTCTTCTACAGGAATAAGCCCTAAATATTTTTCTTTGTTCATTAGTCAATTCAAATATCAGTTTCATTTTAACCTCCATGTTTATCTTTTTTTATTATAGCACATTAACAAATTGAAAAAAACAGTTTATTCTTTGAAAGTTTTGTTATAAAAAAATGCTTTATTGCAATAAATTTTTTTAATAATAAAAATAAAAGCTCAACTTTATAAAAGCAACCTTATTAGTATGCGAATATAAAAAGCAATCTATTTAAGTTGCTTTTTATTAACTGTTATGTTAAACTTTAAATGAGGGTGAGCCAGGTGAAAAATTACTCTGTATTGATGATAGATTTAAAAAAATTCTCGTTCTTATTCTATTCAAGATAGGAATAATCTTCAAAAATTCTATATTAAATAGTATAAAAATTTTTAAATAAAGTTTTTAAGAATTCTATAAAAAAAAGTTGAATTCAGTGCAGGCGATGAAATACAGGGATTATTTACTTCTCCTCAATCAGCTTATTTGTATTATAGACTTTTTCTCTATAATTATTTTTCCTATTGAAATTCATTCTGGAATAGGTTATGGAACATGGGATATTGTAATGGATAATGAAGTAGCACTGCTCAAGATGGAACTGTCTATCATAATGCAAGAAAAGCTATTGATGAGGCTAAAAATCCTTAGAATACTCTGTTCTTTTTACTCAAGTAATAAAAATGACCTTATCGTAAACTCTTTAATCAATAGCTGTAACTTACTTACTTTTTAAGCAAAGTAAATATCAAAAATAATCTGATGTTATTGACAGAAATTCTATATCCTATTGTTTATGATAATACTATTCTTGAAACTGAAGCTTTAAAAGAACTTCTAAATTTATTCAATTTGAAAAGAAGAAAAATTTGATATTAGATACTAATTTCTCTATTGAGCCTGCTCAAATAGAAAAAGAAAGTTTCTATATAACTGAGGGTAAAAAGAGGTCTATCAACTCAATTTTCAAAACTATTAGGAGTTAGTAGACAAAGTGTTGAAAAAGCTATAAAAAAACAGGAAATATATATGACTTAAGAAATTTAACTATAGCTATTTTTAAAAAGCTATGGATAACACACAAGGAGAAAAGCTTATGATTATAGCTATTTTGATAAGTATTCATTTATTAGCAGATTTTTTATTCCAAACTTCTGCTTATTCCGAAAGGAAAAGACAAGTATTAAAGTACTTTATTTTTACATTCCTTTATTTATCTTATAATTTTTGTAGCTATATTGGCACCAATATTTGAGATTAAAAAGATTATTTTATTTAGTCTTATCATCTCTGCTTCACATTTTTATTAATGTTATAAAAAAATAAATTAGAGAAAAATTTTTCCTCAAAGAAGATTACAATTTTTATTTTTCTTTTTAATCAATTATTACATTTTATTGCTATAGTGGGATTTTTATTATATTTTTAAATATAGAAATTTTACTTCTCAACTATATATAGACTTAAAAAGATTGTGAATATTTTTAAAACATTTATTCTTTATATTACAGTTTTTTTCTATAATATTAGATCCTGCTTCTGTTCTTATTAGAAAATTATTTATTTCAATCTCTCCTAAGACTTATCCTAAAAGCTTATTCAGAGAATTAAAAAGCAGGAAATATAATTGGAAAGCTTGAAAGAACCATTATTGCTATTCTTTTATTAAATAATCAATTTTGGACTTATAGGTTTTTGTTTTGACTGCAAAAAGTATTGCTCGTTTTTAAACAAATGGAAGATAAAAACTTTGCTGAGAAATATTTAATAGGAACATTAACAAGTTTCCTAATAGTATTAATTACTATTTTTAATTTTAAAAAGGACTACTGTAAATTTTTACAATAGTCCTCATTTTTTATTTTAACAATTCATTTAATTTTATTTTTAATTCCTCATCAACTTCAAGTTTCTCTAATTTTTTACGTTTTCTATTATTTCGTTAGAAAGAATATATCCCTTTTTCTTTCCAACTTTCTAATGTATTAACTGCACCATATCTTATATCAACATATGGAGAATTTAGAGCACAGATAATCAGATTTTCTCCTATTCCTATATAAATTTCCTAAATTTCTAATTATAGTATCTAAAAAGTAAACTCTTTATCTTTTGCAGTTCTTTGGTTAAAATTTATTAGTAGGAAGTCCTTTTAATTTTTTTCTAATGGCAAAGTTTTTTCAATAAATAAAACAAGCTTTTTCTATATTCTCTTTTTGAAATATAATATGTTATATAAAGATGTTCTAAAAATTATTAGTTTCTAAATATTTTAAAACATACTCATCAGTATCTATACCTAGATATTTTTGCTATATCATATCCAGTTCCATTTTTTTATCAATTCTGTTATTTTTGTTTTTAGTTTTTTCAGAATTTAAAATTTCATCACAAATTTTTTATAAGATTATTATTAATTTCTTTATTATTTTTTTATATATTCTTTTAAGTGTTATAAGAGCACGATAATCATCTTCTGTTGAAGATAAAGTTTTTAGCCTTTTTCTAAATATCTTTTAATAAGTAACTCTCTATCTTCTAAAGCGGAAATCCTGTAATAGCACTCTTCATCAAGTAAGGCATTCATTAGATATGAAATATCATTAAATTTCTTATTAGAAATTTTATCTTGATTTAATATCTCTATTAAATTTATTTTTCTGCACAAGTATATGCAGTGTATGCAGGAAGTATATTATTGTGACAACCTTCTTCTAATATCCATTCTTTTATTTCATCATTAGTAACTTTTTAAATACTTAATAGAATATATTCTTCCCCATCCTTTAACTTTTTTTAGCTATTTCAAAAATTTCTTCATTTGAGTTTTTAAATTTTTTTAAAATATTCAAACAATATAAAGTAAACTCATCAGAAAGAGCTAAGATTTTAACTTTCTCTATAGTATCTTTTTCAGTTTCAAGCTTTATTATTTCTAGTACACATAAACAAAAATTTGATTACTTCTATATTTTTTTACTAGTGGATAGTTGTGAAATAGTAAATTCACATAAATTATCAATATTTATTTGTTTTTGTTCTTTAATAATCCAATTTAATAACGGATCTCTTCTCGAAATCATGAAGAAATCTAAATTTTTCTAAATATTTTGTGCCTCTTCAAATTTTTCCTTCTGATATTTGAAAAACTATATTTTTAAGTGGCTCTATGTCTTCTTCATTTCCAACAGTATGATATATATAAACTCCATCCAGTGCTCCATCTGCCCAAGGAACTCCATTAGGATCCTTTGGTGGTAATTTAAAATCTTCTGGTAACTCACCATTAGCTTGTATTGAACTTTTTTATTAGTTCATAGATTGATAAATCTTTTGTTTCCAAGTGTTTATTTTTCCTTTTCTTTTTGAAATATCATTACTTTTTATTACATCTTATAAAAAGGGTAGCTCCTACAAGTAATATTGATATTAAAATTATTTTTTTAAAAATTTCCATAACTCTCCCAGTATAATTTTTGTATTTTTACCATTCATTGACAGAATATAAGAGTGCAAAGCCCTTATCTGTGTTAAAAGTTCACTTGAAAGCTTTTTATATTCACTTTCTAAGCCCTTTTTCATAGGCATACCAAGAAGGACTATCATTCCAGAACCCATTCCACCAAAAACATCAGAAATTCCTGCTGAACAAAAGAAGTCTTGCATTTCTCTCAGGCATCAATGAAAAAAATATTTTTTTATGATAATAGCTTTTCAACTTCTTTTTCCGTCTAGCATATCATAAGCTTCTGTAAAAATATTAGCAAAGTTTTGAAAATCAATTTTTATCTGCCAAAGTAGCTATTTTTACTTAATGTATTTTTTTAAAATCTTCAGTATTATCTTCAAATTTAGCTTTCTCTTTTGGAGGATTTTTCCCATTTATATTCTTTTGTAAATTACATTCCAGCCCTTATCTCCAGGTTCCCACTTTGGTATAAAGTAAGTGACTGAAATTATCTTTAAAATAACAAACTAACCCAGCTTGACTTTGTATTGCTAAAAGCAAAGTAAACTTGGATCTTTTACAGCAATTGGCATAGAAAGTTTTATATCTTCTAAGCCTTTTTCTATACAATGTTCATACCATTCACTTACATCTTTAGCTTCAAAATTTTTCAGTGAACAAAAATTCTATTTTATTTTTCATATTTATCAGTTTTATATGAAAATTTTACTTTTTTTGTTTTTTTAAAGCATGTTTGCATATATTGCAATATCACGTATTTGTGCTACTTCTCCATTCATAGAAACAACCTCCATATAATAAATACTTAATTTCAGTTTTTGTTTTTTTCTCTGCTCATAAAATTGCCTTAAAAATTTATATTTTTCTTATTTTTCCAATATTTTAACTTCTCCATTTTCATAAATTGTTTCAGCAATCACATTTCCTTCTTCATCATAAACTTGTCCTTTACCAACAGGAACATCATTTTCCCATTTCCTATTATCTTAATTTTTCCCATTTTCATAGTATGATATTCTCATTCCTTCTTCTTTTATCATTTTTATAATTTTTTTCTAATTCTACATTTCCATTTGGATAGTATCTTTTATGTTTTCCATTTTTCTTTCCATTTTTATATGGAGTTTCTGAAAGAAGTCTTCCATCAGAAGAATATGTTTTTGCTATTCCATTAGCAATTCCATTTTAAAAATTTCCTTTCATAATTTTTCCACTTTCATCTTGAAATTCAATGATACCAGTAAAAGGTTCTTTCTCTCAATTAAATAATAATAACCATTTCTAAACTCAACATCTTCACTTCTTATAACTTTTATCATTTTTAGATAAGGTATTAAAGCTTAAATTAATAAAAATTATAAAAAGTATTAAAATATTTTTTTCTTTTTGCATATAATCTCCTATTTTTCAATATAAAATAATCGCCACTTTTTCAATCAAACCATTTTTTAAAAGACTACCAATAGCTCTTTTAAATGCTTTTTACTTATACCAAAAGTAATCTTTTATATCTTCTGATGAACTATTATCATTGAAACGAAAATGCTCTTTTTAAAAGTCTCATTTTTCCCAAGTACAAGTTCTGCATCACTTTCCATTTGGTCTGATAAAAGTTTTCTAGGACTTAAATCTAATTTTTATCTTCTCTAACTCTTGTAACTCTTAAAAGTCAATTCATCTCCAACAGAATATTCTTCAAAACATTCACTCTTAGGGATTAAACCAAAATATCTATCTTCAACTGCAACGAAAGTTCCTATTTCATCATTTACTCTATAAACTGTTGCATTAACAATATCACCCTTTTTAATATCATTAGAAGGCATTAGAATTTATAAATTTTCATAGTAGCTGATACTCTACCTTTACTATCTTCATAAAGTCCAACTAAATATTTTTTACCAATCTCTACCTTTAGTTTCTTTTTGAGAATTGGGTAACATTAAATCTTTATTAAGTCCCCAGTCTAGCTCCTAATCTTGGATTATCATCAACAACTTCTAATTTAGCAAGTGTTCCAACAAGTGCTTCTGTTTTTCTAAATGTAGCAATAAGTCTATCTTCACTATCTCTATAAATTAGAACTTCAACTTCATCTCCTTCTTTTAAATCTTTTCCTTCAAGTTCATTGTTAGGAAGAAGTATGTTATCCTTATCATCATCTGTCCCAGCAAATAAATATGCTCCTACACTTGCAAAAATTATTTATAACTAATTTTTGTCTTTTACCAACTTTTATCATTTTTCCTCCACATGTTCAAATTCTCTTTCTACTCAAATTTTTCCTTTATTTCTTTAACCATTTTAAAATAATTCTTTTTCTTCTAAAGTTTTTAACATAATATCTATAGGATCAAAATTCTCTATATCAATTATGGATTTTAAAATATTTTTACTGTATCCACTTACTAAACAAGTTCCATAATCTAATTTTTGTAACAGGGAAACGATTCTACATTTCTAGCAACATTCCAAAATATTATTTTTGGCAACTCATAGTTATATTTTTGCAAACTCAGATTTCCAATGTTTAAAATTACTCATATCTTTTTTATCTTGTACCATATCAAATTCCATATCAGATATAATTATAACTTCATCTAATTGGGGAAGATTTTTCTAAACTATCATTTAATATCTTTGTAAAAACTTTATCAATATCTGTATTATCAACAATTAGAGAATTTCATCTATAATATCTGTAAATTCAGCATCCTTATCATAAGAATATTCAATACAATCACTAGAAAAATTATAAATTTATTTCTCCATTCTTCAGATTTATTATTTTGAGAAATATATATTGCCAGAGAAATAGCTGTTTCAAAAGGGTACCTTCCATTGAACCACTTGTATCTGCAATAACAAGTACATTTTATCAAATTCTATTTTTGATTGTTTTTCCACATTGTATTAATTAAATTTTTCATTTTCTAAAATTTTGTAATAAAGATTTGTCTATCTATTCTTCTAAAGTCCTTTAAACAAAGAAGTTATTAAAATAGAAGTCTACAAGCTTCTTTTTATAGTTCTTTTCATAAAAATAATTTATTCCTATCTTCATCAAATTATCTAAATACATTTTTCACAAAATCATTCATAAATAGATTATCATATTTAGTTTTTACTATCCTTTAATTCTTCAATAAATTCTTTAAATCTATTTCATCTTTTAGTAAAGAACAAATTTTTATATTTAACCATAGCTTTGCTTGGTACTGAAATATATTCAATTTTCTCATACTCTTTATTAGTTATATGTTTTTCAACTATATTTAATCTATCTCTTAACTTAGATAAAATTTTTCTATACTCTTTTTCAGTTAAATTTAATTTTTTTAGCTAATTTTACTGCAAAAATAATTTTTCTTGTTATGAGTTTTTATAGAGGTAACCACTTTGCTAAAAGAGAAACAGGTTTATTTTCATTGTAATTTTTATATCCATCATTAAATAAGCTCTAATAAGCTCATATACATTTTCTTCAATTTCAGTTCTATTCCTTCAAATACATAATCCCATCTTCCTAGTTCAGGAATATATGGAAGTATTTGAATGGCACAGTCTTTATTCATCTCTATAAGTGTATAGAAAATAAGATTTAAATAAAGCTCTTTCTCCCTTTACCATTTCTTATATCAAGAGTATATAGTAAATTGCAAGTGCTGTTTTTATCATTTTTCTATTAATGCATTTTTTAAATCTATTTTTATTTTTCATAATCTTGTTTTAGGATCCCTACTAGAATAAGCAAACATATCTAAGTTAAAATTCAATGTACTTTCATTTGTAACTGCATTATTCCAAGTTCTTTTTAAGATTTCTAATGTTTTTCTAAAAATTCATCTTATCTTCTCCCTAATAAAAACTACTAAAAAGGACTTATTTAAATAATAAGTCCTTGTTAACAAGACACTTTTCTTAATATAGTGCAGGGGGTAATTAGCCCCACGACACTCCGACTATTAAAAATGTTTATTTGCTGTCAGTGTCTTTTAAATTCTTTATTTAGTATATCATAAATTTCATTTATTTAGCTATATAAATTCACTATAAATAATCTTTTTATAAATCCTCAATTATATTTTTCATAATCAATAAATTCTTTTGCATGAATTTCTGAATAATATAATCTTTGAGTTAAGTATTTCATATAGTTTTTCTTCTTTGAAAAGAAATATTAAATCTATTAAATAGAAACAAAGTTCCTATATCTATAATTGCATCTGTTTCATTCTCTAAATCTTGATAAGATATACCTAATTTCTTCTTCTGTATAGCCACAGACATTTCTTCATAAGTAAGTGGAGAAGAAAAAGGTATCTTTTTATTTAGTCTTTCATTAGAAAAATTTATAACTAAGGATTTTTCTATCTTTTTGCAAAATAACAACATCTCTTGTATTAAAGTGTCAGTACTCATATTCATATATTGACTAGCTTCAACAATCTCATCTAAAAGAAAAGTATGATACTCTTCAATATCATACTCAAATACTTCTTTTGAAATATTTTATCAATATTAGATTTTTGTATTTCTTTCCAACAATCTAAAATATCTTCATTTTTAATAATATCTTCTATACTCATTTTTAACTCTATATATTCTATATAAATTCATAAAGATAGGAATTTCTTTTATTAAATATTTTATTTAACTTTTTAATAACATTTTTATTTTTAATATCAATTTTTCCCTAATTTTTACTAAGTCATCAATAGAAAAAAATATCCTGTGATTAGAAATACTAGTTCTCCTATATCAATCTTTAAGTCATAAAGCTTTTTCTTCTGTAATATTAGAAAAATTTAATTTCTTTGTCTAAACAATATAGACCTGTATTTTTCTTTTAAAATTTTATCTCTATATATATATATATATATTATGATTTTTCTAATTTTTAAATTTTTAAATATGGCTAATGGATTTAAAATTCTCATCATCATAAAAGGCTTAACAATCTTTTCTATATTCAATTGATTTTCAAAAAGAAATTCTAAATTTGAATTATTTGGACTAGCAAGACTAACATTTTTATAATAATCCCTATATCCATAGATTAAAGCTAAAATTTCTTTATATGAAAATGCCATCTAAAAGCCATACATTCTCTAATTTCAATATTTTCTTCATATAAACCAAAAGATAATATAAGCACTTGCACTTTATTTTTATATAGGATAAAAATTTTTCATTTCATCACTAATTGCTTCTTTTAAAATTTTATCAAAATAGAAAATCATCTCTTTCTAAATAACAAAATTTATCTTCCATATTAGAATTATAGACTTTTATTAAATCCTTTAAATATAATTTTTATTTTTCCTCATTTATTTCTATATATGAATAATCATTATCTGGAAGTTTAAAATTAGCTAATTCCTCAATAGAAAAATTATAGTATTCAATATTAGAGAAATATTCAAAAACCAAACTTTTCTATAAATTTTTAGGATTTGATTGAGTTACAAAAGGCATATCCTTTTTCTTAGAATTTTCTAACATTGAGATTAATAATTTTGACATATATCCCTTATTTCTCATTGTTATATCTGAAGAAACATCAACAATATACTTTACTTTTTATACTCTCATTATTGAAATTAAAAATATAATCGTTTTCGTGAAGGAAGAAATTATTTTAGTCTTATCTTCTAAGACTAAATAATTTTTCTCATTATAGATATTATCAAAAATAAAAATTTGATTTGTTCTTCACTATCTTTAAAAGCTATCTTTCCAAATTTAATAGCTATTTCTTTTTCAGATTTTGCATATCTAATTTTTCATAATATCTCTATCAGAAAACTCTACTCAATATCAAAAATACTACTGTTCCTAAAAATAATGATAGCATACATTTTTCTTCAAATATGTAAAAAGTAGTACAATTAAAGTTATGACTTTCTGGAAAGTCCATGAGGATATACAGAAAACTTTACACTTGCAAAACAATAGCAGAACAGTATCGCCATCAGTGAATAAAGGTGAGATATTTTTCATAGAATTTTACTAATTTTGGTATTTACATTTGCAAAGATAATAAAAAGAGTAATAGTCTACAAATAAACCATTCCTACTCCTGCTGATAATATAGCTAAAAAATAGATATAAATTGTTGTTCATGTTATCAACTACTTTCGCAGTAAGTTTCTTTTTAAGATAAGTAAAGTTAACATACTCAAGAAAATAGCTAAAAACAATAAAATTGCTTCATTATCAAAAAGGCTATAATTGATGAGATTATTCCAACAGAGTCTGAAAATATGACTTATCTCCTAGTGAGTGTGAAATTACAACTATACAAAAATTCAGTTATTATAAAATCAATTCCTTTTAAAATCAAATTTTAATAAGATTAAAATGCTAAAGTTTTCCCAACAACACAACCAAAAAGTCCAAGTGAACTGTGCAAGTAAGTTATAAAAAGCATAGTCTTAGTTTTATTTGAATCTTTCAGGAATTTTTATAGCAGCATAAATAGAATAAACTTCATCAGTTAAACTAAATGCTAAATAAAAAACTTTAAGAAAGATTCTTTCTCAATTTTTAAATTCTTGCAAAAATGATAAACCATAAAACATATGTCTTGAATTAACTATTAGAGAAATAAGTCCCATTGAAATTATTGGAGTATTGGCTTTTAAAAAGTCCTACCATTAGAAGCTGGATAGTTCCTCCATAAACAAGTAAACACGAAAGTAAAGACCATATTGACCAAAACCTGCTTCTTTCATTAAAAAAACCACAAGTTATTCCAGAAAAAGATAAGGAAAAAGCAATTAAAATATAATTTTAAATGCAAATTTAAAATTCCTCCATAAAATAACTACCCTATTGATATATATAATCTATTTTTATTATATCATATACAGTAAAGCTCTGTTAACCTATTTTTGCACTTTTTCTAATAGTTTATCCACATCAGATTTTTCAGATTCTATATCTTTATAATATCTATATGTACCAACTTTTAATTCAGAACAAAGCATCTTCATCAGCAACAATAATTGCATTTTCATGTAATTGCAAACTTGATATAGCCCACATATGATTTATTCCTGATTCTATTCCCTTTATGTAGCTCTAGCTTTATTTTCACCTTCACCATAATTAAAACTTCTTTTGCAGAAGTAATAGTTTCTATTCCAACTGTTAAAAGCAAAATCTAGGAACTTTGGTTATATCATTATCAAAAATCTTGAATTAGCAATTATAGTATTTTTCAGTTAATTGGACTTTTCTTGTTCTTGACTTAAAAGATGAACCAGGTTCATTAAATGCATATGTCCATCAACTCCAACTCCACCTAGAAATAAATCTATTCCCCTAATTCTAAAATCTTTTCTTCATATCTTTTTACATTCTTCTTCATAATTTTCAGTTTTTCCATCTAAAATATTTATATTTTGCTTTTTCTATATCAATATGGTTTAAAAAGAAATTGTTATACATGTAATAATGAGTAGCTTTGGTCATAGAGTAGCTTCAAGTCCAAGATATTCGTCCATATTGAAAGTAACCACATTTTTTGAAGCTAATAATTCCTGCTTTATTGAATTCATTAGTCTTTTTATACATTTGAAGTGGTGTACTACCTAGGCAATCCAGTACAAATTTTCTTTCAGCTGTTGGATTAAATTCTCTAATCTTATTTGCAACATGACAGCTGCCCAATCTCACTCTTTTATTATCTGTTATAACAAATCTCATTTTAAACCTCCATAATATAATTTTCCCTGATATGTATTTCTTCTTTTTAATTCTTTTATGTATTGAATTGAAAACATCTATTTTTATACTCCATAAGAGGTGCTACTAAAGTTTCTCATCTCCGTCCCTGTCAATCTATGTGCAACTATTTCAGATGAAATATTCTCAAAACATTTACAACTTTTTCAACATATTCTTCTTTAGTATTAACCTTTCGAAATCTCCATTTTAAGTATAATTTTCTAAGGGAGTATTTTTACAACATACATCAAATGAGTTTTATTCCCCAGTTCCACAATTTTGTGCAAAAGATAGCTGTTTTTAAATAATCATCATTTTTCTTCTTTAGGTAAACCCTATTATTATATGAGTAACAAATTTAATACTCAGTCTGTTTAATTTTTCAGAGGCCTCTTTATAGATTTCTGTTTCATAAGCTCTATTAAAATATTTTGCTACATCATCATTTTAGATGTTTGTAAACCTAATTCTACCCAAAGAAAAAGTCTTTTTATTTAACTCAGCTAATAATTCTAAACATCATCCTCTAAACAGTCAGGTCTTGTTGCTATAGCTAAACCAACTATTTTTCATAGAGATAAGTAGCTTCTTCATAAATTTTCCTTAAATAACACTTCTGCATAAGTATTAGTAAAATTTTGAAAATATGCTATATTTATCTCCCTTGTATGTTTTTGAAACCAAGTCTATCTGTTCTTCAATTTGAGCATGAATAGACTTTGATTTTTGTAACAGTAAAATCTCCACTACCATTTTCACTACAAAATATACAACCTCCTCTAAAACTTTCCCATCTCTATTTGGACAAGTAAAGCCTCCATCAAGAGAAACTTTATATATTTTTCATTAAACTTCTCTTTTTAAAAAGTCATTTAACATATAAATTTTTCCTTATCATTTTAAAATCCTTATTCTAATAGTCTCATCTAGCTCAACTATTTCAATAAGTTTGAGATTTCTTCTTTTAGTTAATGGCTCAACCATAATATACGAAGCATCTATAAATTTATATTTTTCTTTTAATTTTTATAAAATCATCCTTAATCTAATTCATCCAACACCTTGATAACTATTTGGGTCATTTTCATCTCCATTAATAACAACAAAAGCCATATTCAAAAAGCTATATCATCATTCTTAACATATCTGAATTATGAAATTCAACACTAGGTTTATATGGAATAATTGTTCTAAGGTCTTTCTGTAATAGTATAAGCTCCCATAATTCTTTCCATCTTCTTCATTTTTGATAGAAACGTTGATTTGCTGAATAAGCATCTAAATTTTGAATATCTCTGACTATTCTTGAGAAAGTATCAATGAGACTATCTGAATTATTTATTTCATCTATCATCTTTTCATCAAAGAGACAGGTCTAGTTAGTACCAAAAATAATATAATTACTTGATTCACCACTTTTTATATTTTCTGTAATTACTTTTATTCCATAAAGTATATCTGGTTCATAATCAAACTTCTATATTATCTACTGTATATGTTCTCCTCCTTTCATTTATATAATTTCGTTCCCATAGCCAATGCTTTTATATATTCTAAAGCTAAAAGCCAATCTTCTCTTGAAGAAGGAGTAAAAATTCTTACACCATAAACTTTTATTTTGTTATCATAAGATAGTTCAAATCCTCTTGCACTTTCCTCTTCAGCTACTCATGGATAAGAGAGGTGGTACTATCTGATACCATAACGTACATAAGTCGTCTAATAATGATACGCTCTGTCAACATTTAAAACGGTTCATAACCTAAAATTTTTCTTATTTTTACATAAAACTTATACTCATTTTAACCTCCACAAATTTTATTTATATTAATTTTTATTTTTATATCATCATTATAATTATATTAATTTTGCAATGAAATAGTCAATTTTTATCTGTTAATTTTCTTTTTCTTTAATCAATTCCTAAAATAAATTCCAAAGTGGTAAAAATATAAGTAAAAAGCAAAAGTCCAGACATCAGTCCTATATCTACTGTTTTAATGGTACTGCTATTGCAATGTTCAAGGAATTAGTCCTGCCAATAGTACATAGTATTTTCTAAAATTATAGCCATATTTTGTTTCTCTTCTAGTTCTTCACATAATTCATAAGTTAAAATTGTTCCCCAAACTTTGATTACAAGCAATAGCTCCTGAAAATAATAGAACTTAAAAATATAACAAAATAATTTGAAGTTTTTAGAAAATTCTTTTTAAATATTTCTTCATCAAAACTAACATTTTTGTCTCTTTTAAAAATTCCAGAATAGGAAGAGATACTGCAACTATCAATCCAACATTAAGCATCGATAAAAATTCCTCCACCTTTCATCATTGAATTTTATTTTTCATTAGAATGATGAAAAACCATGAGACACAATAATTTATAAGCGAGTTACACTTTCTTTTTGAAAAACATTGCAATAATAAAACTATAAATATACTCAATAACATTGTTTTTCTTAACATTGACTTTGAATAAAAGAAAAAGAATAATTATTAGAATAGCTGGCACTATAACTACTATGTTCAAAGTACAATTTTCTTTAAAAATTTCTTGTGCATCTATACTAACTGGTGGAACAGATGCTTTCTCAAAGCCTACAAATAAAAATAAACAAGCTAGCAATAAAAGGTATAATTGAAGTTTTAAACATTAATTTGATATTTTGTATATAAATTAGTTTTTGTAAAAGTTCACGTGACAAAGTGGTGCAAGTTGACATTGGAGAACATCTATCGCAAAATATATTCCACTTAAAAACTGCTCCTCCAAGATAATGAGATTAATTCCATTGCCTTTCCTATTGAAACACAAATAACTCGCATAGTAGCAGCTGTTCCAAGAGATAGTTCCTACTAAGAGTGATAGTATAGAACAAAGTAAAAAGTGAGGAGTATTACAATAGAAGGTAAATTAATTTTGAACCCATATAAACAATAAAGGCTATTGTTCTGAAGCTCTCCATAAGGCAGTTATCATACCTATAAGAATGAAAACCAACAATATATTTTTACTGTCATCATCTCTTCAAATGATACTAAAACTTTTAAGTCATAGCCTTTAATGAGACCATATAGTTATATTATATAGCCCTATAAGTGCATATACAACTGATTTAATAAAAGACAAAAATATAGTGACACTGAAAAATAAGATTGCAATAACTTCTCCATAAAAATCTCCATCGTTTAATTATTCTAACTCTATAATAACAAAATAATATGGTAGAATTAAACTTTTTCTTTAAATATAAATAAAATATTTAAAATAACTTTAGTTATGGTATAATTTTTGTAATAAAATCTATTACAAATATAATTTTATTTATCAAGGAGGATGTTTGGGTTATTTGGTGGAAAAGAAGAGAAATTTATGAGTGACAATACAAAGCATATCTTCATATTTATTGCGCTTAAAAATATCATTGTTGATACCAAAAATTTTCTGAGTTAGAACATATAAAAGGTGATGACTTAGAAGATGTAATAGAGTATCTACTGACAAACACATAGTTACTGCTAACTATGATTTACCTTCTAACAGTGTATTTAATTCAAGAATAAGCAAAAGATATATCTATTAGTTGTCCTTTACTTGAAGCTGGAAAAGCATTATGTTATATCAATTTATGAGTTACACTCAAGTAGCTGCTACAGAAGAAAAGTACTTTTATGGATTATGTCCATGCTGAAGAAATAGAAAAAGGTTATAGTATTTGTTTATATAGAAAAATAAAGAGGGATATAAATGAGAATAAGATTATCATGGTGCTGTTGGTGGAGTAGTTCTTGTAGTTATTACAGGTGTTATTTTAGCTTCAATTGTCGATGGAATACTGTCATTTATTGAAAAATATGTAGTTAAAAGAAGATGAAAGTGGAAAAAGAAATTTATTTCTCTTTTAAAAATTAATTGGGGATTTTTATTCTCTTTATTATCTCTTGATTTAATAGAGTTTTTCCTTTTATTTAGAACTCTATTATTTGCACTATTTTTCACATTTTATAGTTATGATAATAGAAATAACATATAGCTAAAGTATAAAAGTTTACTACGTCACTAAAATCTTAGTGCAGTTTCTTATAAAATCTAATTCAAATGCTTTTGGAGAATCTGAAATTGAAGCGCTAACCTACTCTCCTCATCCACTATATTTTGAGCTAGCTCCTGAATTTCTTTTACTCATAATCCACATATAAGTTGTAGTTCCCTTCAGAATAATCAGCTTCAGCACTGCTACGTGTCTACTCATTGTCTTCTTAATTTTTCTACTTGTTTAAAAGCTTTGAGATCTGATTTTGGGTAAGTGCAAAGTTGAACCTCCACCCTTTTTTAGTGAAAAGGCTGGTACATCACTAGGGACATCCGCTATATATCATATTTAAATAGAACTCTTCTATTTCCTTCTTTTTATTTTTGCATTGACATCATAAATCAGTATATTTACACCTTTATTTATTTCAAAGATAGCTCTTGTCTCGATATTATCAATAGTATATCCTATTTCAGCGATTTCAAAATTATCCATTTTTCATCTTTAGCTTGAATTAGTTCCAGCCCCAAATATCTTCTACTTATTCTTTAATAATAGAGGCGTCTTTATCATTTCAACCATTCCTCATACTAACAATATAATGTTCTACCTTAATATTGTATTCTTGAAAAAGTGAATCTAATAAGCTCTTTTTGTTTTTCAAATATTTCAGGTATGCCTTTATAAAATTTTAATTCCTTCCCAATTCAGTACTTTTATTATTTAAACCTTTGAAATCTCCCTTCTTTTAGTTTTATTTTATAAAATGGTTCAAATAAATAGTATCTCTAGCTTAACTTTTTACTTGTTGTTCTTCCCAATACTTTCTTTGGTGAGAATTTCATTCTTCCCCAAAATTCTTGAATCAACTCCATATTTCTTAAGTGGATCCTGTATATCCATCTACTAAAGTTTTATCAAAATCCAAATAACTGCAATTATATTAGACATAATCACTCCTTTTATTTTAAATATTCAAACCATTTTGTAAATTGATTGTGGCATCAAAACACTTTCATTTTTTGTATGCTCTGTAAATTCACAAAAGTTTTCTGAATTTATAATGAAAATATTACCTTAAAACTACTATCTAAGTGTAGAAATTTTTCCATTATTCATATCAATATTATAGTAAGCATTTTTCCATTTCTTAATACATTTTCTCTAGTTGTTAAAAGATAAATTCTCCTCCAGCATATTTTTATAATTATTTATTTCACTATTAACTTCTGCATAACCCTGGATATATATATCATGCACGATTATTAGCTATTTAACATACTAAATCATAATTTGAGTATTAATTTTATTATGTACTTGGAATAACTATGTATTTAAATTTATAATAAAAGATAAAATATAGTAAAATCTTCACAATCATTTTGGTGAAAGTAAACCATAAAAATTGGTCTTATTACTTTTTCTAATTTATTAGAAATTTTATATCATTATCTTTTTATTATAAATATTTGAGAAATGTCAACTGCTAAAATTTTTCATCAATTTCTATTAATGCTTCCCCTGATAAAAGAGTAGCAAAATACGCCTGGAATTTCACCTTCTCAGTCTCCTATTTATGCCATTCTATGTCAGTAAACTGATTACTAATTCCTAAAACTTTAAAATACTATGACTATCTTGATAAACATATAAATCAATGATTTTTTCTTAACTCTTCTAAATAGTATTTTTCCTTTTTGAACGTATCAAATTAAATCATCTTCAAGCTTATTTAGTCTAATAAGATTAGCATTCACTTTTCCATTAAATTATTTTCTTTTACTCTCTGTTTCACAACTATCTCAATAATTTTATATATCTTAAAAATCCTCTTTGTAGTTTCTAACTTTCTTCTCAATTTAATCTTTTATCTTCATTTGCAAAAAGTTCATTATAAATATCTTCTTAGTGTCCAAACTGAATAGCTACTATTTTTCTTTTTATAAGTTCATCTGCTACTTTAGTCCTAAAACTTTATTTTTAACACTAACTTCTGTTTAGTGTAATCTCCATACCTCACTCATAATATCCTCCAATGACTCATTTCTACCATATATATCTAGATTTCTCTAATATTTCAATTATTTTTATTAGAATTTTCCATTCATTTAAAAAGAAAAATAATGTACTCACTTGCAATAGAATTGTATACTAGAAAAATTTAAAATTAAAAGGAGGAAGTCGCAATGAAAACAAATACTAACAACAACTCACGAGTACATTGGCAAAACTGGCAGAGTGTAAAGTTGTGTGTAGTGTTTTGAACATAGATACAACTTTTAGTGTACCTCTAAAAAGTATCTATGTCAGCGATAGAAATCCTTAATATATAGTGGATAAAAGCTGCATGGTAAATAAGTCAACTATGCAGCTTTTCTTTTTAGAGTTTTATATATAAAAATAAAAATCTGGGAGGATAAAAATTATGACAACAGAAAACAAAAAGGGTTATTTTGAGAATTTGGTGGAAAGTTGTGTTCCAGAAGTAGTACAAAAGCATTAGATGAATTGAGATAGCATACAATAAATAAAGATGATGAAGAATTTTTAAAAGAATATCATCATTATTTAAAAGATTATTCCAGGTAGAGAAACTCCTTTGATACTTTGCTGAAAGTTTAACAAATTATTTAGGTGGGAGCAAAATTTATTTAAAACGTGAGGACTTAAATCATCTAGGTGCTCATACAACCAAATAATGTTATGGACGATTTTACTTGCAAAAAGAATGGGTAGAGAAAAGTTATTGCAGAAACAGGTGCGGGGACAACATGGAGTTGCTACTGCTGCTGCTGCAAAAATTTGGAATGCAATGTGATATCTATATGGGAGCTTTGAGATGTTGAAAGACAAAGACTAAATGTTTTCCGTATGGAAATGTTAGGAGCAACTGTTCATGCTGTTGAAAGCGGAGAAAGAACTTAAAAAGAGCTGTTGATGCTGCATTTGAAGCTATGGATATAACATAGAAGATACTTTCTATGTACTTGTTCTGCTGTTGGCCTCACCCTATCCAAGTATGGTAAAGATTTTCAAGAGTTGTAGTCAAGAGCTCGTAGACAAATTTTAGAAAAAGAAAATCGTTTGACCCTGATATGGTTATTGCTTGTGTTGAGGAGGATCTAATGCTGGAGCATTTGCAGAATTTATTCCTCGATAAAGATGTAAATTAGTTGGGGTTGAAAGCTGCAGGAAAAGGAATAGATACTTGATAGACATGCAGCAACTCTACATTAGGGAACTGTTGGAGTAATAGATGGTATGAATACTTTGTATTATTCAATGAAGATGGTTCTGTAAAACCTGTTTATTCTATCTCTCCTGGTTTAGACTATCCAGGTGTTGGATCAGAACATGCTTTTAAGAGATAGTAAAGAGCAGAGTATGTACCTGCAACTGATGATGAAGCAGTTAATGCCTATACTTTTTAACTAAAAAGAAGGTCTATCCCTGCTATTGAAAGTTCTCATGCTCTAGCTGAAGTTATTAAAAGAGCTCCAAAACTTGATAAGGATAAAATTATAATTGTAAATATTTCAGGTCGTGGAGATAAAAGATGTAGCTGCTATTACATGAGTATTTAAAAATATAGAAATCATAAAACAAAGGAGTTAGAATCTTGACTCCTTGTTTTCAATTAGGATATGAGAGAGACTGGAGTAATCTATCTTTTTCATCATCAAAAACGAAATATGGTAAACTTTCCATCATCATCATTGTATATATCTCTTCTTCATGAGAAGGACATTTGCAATAGAAAAATTTACTAAATTAACATAAAATGTATATTTCTCTCTCAAAAATAAGGAGTTACTGTTTCAAACCTTTTGTGTTAGGATGTTTTCAATTTCACTCAACTGAACTCTCACGACTAAAGTCGCAGGTTCTGTGTACCATTAGTTTCTTTTGAATATCAGTATTCAACATGTGCTGATTTCTTGAACTTTAATGGACAAGCTTCTGTTGGAGAACTTACGTCCTGTTGGCTCAGGTTCGAAAACCATTTATCTGTGCAAGATTTTGTCGAGGTTACTGCTTTCTAACCTCAACCTATATATTCAGTTTCCAAAGTTCTAGATATTATACTCTAAAATTAGTAAAATTACAAATTTTAGGAGCAAATGGCGTTATGTTGGATACCCCCAGATATGCATAGTCTCAGGCTGAAGCCACGAGTGTTCTAACATATAATAAATTTCTTCTATTCTCTTTACTTGAATACCATATTTTACATATAGAAAATCTAGATGATTATATTGTGTTAATTCATCAATAACACTACACCACAATTTCTATTATTCATAACAGCTTTATATGCAATAGCTCTTTTGTTTTCAAGAGATTTATTTATATCTTCTTCTGGAAGAATTTCAAAGTCAGATGCAAATTCACTCTCTGCACCTTTTGAAAATGCCTCTGCATATCTAAAATTTTTAATCATCTGACATTAATAAGAAAAGATTACTTGTTCCTAAGGTAGGATATATTCGATTTATATGCGCTAATTATCTTCATTTCTCCTCCTTGCTTGCTCACCACTACCAATACAAAAACTTACTCCAAAAATACTTCTTTTTATTATTTTTATTTGATTTAATTATCATATTTTTGAAACAATTTTCAAAAATAAAAGAAGAACTCATCCTCACTTGTAGAAGTGAGGGACTTTCTGCTAGATATTGTTAGGGAATTATATACAGTGTTAGACTTACAAACACTTTTACAAAGTTTAAATAGTTTAGAAAAGTTAAAATGAGTAGCTATAATAGCCACTTTTATGACTTTATGCTACTCATTGTTAGAGTATTTATTAATTTTTATCTGTATACTTATTTGACAGTGAAAAGTTATAAAATAGTTTATTTTTATAAATATCTTTTTACTAAGTCATCCAACATGGTCTTTCAATATCAAAGCAAGCCTAGCGTTTCATTAGAAACATTTTTGCTATGTTCATCATCAACATAGTCCATACTATTTTTATTGGCAAAGTATGCTCCTAGCACATCATCAGTATATCCTGCAATGAGGATGTAAATCTGGAATTAAATTATAGGAAGTGTGAAAATAAACTTGAAGCAAACCTGGTATAACATTTTATCTTTTAAAAGGAACTTTCTTTTCTTTTGAGGCGTATACACAAAGAATCGAGTGCACAACTTGTTGTCGACCAATTTTTAGCTCCTTTTTAGATTTATCCCAAAAATCTATTTTCTATGAATAATCATCGGTATATTTTGCTATAATCATAGTCTCATGGTATTACTAGGTTCTTCATTATCTTCAAACAAAATTTTTCTTTAAATATTCGTATGTCTTCACTACTTTATTATTGTTTTCTTCAGCAACTTTTATTACACTTTCTTCGTCCTCTGTTTGATATTTATCTGATGTATATTTCTTTTAATAATTTCAGCCACCTTTCTGGTCTAGCTCCTTTTCTGTGAAACCAGTGTCTCAAGTCCCACTCCTGTCATACATTCTAAATATATCCGCTCTAATCCCTCTTCCATATTTTTAAAATTTATCTATAATTTCACTTTAACCATCTTATTTACCACAAAGCTATTCTTAAAAATAGCTATCCTTTTACCTCTCTCTCTAGAGAAGTGTCATATAGAAAGTAATTTGTTCTATTGTTTGCTGATTTCGCTCTCTGCATCCGTTTCTTTCGTTACTTTTCACTCCTAATATGTAAGCTCTATTATTTTGTTTCTTGGCTCTATCTTACATCGTATCTTCTAAACACACTCTTCTTCATTAGATTTTGCTAATATAGTCCCTATCTCAAATGGGAACATCATTCCTACTATTAGCTGTGATAAAATATCACCTTTTTGTATCATGAAAACTTGTTGACTTTAATAATGAATGTTTGTAGATATTTTTCAAAGTCTTTATTATTATTTTCTTTAAAGCTCTGCATTGACTTTCTAAATGTACTTTTCTCCAGTACCCACATCAATGAACTTCTTTCTGATTCTTTGACCTCTCTGTTTGGTAAATCTTAGTGTATATATATCTTCTGGGATTCTCGAATTTTTCATCTATTGTTAAACAAACCACTAAAGTAACAATAATTCCCAAATTTTCGTCTTCTCCCATCAATACAGATAAGTCCGAGTTACCACTAACATTTTCTTCCTTACTTGTCTCCATTAAAGATTTTTAGCATCATCTGTGGTGCAGTAGTACATAATACTATTGTATGTCGAAACAGTACCTCTGCAGAGTTTCTATCCATTTAGGGTCTTAATTCTCCTGATTGGAATGAAACTCACATACTACAAGATTACATACCATGCTCATTTCCAAATCTGCTTATCAACCATACCGTAAGCTTTTGCTTCTGAAAGTCTGCATATTCTGTTGCTTAAAATCTTTTCAGAGCTTTTCTACTCAGTCTCTGTGTAAAACTGACATAAAATTGAAATCAGATGTCCTTTTCTCGAAAATCGAATATACTTTTAAATTATTTAAATCTGATGTTGGTCCAGCTTATTATCGGCTGGTTCTCTAGTCATTATCCCCATTCTTAAATATGGATTTGCTAGAGAGCTTCTCCATAGAACATTTCTTTGATACGATAGCCTCCATCATAATAGCCATGTTCATAAGCATTGATTGGAAAGGACTGCCATGTTTTCATCTGCTGGTCAAATAAATAACTTCTTTTTATCATTCACGGTCGTGCGATGTGTTAAAATTTTTCAAAAGCATTTCTATATTCCCATCATCTTTCTTTTTAAGCAAACTTATTGAAACTATCTAACTGACTCTCACTAATTTTTCTTATATATTCAAATTCGTTATAGATGCTTGATATTAACCTTATTAAAAAGAATGAACTTTCCCAAGTATCAGCTTTATCTCTTTAAAGAAATATACACAACAGGATAAGCTCCTTGTTCTTTGATCTGATCTATATATAACTCGGAAATAACTTTTTATTTTCTTCTTTATATATCATATTTTAGCATTGATATTATTTAATGTTTTCCAAATCTTCTAGGTCTTGTAAATACAGAGAGTCTTTCCCACATCCAGTCTTCTACAAAGTTAGTTTTTATCAATGTAGTAGTTAGTCTGTGGCATATGAGTCATCCTATCCCTAGAATCCTCAAAGGTTAGCACCTTCAAAAGATGCCAAATATATATTTAATTATATCATCTTTTAGTAGAGCGTGTTTTAAAAACCAACTCTTTACCGATCACTATCTATTCCTGTATCTGCATTCTCATGCACGATCCCAACATTCTCCATAGGTCCTACCAAAAGTCTCTCTGGTTATGTCTTTTGCTATTCAGCTCAGTAGTAGTCCTCTCTCACGTTTTGTGCTATTTCTTTATCATAACTTTCTTTGGTCACCTAAACTCTAAGTATTACCCCTAGTAAAATAAAATCTTTAGGTGGTGTGTCGTTGCTGCTGTTGTGTGTCGCTGTTGTTGTGCTTTGTTGACGTGTAATAAAATAATGAACATACCTAGGTTTTTCCTAGCGCTTTTAATCAAATGAAGAGATACACATGTTATTAGCAATATTCCTCTTGCTCCAGTATCATCAAATGAACTCACTTTAATCATGCCTTGCATCTCTCATAGTATTCGCCATCTCACTATAGGCAGTGACACGTAGCTCTACTTTATATTCTGGTGAGCTTCTATATAGATAGATACTGTCCATTATTTATTTTATCATATAAGCAGTTTTCTAAAAACTGTGCCCATTTTCCTCATAGTTACAGTGAAAATGTCCTAAGAAACCTGCGCGGAGCGTGGGATACTCCTGAGTACGCTTCATTATATATATGTTTGTTGACGATTGTCTCCTGCTATTCATCATAGAGATATATAACTGCTAGATATATATACATTTTCTCTTTTCATTGTCACTTTTTACTTTCTGATTCCATCGTTGCGTGTACTGAAACTATAGAAATCAGAACTCTGTAGGATAGTCCAGAGGGTGTCTGTAATAGCTATTGTAGCAATTATTATATGTTACATTAGTAAGCAGTAACACATTTTGTGGTGAACTGTATTCTTCATACTGATAGCCGATACTTCTTCACTATTGAGCCATATAATCTTTATATTCTGGTGGGAAACTTACATAAAGAGACTATACATATTTGCTTGTGTCCTTGTCTATTTCGTAGTCTTTTCTAAATATCAAAAAGTCCATTATCTTCATAAGTTATAATGCAAATGTCCTAAAACCCCTGTGCGCGTTAGGTTTTCTTTCAACTGTCTTTTATCATATGTCTTGCTGCAAACTTTCTATTTGGAGCTCAATTAGGTCAACGAAACAATAGCTTCTCCATTATCATTTCCTGCGTACTGCTCCATCTTCATGTTTTTGTACCCGTGTGAAATACTCATCATCTGGACGAGTCTATTAGAATCATCGTAATAACTCACTATGTTATGTTCTCATAGTTTACATATCTGGCAGCATTCAACGCGTAGGAATAGCACTATTTACATTATTATTTTCACAACATGGTTGACCTAACTTCTCCTTGTTGAGATTGGTGGTTTGGAGAATAGAGAAGTTGCACTTTGTGTGTAGAAACTTCTGATTTTCGTTCCCATTTTTAAAAATAGAAAATAATAATCCCGTTATTATTATTGTATTATAAAGTATATATACATCTTTTTTATTGTTCATTTGTGCCAGTTACATTATTAAAGTTTCTGAACCTTTTTTTTCTTTTGGGGCTCTTCTGAATGGAAAAAATTTCTTCCCAAATAACTATCATTTCTTTCTTATGAAACTATCAAGTTATTATCGGTAAGAAATAATAATTTATTAGAAAGTACTTGAAATCTTAGATTTTCTGAATTTAACCCCAAACGAATAATTAATATTACTAAATCTACTACTTTTTGTAGAAAAATAAGCATAATATTTAATTTTCATTTCATTGGAATAACTTTATATATTGTAGTGAAAATGATTGTTTATTTTTTAAAATTTGAAATAATCTATTTACAATTATTTCAAAAGATTGGTTTATATAAATATATTTTCATTCTTGTGAAAGATTCTGAAGTTGATAGTATCTTTATTTTTCAGCTAGAATGTTTCTAATAAAATATTATCTTTTCAAGGAAAACGATTACGAATATTTTTATTTTCTTCTTATTTTATATCGGCCATTTTTCTAAATAAAAAAACCTGGATCAGTTTCATCCTAGATTTTTTGATGTAATTATATTTTTTTTCACCTAATTTCGACTCTTCGATTTTGTCCATAATTTTTCAAATATGCAAGCTCATTTGGTTTTGTATTGATCTTCAGTTACCTTGGGCACATCTGCTGTGGCATGTTTATCTTGGATGATAGCTGGGACACTTAGTCAGTTTTCTTGGGCCTACTGGCAACCCCAATTTTAAGTTCCAATATTTTGACATTCACATATGTTTTTTTGTCCATTTTAACCTTCTTTATATTTTATTTCTCCCTTTAAAGTCAAAACTAAATTTAAATATTTTTTAAATTAAAAACAGAATAAATTTTTCTTATTTTTGAAATTGGCCTTCATATTATACTATATTTTTATAAAATTTTAGATGGTTTTGAATATTTTACTATTTTTTCTTTTCTAATCTCAAAAAATAAAAACAGATAATTGGCTGCCTTGAATTTTACTGTTTTATTTATTTAATTTTTATACGAATATTCCTACTGTCTATAACAATGGATTCAAACATTCAATCACTCATGAAATTTTTCCCCTCCAAAGATGAGGGGAAAAAATTCATCTTCTGCAACCAAAAAAAGTAAAACCCAAACCAAATAACAGTTTCACAAGACGGAACTCCAACATTGTTGTTGGGCATTGTAGCCTGATAGGAAGTAACGATAGCATCAGCATAACCTCAGTATTACTGCTGTACCAAGAACCAATTTTAGTTCTATATATGGGCTGCTTTAAGTCAAAGCTCATACATATAGTTCTTTCTTCTTCTATATTCTCAATTCACCACAATATTCTCAAACATTTACCTCATAAATTATATAGTCCTAATTGATTAGGTTTCCTTTCGAATCCACATCTTGTGTTTGACTTCCCAATCTCAAACCAAGCTACCATTGGATATTATTACTCCCTGAATAAGTAATCAAATGTTCTCAGCTCTGAGCTTTTTGTCCTCCCTGAAAACCATTCCCATTCCACTCTGTTGGCACCAAACCTCTGTATTTTTTAAAAGCTTGTTACATCTGACAAACTAAGCTCCACCCAATTTTTATCATCAGTATTCTCGTTCGACTTTTTACTAAATCGGCAGGACAGTAGTTTCTAAAACCATATTTTTCACTTAATTTATTACAAAATCCTAATGTTGCTGTACCGCACACGTCGTTCTAATTGTCTGGTTATCTCCTGAAAACTTGATGGACTATTTTCCATAACCTCTGTCCACATCTTTGTGTTGTAGGATATTTACATATCTCTATATCAAATACTTTTCTTCATCTGCAAAGATGGTTGATATTTTCCACCTTGGAATGTAAATGCTGCTATTTTCAAATTTATTTTCACATTAGTTGCTTTTTTCCCAGAATATTTTTTTGATAGTTCCTTTTTAACTCTTAATTATTTTTTTCTATATTATTATCTAACTCTTAATTTTTCAAAATTTTGCTAACTAAAATATATCTTTTATTGTTCCTCATTATCAGTTATTTGTTTATCTATAAAATCTACTATACTTTCAGTTGTGGAGAACACTTTTGGCTATTCGTTGTTACTATGTGCGAAATTATATCTTGGTGTTTCTTTTTTAGCTCCAAATATTTTCTCTGAATAATTAAAGTTATTTTCTTTTAAGATTTCACTATTCCACCCTTTTAATTAATAAAATGACAGATTTTCTCACAAATTTCTTGATTACAGTTCATCTAGTATTAAATAAATCATCCATTCCACCTTCATGCTACTCATTTCAAAAGTTTCAGAGTTTTTCCTGTTGCAAATTTTGGAAAATATTTTCTTCATTTAACATCTCCTTTATATATATTTTCTTAATAAAAATTTTATTCTTCTTCACCAGGGCGCATTAAAAATCATTTTAGTAACTGCAACAAAACTCAGATTATTTATTTTCTTCTTTTTCAATTCTCTTTATAAACTTTTTTAATCATCTTCATCAACCATTTCAATAACAGCACTTATTTTATTTTGATAGGTTTCTTTTTTTATTTTACTTTTCATTTTCTTTCTCAATGCTACTAATTTTTCATTATCATTTTCAACCCCAAATTACTATATTTTCTAAAATTTTCTTCAGAACCTTTTATTTTGCTATCATTTCAAATATCATACTGATAGATATCTTCTTTTATTGATTTTTATTTTTTATTTAATTCAGTTTCTTCCTTTCTTGTGTTTTCAAATTTTGATAATTCAATCATTATGTTATCATAATAATTTTTTCTGTTTCTTCCAAATCTTGTTCTTCCCATTAATTTTTGTTCAGTTATTTTAATATTTTTAAAATAAAAATTTTCTAGATATAATTTTCATCAAAATTGCTTGTGTATTGTTGTATTAATATTTAGTGCTGCCTATTGCAACTACTAAACCATAGTATATTATTAGAATTTTGACTAATATTTTGTTTGTTGAATTAATTTTCATTTCTCTTTTAACAAGCACTTAATTTTCCTAATGCTTTAATTCTGAATCGTTAATCGGCTTTGGATAAACTGAACCGATAAACCCATTTTATTTAAACCTTGTTCTGAAAAGGTCAATTTAAAATTGTTCCTTTTGAAAATGTCCCTATCATATTAGCCAAATTTTCTTCATATCTCTTTAATAAAACTTTTCATTTCTTTTTTTTACCCTTCTATTTTTTACGAGCTTGAATTCCTAACATAATCTTTCAGATTTTTCTTCTTTCTAAATCCACTTCAAATATTTCTAATTTCTATTGAAGTTTATATTTGTGCTCGTTTTCATCTTTTCAATTCTAGATTTTCTCCATTGAAATAATTTAATTCATCTATCTTGCTTTTTAAACTTTATCTCTTCATTTGTAGTCACCTCACTATTAAAGTCCCAGATTTTCACCATTTTGACAACTCATTATATTTATTAATTTTTCTTTTAATTCATTAAAAACTTCATCCATTGGCAAAATCTAATTTCTATTTTTCATTTTGGTTATTTGAATTAAATGCACCTCTTATGCATTTTTTTCAATATGTCTCTAAAAATCCTATTTTTAAATCCCTCCTATTATTTTACTCTTTTCTTCTCTCCAATAATTTTCACCTCATTTTGTAACTTACATATTTTTCTTAACTACCATTCTTATAGAATGCCATTCTCCACATTCTTTATCATTTTATTCGTCATAATATTGAAGATAGTGATTTCAAAAGCTATCTCAATCTATTTATTTCATCCTTAAGCTCAATTTTTGCTAAAGCTCCACCAGATATTGCCTCAAAATGCTTGTCATTCCTTTTTGTATGTTTTAACTTTATAGCCATTCCATTGGTCTATTAAACATCCATCTTGTTCCGGTGCTTCGTCATCTCTGTAAGAATATTCATATTTGTTTTAAACCATTTTCGTGGTGGTCTATAATAAATACTGTAGTCAGTTCATCATCTTAAACATAACTTTTTGTAACCACCACTCTTTCTCAAAAGCCATGTCCTCTCAAGTTTAGTTTAATTTATAATGGTAAACAGCCATAGTAACTTTTGTGAGAATTTGCAATTACTTAAATAGTTATTTTTCATTTCTTCTTATATTCTCACTTACCTTCAATAAACCAGTTCACCAGGAAGAGTTTCGTCTTTGGTCTTTTGCTGTCATTAAGAATACAATCTTTTCAAATAGATTTGGTTTTCTCGTAAAAAGGAGGCATAGTTGTATAACTAGCAAAAAATTTCTGTATCATTTCGTGATCAGTTTATCTTTATTTAATTTCTCAATTTTATATCTTGTAATATTTTCTTTGTACAGCAAATTGTAGATATTCTTTTTTTCAAAGGTGTTATCTTTTATAATTATTATCAGAACAACGTGAAAACTTAATAAGTATTTGATTACATAGGGCATATTTTTGCCATTCTAAAATGCTTAACATTCTCATCTAAAATTCTCTCTCATATCGGTACCAAAGCTTTTATATTTACTTTTTCACTCTTTTTAGCATCTTTCAAAATCTCCTCATTCATTTAGCAAATTTTAGCATTTTTTTTAAAATTATTTATCATATACAATACAATTTTTTACGATGTAAATATACAGATAAATTTAGATATTTTTATTTTTTATTTATTAACAATACTTATTTAAAAACGATTTTTAGCATTTTTATTTTTTAGTTTTGAAAATATGAATAAAAATTTTCTATTTTGAAATTACTTTCATATATAACAACATTTTTACAAAAATTTAGATGGTTTTAAATATTTATTTATTTTTTATTTCATCCTAGTAATAAACAGATGTTCAATATTTTGAATCTTTATCTGTTTTACTTATATTTACAAATTATTTTCTTTCAATTATCACTTAGAAATTTCTTCCAGCAGAAAGCACTTATTTAATATTGCTTTTTGGTTATATTATTCCATCTTTTCGTCATATTCTTCATTTCTTTTCCATTTAGATGACTAAATTTTCTCTAAAATATCTTTGGACTAATGTAGTTTCTTTATAACTATATAATAAATTATCTTTCTCTGTCAAAGTTTATATCACTAAATACACCTATATAAGTTTCTAAATTATCTCCTAATACTTACCACTAAAATCATGATGTTCTTTTGGAGTCATTCTGAGCTGCCTGTTTTATCATTATTTCTTCATATCGTTGTGGTTGGGGCACCCAACCAGATTTTTTCCTTAACTGCAACTACATTTAGTCCAACTTCATATCCCACTTTTAAATCTTGTTGTTTTTTTTATAGGAAGTTCTGGTGTTTGAAGTACCTCTACACACAATTATATTTTTTCTTTTCTCCCTAATGCTTTCCATTAGCTTTTCTTGCTTGCTCCACACCCATTGTTGAGTATATTTTCGAAGCTCTTCCATGTTCTTAAATTACTTTTAAATTTTGGATGATATTCCTGAAGTCATCTCCACTTATAGATATATATTCATCTTTTGTATTAATCATATTTCAAGTCCTGTTTTTCCTGTCTAGTGTTGTCCTCCTGAACAAGAAAATCTGATTTTCTTTGTGGTGAATAACTAGATTTATACATTTTCACAATATCTTTTTCAACATGTTCTAATTTCATCAGTACACTTTTTTTTCCATCTTATATCTCCTCTTATCGTAGAAAGTACTTTCATACAAAAAATTAATTCATCTAAAGCTCAACTCTTCTCAAAGGTCAGTCTGAATCTTTCTAACTTCTTCCAAATTCCTTTCTACAAGCTTAACATGTGAGATTCAATCTTTTATTTTCAATTTCAGTGATTTCGTCCCCATTACCCCCAAGCACATCTCTTGCCACTTTTTTCAACAAAGCAAATCACAAGCTCTCATATTATTCTCCTATAAAAATAGACTGTTGAAATTGTTTTAACCTAAAGCAAAAATAAATGAGCGGTACGAGTCAGTGCTAACGAACTATTTTACTTTACTATTGAAAGTTTTGCTAGCAATGTCTTTATTATGTTATTTTACTCAAATAGAGTAATCATCTTTTAAAATCTAAATTATGTGCAGAATTTATATATCTCTACAGTTTTAGCTAATCCTCATCACGATGAGTTTGAGTTCTAGCACACTCTTTCTTTACACCTTCTAGCAAATCTCCACCAGTGATATCACCAGTTGCAGAGAGAAAATTATTTCGTCATCTTTTTACAAATCTTCAAGTTTGTAGCTTTCTCCAACTTTCTAATCCTTTGTTCTTCACATCTTAATTCTTTCAAATCCTAGATATTTTGATATCATTTCAAGAGAAGCACCTTAACTTCGCTTCTAAGTTTTCAATCCTTTGCATGTTATCTCCACCCAGAGGCTCTTACAACAGCAGCAGATATTACTCCTTCTGAGCTCCACCAATCCATAAAGCATATCAACATCCAGAATCTATCATACAAGTAAGTACTGACCCTGCAAACGTCGTCACTCATCAGGTAATGCATAGACCTTTTATTCTTGCATGGCTTGTAAACTCTTTATTAATTCTTTATGTCTTGTTTATCTAGAATCAACCATCATTAAATCTTTTAATTCTTATTGACGTCGCAACAGCGTATTGACTATTATCTTCAAGTGGGTTTAGATAAATCTATTTTCCCTTTTGCTTCATAGCAATTCAACAATTATCCATATACATATCAGAGCTTAAGAAACTTCCTTTTTCTTTCCCAACTGCTAACACTGCTATAGCATTTGGTCGTCCTTGTGCTAGTCATTCTGTTCCTTCTCACAGGGTCAACAGCACTATCAACAGGGTCGTACATATGTTACAGAATCTCTTCTTCATTGCAGATTACTAATCCAACTTTTTCTCCAATATATGTGCATAGGAGTCACCATTCCTCCTCCTCATAACTATTTTCTCCATCACATGGCTATTAAACGCATGGGCGCAGTCCTCATAGCATCTACACCTGCTTGGTCAGCTGATTCTCCTCTACCAACCCACTCCTGTGCCAAGCTAATGCGGCAGCTTCTGTTATTACTCTTGCAAATTTAAAGTTAGTTCTTCATTTTTTCTCCTTATTATTTGGATTATTATTTTTCTACATACTTGTAGATTATTTCCATTATCTTTTACCCGCCTAGCACAGTTTCTTGTTACCTTTCTTTTTTCAAAAATCATCATCTAAAGAATCAATTTTCATCATATTTTTCATGTTAGCTCTTGTTTTTCAATTTTTTATTAACCATTGTTTTCCTGATACCATTCTCTTTGACATATTATGTTTTATTTGAGACATTACATTAAAAGTCATCAAACCAAAACCATTGGTCCCTTGTGTCAAAAACAATCTTTTACCATTTTCTTCCACATCCTTAGTTTTTCATATTAATAACTTTGTACAAGTCTTTTTTGCCATAGGAGAAATTTTTCAACAAATAGAATTTACTTAAATGGTCATTTCATGTTGAACTTAAATCGCTAGTAACTCCTCAGCACCTCTTTTCCACTGCTTCTCCCATTTCATTTAAATATTTTAACATTACTTTTAGGTCTTTTCAACCTTTATATATCTTGGTACAGATAAGCAACCTCTTTCAAATTCTTGAGTTTTCTTCTGTTAGTTGTTCTACAACAGATTAATTATCTTTTCTTTATTTTTTCCACTCTATCTCGCAGACAAACCTCACCCGATCAACTTGTGGAGCAGCAAGACCCATACCATCTGTTTCATACATGTTTCAACCATATCATCTAAGGTTAATCAACCATCATTTAGTTTACTAGTTCTACTTCTTTAGCAATTTGTTTTAAAACATCATCACCATATTTTCTTTATTTCAAACCATATTATCTCCTCACACAAATTTATCGATCTATAATTCATTGAACTATTCCTAACTTTTCCATCATTAAACCCATCTAATTTTTTTCAAGATATCTTTTTTAAAACATAGTCTATTTCTTGCTTCCATTTCCTTTTCAGCAAAGATATTCATTCTATACCTTTTGAACTTTGTACACCATACTACATGGTAATTCACAGGTTCTATATCTTGATTTTTATTCTTCACAGAATTCCTTAGAAACTTCTATAAGTCTTTCATCTTCAGAATCCGAAACCTATATTCAAATCTTTAAAAAGGTAGGAGTCTCTTTCTGAATTTATTTCATTATAACAATTTGTAATTTTCTTCTTACTGTCTTTTTATAACATTATTTCTGGCTCAAGTTGTAATATAACCTTCTTTACTCAGCCTTTTTCCTGTTTTCCAGAACCAGTGTCAACAGTTGGAATGTCTTTTTTCCTGACCCAAACTGGAAAAGTTTAAATTATATCTTATTATAACTCCAACTATGTTACATCAGAAAGTGTAAGCCCTTAGTTATTATTTGAGTTCCTATTGTAAAATGTTATATTTTATTCAAAAATCTGCATATTTTAGAAAAATTATCTTTTATTTTTCAGATAAATCACTATCTACTTTCACCATAGAACATCAAAATATTTCTTAATTCTTTCTGGCTCTTCACCTCCACTAATTATGGAATTAAATTTTGTGCTTCACTTTGAGCATTTTCCTGTATAGTGATCTACCACCAGTACCACACTTTATATTTATTTAGGACTCTTATAGTAGCTCATTTTTATTGGAGCACTATCACATCTCTTCAACATAACCACCCTTACATTGAATATATGTTATCCTTTTCGGTTGGCGCAACAATATAATTTGGTTCATCTCTGGTCAGAAAGTATTTTTATTTCTTCATGAGTTTTACTAAAAGAATAACCTCATCTTCTTGTTTCATATCTACCATTTCTGGTTATCAGGCACTGCATTAAGCAAAATCTTTTATCCAACTTGCAAGTTCAGATCTCGACTCAGCATAATAGTAGCTTTCATTGAAGCTGAGTTGTAAACCTAATAATACTCTGACTTTTGCTCCTTCCATCTAGACATCTTTTATAGCTGCCATTATTTTGCATTATCTTGACCACTATCTGTTTGTAAGTCGTTTCATGCCTTCACCAAGATACTATACTTTAAATTTTCACTGCCGGAAAACAGCCGATCTTACTCCAAAACTATTTTCTTTCACCAGCATAAATACTTCCTTCCTCCACTCTTTAGCTCTTCTACATCACTTTAGCCACTGCGTAAAATAGCTATTATTTTTGAATCTAGATTGGTCTTTTCATTATCTGAGAGTCAGACGAGAGATCAGAACTGCAACATACCCATATCCTCAAAAGCATCTTTAATAAGTTCCATATAAGTTTCAGTCTTTTCCCGAACCTGTTACCTTTTTAAAAGAAATACTTTATCTGAATTTTGAGCACCATTTTAACTGTTGCTGTTTCATTTAAAAAGAGAGCTATTCTTTGAATTTTTTTTCAATTTCTGAACTATATTCTTTTTTTCATTTAAACTAGCTCTACTTTTATTGCCTTTTTTTCTTCCAGTTCTTTAACATTATTCTTTTAAATTTTTCTTTCAATTTTTTCTTTTTATAAAGTTTTCAATAGATATTCGCAATATTCATTTTCTGTTTTTAAATCAAGAAATTTTTCTATTTTTACCTGAATATAATATCTCCATCGATAAAAATTTTTTTCAACTAAACTATTCATAGTTTTTTCAATTAGTCTTTGCTGTGTTATATGAAATAGAAGCTAAAGATACTATATGTTTAATTATTATTTCATTGGTTGAATTTTCTATTAGAGATTATTTTTTCTCAAAATTAATACACAGATATTATATTTAATTTTACATTTTGGTATCATATTATTATACTATCATAAGAGGCTAAATAATAATCATTTCATCCATTCACAAGTTTTATTTTCTGTTCTCCGGATAGTTTTAGCATTCTTACGAGAGATTGAAATATTCAATTACTTTGAAACAGTTTTTAAGTTTTTCTCATAATAAACCTGTTTTCTTTATATTTAAAGGCAACATACATTATCCCTATTTCAACCTATCATTTTTATCTTCGAACAAGTGTACATTCTGTCGAACTCCATATAACACGCTATTGCAGTTATTCACCTCAAACATTTATTTCAATATATTACTTTTTATATTTTAAGCTATCTCCAGCTGTTGGTTTGTTCTTTAATGTCCTGTTCCAGCAACTTTCATATCTATATTCGTTTCTTTAGACATCGTTAAAACTTCTTTGAGGACTCATACCTTCTAAATCTGCATTACATCTTCATACTTTAGTGCTTTCTAGGCTCAGATTTTATGCTCAGCTCTCTATGCACTGTTTACATTGGATAGTTTCTAGGTTCTCGCAAAGCTCTCTCTTCTAATAATTTTCTACCATAATATTACCAACAACTGGTGCAGCAAATCACCCACCCAAATCTTTACTAGCCTGTATATCTAGCTTGAGGTCCTATAAACATTGCTAATATAACATACTTGGCTTTATCTGGTGGAAGAAACCTATAAATGAAGATAGATACTCACTCGTTATATCTGACTGCTCAAAGCACTTACCTGTGCTGTTCCTGCTCCACCAACGCATATCCTTCAATACGGGCTCTTTCTTTCCTGTTCCTCAACAGTATCTTTCTTTTTTCATCAGAAACATCTTCTGATATAACCTTTTCTAACAGCAGTAGGGGTATTTCATCACATAACAGTTCCTTCACTATCTATGGTTATCTTTTTCAACTATATATGGTTTATATAGATGTTCCACCATTTACAACAAGCTGAGTATCGCAAGTCACACTTTGAATAGGTGCATATTACAACTCCTCGGATCCAAATGACTATAGTATTTTCTTAAAACCACTCCTGTCGCATGAACCCTGTATATGGTTTTAATTCATCTGGAAAATCCACTCCTGTTTTATCGCGCATATAGGACCAGAAAAGCTTGGTATATTGCTCAACAGAGCATCGAAAATAGTCACCTAATCAGTACCATCCTAACGTTACTTGGACTTTCATTATAACTCTTCAGTAGTTACATCTCTGTTGACCTCACTGCTTTCTGATTGTCTTCTTTGAAATCTTGGACTATCGACCATCACCAACATCGTCAAAATTTGAGTATTGCTTATAAAACTTTCATCTCATTGCATTGCTGCAACTATTAAGAGGTTTGAAATATCGAACCTGGTTTCACATGTCTTGGAATATATTGCTTTGGCACCCTTTTATCCTTGGAAAAGCAGCCACTGCCAGAAATTTTTCTCCACTGTTAGGATCCACATAAGTCCATAAGCTTCAGGCATTAGCATTTTTCGAAATTGAGCCTTTATTTCACTCATTTAAAATGAAAATTCTAAGTCTGCATCTATTGTCAAGTAGAGGCTTTTTCCATTTAAATTGAGAATAAAAGTTTCTTTTTGAAAGATAGCTAAGATATCTTATTTCAGATCCTACAGTGGAATATCTCTTTCTTTTCAACTAGATAATTTTGATATTCGTCCAAAACCTGAAATTCCTAATCTTTTCATCATCTAGTTTCTTCTGTGAATCTTACCATTCTGCACTAATTTTTCATATCATCTTGATTTATAGCATTTTCTTTCACAGATCTTCAAAGATGACTAAAACTGATTTCTATATTTAGCGACCCTCTCTTTACTTTTTGTTTCTTTCTATACTTTGGTACCAGACTCATCATTTGTGCTTTTCTGTTCATCATCTATATCTCGGTAATGCTTCCTTTTTAGTATTTAAGATTCTCTTCAATAGCTCATTTTTCAATAAATTCTTCTAATACTGTTATCTTTCTCACACCAGTGAATAACACCACTCTCTTTAACAGTCATACATCTTATTAAGATATCATCATGAATCTTTCATCATTTAAAAGAGATGGATTTATAGAAATTGTATACAGTCTAATATTAAAGGCAAGTTTTTCTTTCCATTGCCATGTAGATTAAACTCCTCTTTGTCCAACTCCTTTGTGGCCACTTACTTAACAGTTGTTCATTCATATGTGCCCACATACTGATTTTCAGTGATACCGATTCCAAGCAATCTGAAGTGCATATACTTATTAGAGCAGAGCACCATCAATAGCATTATACTTCTTCTTTCAAACAATTGCTCCCTTAGTTGACTACGCACATAGAGTAACAGACATAGACTATTGAAAGCAAGAAAATGTTACGAAGACAAAGTGCTTAATATGTAACAAGAGAATCGAGATACACTAGAATACAATAGTAAGAGACAGGATTCCACCTATTTTAAATCTGCACTTTCTCTCCTCCCACTCTTTTAATGTTCCTATTATAATCCTATCTATTATAATTTTTCTACATCATCAGTAATTCTTCCGATCTTGTAAAATAAAGATTTTCTTCTCCTGTATTTGCAATAAAATCATAGTTATTTTTAAAATATATCTCATCAATATTTTAGCTAGACAGAAAACCTTTTTCAGAATAGTCTTTAACTACTGACTACAGTAACCTCCTCTATAAGCTCATCTAGATATTCCTATTAAAAAGGAGATGATGTTGTAATTTTTCTCAAATCCTCATATTTACTGAGGAGATTCATTAAGATATCTCTAACCATTTCTTCCAAAACCTTAAAAGTTATATATAATTTGATTAAAAACTATATTTATTCATCATTTTCTATGTTTATATCAAAATTTCGCATTTTGAATTAGATAACATATATGAACTCCATTAATTATAAACCAAAATATTCTTATCCAAATAATAAAAGTATAAATATTACTGACTCCATATATTGTACTGCATCTATTAAAAAATTGTAATAGGATAAAAGATATATGAAATATTAAAAGCAACATGACACTATTATGGAAGCTACAAGCAGGAAAGACTTTACCATTGTATTTGCATAACTAAAAAAGTGCTGTGAAAAATATTGTCATACTAAGTAAAGGAAGAATATTCTTTATCAAATAATAAAGAAATCTATATCTTATTTTTAGCTAGATAAAGAAATCCATTTAGAGTTATAAATACTAAAGGTAAGAAAAATAAAAATGAGATGTAATCACTTATTTTTCTTATCAAACTTCTTGATTTCTTAATATGCCAAATTTCATTAAAAAGCATCTTCAATTAATGAGAACATTTTTATAAATGTCGAACCCAAAAATATAAAACCAACTCCTGCTAATACATACTTCTTGCATCCATTAATAAATTATTTAGAAAATCAGCAATAATTCCAAAGTTCACCTTTTAATGGAGCTATGTCCTTGATTTGATTTATTATAGTAACTTTAGCTCCAAACCAACTCACTTAAAACTAACTAAGATAGCAAATATTGGAACTATAGCTAGAATTGTATAAAAGATAATGATGTTACCCAAAAACTTGAGTTAGCACCTCTGATATTTTTCATATGCTCTTTTTAACATCAATTTTAAAGTGTATTAAATTCTTCGATTTAAAAATTTTCAAATAAATTTTTCATCCATATCACACCAAAATTATTTTTATAAAGTCACTATTGAATCTTTTTGAACTTGTTGAATCATTGAAGAAAAAGTTATAGGAGTTACCATATAATCTCCAACTCTAACCATTTTCTTCTTGATTAGAATTAGTAGTAGAAAGGATCATCTGTAGTTCCTAAAGCTTAATATTTTTCATCTACTTTTACAGCCTTTACTTCTTCTCCATTTAGTGTATAACTTTCTGCATTTGTTAAAAGTGGTATAACTCTTCCATAACATAATATCTGAAAACTTGCTGCATTTAGAAGTTATTGATAATAGTACTAACATTGCTAATATTTTTTCATTTTTATTTCTCCTTAATTTTTCATTTTATTTTTTATATACTTTTTAATGCTTCTTCACAGCACTTTCATAGCTTTTCTATATCCTCTTCACCAACACAGAAAGAGAATCTAACTTTCTTGTTTACCTAAACCTTCTGTTTCATAGAAACCTTCTCCAGGTGCTAACATAACTGTTGAATTATCATATCTGAAAATCTGTCAATAACCATTTACAAAATTCTTCTGAGCTGTCAACTGGTAATTTTGCAAAAGCATATATTGCTCCCTTAGGTGCTGAACAAGTTACTCCTTCTATTTTATTTAAAGAATTTACTATAATATTCTTCTTCTATTATAGATTTCTTTTATTTCTTTAAAATATCCTTTTGGAGCCTTCATTAAATTAGCTACTGCATATTGTTCAACAGTTGATGCGCAAGTCTTGCTTGACAAAACTTCATAATATACTTCATGTAAATTCTTCATTTCTAGAAATCAAGAATCCCTACTCTTGCTCCACAAGCACTATAATGTTTAGAAACACTGTCTATTATTATAGTATTTTTCTAGCTTTTTCTATATCTAATAATGAATAATGCTTATCATTTATCATCATAGATAAAATTCTCTGTATGGTTCATCAGCAACAATAAATAAGTCATTTTCTACTGCTAAATCTGCCATTAATTCAACTTCTTCTTGTGTAAACCTTTCCTGTTGGATTACAAGGATTTGAATATAAAATAGCCTTTGTTCTAGGACTTATTAACTTTTTGAATTTCTTCTTTTTAGGTAATGCGAAAATCATTTGTTATATCTGTTGCTATAGGAACAATTTTAGCTCCCACATATCTATAAAGCTTTTATAATTTGAATAAAAAGGTTCTGGAACTAAAACTTCATCATCAGGATTACAAATAGCTAGCATTGCCATTGTTAAAGCTTCACTTCCACCTTTGTGTTACAATTATATCTTTCTTTTTAAGAATATGACCATCTCTTTGAATAAACTTCTATTACTTGATCTAATAGTTCTTTTTATTCTCTAGAATCAGCATATCTTATAACATGATCTGGGATATTTCTTTAAACCTTCAAAAGAATAATTCAGGTGTCTCTATGTTAGGTTGACCTATATTCAATCTATAAACTTTAACTCCTTTACTCTCAGCTTCAGAGCTAAAGGAACTAATTTTCTAACTGCCGAATATTTCATGTTCAATGCCTTTTCTGAAATTCCTCATTTGCATTCCTCCATTATAAAAATTTCTTTTCTTACATTATTTTATTATATAATATTTTATGAAAAATGTACACATTATATTTGAGATTAATTGCTATTTTATAAATTGGTTAATCTTTATAGTGTGCACGATATATTCAAAGAAGCATAAATTGAAGATTGTTATAATTTCTCGATATGGAGCTATAGGTTCCAATTCCAAGAGATTTTGCACTACTTTTAGCTTTCAAATTATCTCCATAAATTTAATTAAATTTATAATATTTTTCTTTTCAACCCTCATCACAAGTCTATCATCTAAATCCTCTTTATTTTTAAAAATTTTTGGTGGTAAATAAGTTTTGGCTCAATCCTTGTTTCATTTTTCTTCTTTTCATATTCTTCAATATTCATCGTTTCTTAACTCCTCTAACATTTCCTGGCCATGAATAGTCCATTAAAAGTTTATATACATTGCTGAAATATCTTTTCCTCTGTTTTGAAATAAAGTATAATATACAAAGAAATCCATAAGAATTTTAATATCTTTTTCCTTTCTCTAGTGGAGGTACATTAATAGGAAAACGTTTAAAACGATACAAATCTTCCCTAAAATCTCTATTTCTTCTTCTTCATCTTATTGGTTGCCGCAATAATCCCACATTAATTTGTTTTTCTGCACGTATCGCCCATGTGGAGTCATGGTTTTATCTTGTAAAACTCTTAATAACTGCACTTGTTTCGCAGCGAGCTCTCTCTGTTTCATCTAGAAAAATAGTCCCATTATTTGCTCACCTATTTTTCCTTTGGGGTCTGCTCCAGCAAAGTCACCTTTTCATAACCAAAAAGCCTCACTTTCAATCAACGACCCAGGAATAGCACCACACAATTATTTTACTGTGAAAGGCTGCTCTTGGAGTAGTACTTTAAATTATGTATATGTCTGGCTATACTCTTCCTGTTCCATCTGTCCAGTAATTATATCAGCGAAGTATCATGGATACCTTTTGATATCTAAATGGACAAATATCTTTGCATGTGGTGACTCTCATCAAGATAATAGAATAATTTTTCATGAAACTTAACAGTGTATAAACCTCAGAAATTTCTTTAACACAAACAGCGTTTATTTAATTCTTCATCTAAGAGAAAAATTGAAAATATCTCCATGGCTTGAAATTTCTTTTCTGAGTGCTATTAAATTCACCTTTGATTTAAGAAACTCGAAGAGCTTTTAAAACTATCTATTCTTATCAATTCTTCCTAACACATTAAGTCCTTTTATTTATTAGTTCAGCTGGTCTGTTTGTTAATACACAATATCTCGAGCTCTCATCAATTGTGCTGTTTAAAATTTTCATTATCTCTTTTAATTGTAAACCACTTTCAAAATAAACATACAAACTTTACAAGAAATAAATTCTTGCAATTTGTTCTCTAAGAAGTGACACATATATAACTCTTTTCTATCATATTTTACTTATTTTCCAAAACAAATACGGTCCTATGACCTCCAATAACTTCATCTCTGATATATAATAGGTGTTGAGCCCTCAGTTCCTCTTTACATAAAGATTTGCTGGACAATTAGAACATGAGGGATCTTTTCGTGGATTTAAAAGTATAATGGTCTTTATATGTTTTTAAACATTGATATATATGTGACTCCTGCACTCATACTAAGATCCAACTTTTTCTTCTATTTCCTGTTCCTGCTATTCTAACAAATGAAGAGTCCATAATCTCTACTATCTATATTTGCCAACTTTTGAAACCACTTCAGACATGCTTCATCATCACTTAAATGTACTAAAAATTCATAAAAGTTCACCACCTTCTTGTTATTTATTGTTATAACACATATTATCTATTTTGATAATATTTTCGTTGAAAAAGCCCATAATAATATATCATATATGAAGATAAACTAAAATTATTCATGTTGATAATAAATTATCATTTAATAATAATAAAAGCATAAATTTTTATATTGATTTTCATCAGATTTCAATATTTGCACAAATTTTGCTTTATATTTTATATAAATTTTAATGAATGTGACTCTTTTACTATTACCAATTATAGAATTATTTTAAACATTGGGGAGGAGATATTTTATGAGAACTATAGAATGGGTGAGAAATATTACTAATTCAGAGAAAGAGATATTGGGTTTTGGTAAAATTAATAAAAAGTGTTTTACACTTTCATCAAACTTTTCTTGAAACTCATCAAAAACTCCTTTACAGTTAAAGGAACTTACAAATATTGTGGTGTATTGGGTGAAGGATGAATCTAAACGATTGCTTGGATTGAAAATGCTAAAGTTTTAGGTGGCTCTTTATTCAATAGGAAATGCTTTAAGTGAGTTTTTAAATGAAGATATTTCTAAAACTTCCATGTATTAACTTCAAAAGAAATAAAGGAAACATTAGGTGATTTAACTTTTATTACAGCAACGCTGATGGAAACCATGGACGTGGTGGTTGCTTGGATATGGCAAAATCGTCTTCAACAAAATCAGTAGTTTATGTGCCAAAAAGTTGTTCATCACAAATGAGATTAAAAAGCAATCAAGATGAAGGTGTATGATGCGCATAACAGATTTCAATTATGATGATGCTGTAAGATTAGCAAATGAAAAGGCAAAGGAAAATACTGGATAATGGTTCAAGATTTCTGTTGGAAAGGATGAAATGGTGGCTTTAGATAATGCAAGGATATTCTACTATTGCCAGTGAGACTACAGAAGAGTTGAGAAAAGTTAAGGAAAAACCAACACATAGTGGCTTACAAGCAGTGAGTTGTGCTCTGCAGCTAATGCAAGCATTGCTTGCTGAAATATATGGGAAAGAAAACCATTTACAATTGTTGCGAACCCTGTGCTGAGCAGTGTATACATAAATCATTTAAAAGCAGATGAGGAAACCCGCATAATGTATCAGGAGATTTACCGTATGGCAGGACTTGCTTGTGGAGAAACCAACACTATAATGGTTGGAGGTCTAAGAGATTATTCTACTTTGGTCTGTCTGTGATGACAGTATTTCAGCAAAAGGAATGAGAGTGTTATCATCTCCACTTGGTGAAGATAAAGAGGTATTTCTGAGATCTGAGCGGTTGAGATGGGAGCTTTTTGTGAAAGTCTTTATGAAAACTCAAAATAATTATAGAGATTTATGGGAGTGTATATATGTGTCAATGGTTCTTGTATTTTTATGTATTAGTACTGAAAGGTGATACTAGATGTAGATGGTTGTAGAACATAGTTTGGAATGGACATTATGAAAGGTAAGGAGGAGGAAAATTATGTCACAATGAAAAAGAAAAGAAAAAGTAAGTAGCAGCCTTACAGTTAGCAATGCAAGCTAAAAGTTATTCAGGAGAAAGAAAAGATGTGAGTTGAATATTTAGAGAAAAGTTATTGAAGACGTGGATGTAATTACAAGTTCATATAGATCATTATGGGAAAGACCATCATTGGTTATCATGGGAAAGAAAAATGGCTTGAAAGTTTTAATGGATGGAACATGGATAGTCCCTGTAACAAGAAGAAAAATGGAAGAGAAAATGCTTTGGTGAGTGAAGCAAAGATGGAAAAGTTATGGAAGATGAACTTCAGATATGAAGGAGCTTTTAATTTCATGGTTTTGCTTGCATATTTTGCAGAAGATACAAAAGATTTTTCAGGAGAAATATATGTTGCTGGAACATTGTTCATGAAGTTATGTCATTTGAAGGATGCTGCTTGAGAAGCTAGTAAATATGTTAAACCCGATATTAAAAGTTATAGGCGGTGAAGCCTCTGGAATTAAATTCTGTAAAAATAGAATTCAAAGAGAAGAGCAGAAATTAGTGGTGAAACTTTTGGTAAACCAGCCCATTCTGCAAATCCAGAAAAAGGAATCAAATGCAGTTTATAAATGATGGGGTTAATAGAAAAATAGAGACTTTACCTATGACATATCAAGAATAAATTAGGATATGGAATTTTTAGAATTTCAACTGATATAAAATCTTTGCTCATCTCTGGCAAGCTTCAGTAGTTTCCCGATTATTGTAGAGCTACTTATGACAGAAGACTTTTAGTTGGAGAAACTATGGGAGGAGTATTAAAGCCAATTCAAGATTGCATTAATGTAACTAAAGAAGTATTTAGAATTCTGAGCTAAAAGTTTCTTATGCTACTGGTAAAGAGTGCCGGACTGGTAGTAAACAAAGGAGAGATTTTCCCAGTGTTACTTTTATGATGAAAAGAAAAGAAGAATATGTTCAAAAAGCTATTATTCAGGTTTAAAGCAATAAGGCAAAATCCTGTAATAACTTATTATAATTTCTGGCACAAATGGTTCACACATTGTGGTGTGTAGCTTTAAAATTCACAATAGGTTATGGTGCATCAAAGCAGTAATGAAGCACATGTTATAGATGAGAGTGTGTAGCAGTGGAACAACAGAAAAGTGACAGAGTTCTTTGCTATTAGATGCATATTTAGGAAAACTAAACTATCTATAGTGCAGGAAAAGTCTACTTAATTTAATGGAAATGAGAGTGAGAAACTATGAACAGAACATCAGCCTCATAGCTCTTAATAATAATTTTATTATATATGGGAGCAACTGTTGTTATTGCGACTTATTGCTTCTAAGAGAAGAAAAGAAACAAGCTAATGATGACTCTTAATGTGCTGGAAAATCTTATAGCATGGTGTACTTTGCCACAGGAACCTCATTTGCTGCCACATGAGGAGCTAATTACAACAGGAATTGCAAACAAATGTTAAATATGGTTTATCAGCTTCATGGTATGTTTATAGCTGGAGGAATTGTTATTCCTTGCGTCATTTATAAGCACCATGTAGAAGAGCTGACTAGCTGGTCACAGTCCAGAAATTATAAAGTAAAAGATATGAGCTTCCACATAATACAGCATTTTACTTCAATATTAGCTTTATTTATGAGCAACGGTGCTCAACACCGATGCAACAGCATCTATTATAAATGTTGTTACTGGTTTTACCTCAAACAGCTACAATGGTGAGCACAACAGTAGTGTGTTTCACACCTGAGGCTCGTGGATTTAAGTCAGTTACTGCTGCAAAGTGTCTCATCGCATGTTTGTATCTATTACTGGATTGGCATGTAGCTTAATGTTTTATTATGGTAGATAATGAGGCTGTTGAGTGTGACAGCTTTGTTGATTTGAGCTGAAAATATGCATGATGCTGATGGAGAATGATGTGATTTTTGAGTCGTATGACAAAAATAGGAGCAACAACTATTTTAGGTTATATAGCAATGTGTTTTATGACTTTCCCAACTGGTCAAGAAATAGTTCTAAACATATTGTTCTACAAGATGGAAAAATCAGCTAAAATAGGTCTCGTACTTGCAGGACTTGTATCAGCAGTCATAGCAATAGTTCCAGCAATCATAGGTCTTTAGCTTATGTTTGTATAGATGGATATAGTATTAGAAGGGTCATGCTTAGCTCAAGCAACTATAACATTTGCTCCACCACTGGTAGCAGGAATTGTTTTAGTAGCAATAGTTGCAGCTGCAATGAGTAGTGCTTCTGGAAATATGATTGGAACAGCAACTATGTTTACAAATGATATTACACCATATATAAATAAGGAATAAAAGTAGATGATACAAAAAGAAATATGGATTTCTAAGATAGCAATGCTTGTAGTAGGAGTAGCAGGTTTATTCATTGCACTTGAAGCAAGTAATGTAATTAGTGTTATGATGGGTGCTTTGCACTAAGAAGTGCATGTCCATTTGCAGCTTTTTATCTGTGGAATATTTTATAAAAATGTTACTAAAAGAGCAGGATTTTATCTATTGTGCAGGAACAATAGCAGCAGCAAATATGGATTTATATTCTAAAAACTCCTTTGGGATTAAATGCACTGGTTCCAGGAGGAATCGTGGCTTTTCATAGTAATATTTGTAGGTTCTTATATTGAAAGAAAAATGGGAGTTGAAGCAGCTCCCGGAAATAGAATTTGAAAATATATAAGGAGGTAATTTTTATGTCTACAATCTTAATAAAAATGGAACTTTAATTGATGGAAGTGGTAGTAAAAGATATTTTAGCTGATATTTTAATAGTGAAAAGATATAGGTAAGTTAGATCTACAGCAGATAAAGTAATAGATGCTTCTGGAAAAATTGTTTTCACCTGGTTTTTATTGATACAATATAGTCATTCTTGATTTAAAAAGTTTTAATAGAACCATTTGTAGAACCTAAAATTAGACAAGGAATTACAACAGAAATTTTAGGACAAGATGGGATTTCTATGGCACCACTTCCTGAAGAATATGTTAGCTCTTGAGAAAAATTTGCAGGATTAGATGGAGATAGCGATGAATTAAAATGGGATTGGAAAAATACAGATGGCTATCTTAATTTAATTTCAAAACTGGTTCTGACTCAAATGAATTATATTTAGTACCTCATGGAAAATATAAGAATGGAAGCTATGGGCTTGGAAGCAAGAGTAGCAACAAAAGAAGAACTAGAAAATGAAAGAAATAACTAGAAGAGAAATGGAAGCAGGAGTAGCAGGACTTTCAACAGGTCTTTATTTATATTCCTTGTGCTTATGCAGAAACAGAAGAATTAATAGAAATTTGTAAAAGTTGCTGAATATGGAAGACCTCTAGTTATCCATCAAAGGTGAAGCAGATACTGTTAGAGTTCTATGCAAGAAGTTGATAGAATAGCAAAAGAAAGTGGAGCAAAGAATCATTTTCACATTTTAAAATTTGTGGACAAAATTGGAGTTAATAGAACCAGTAATAGCACTATTGGATAAATGTAAAGAAGAAGGAATTAATGTTTCTTATGATCAATATCCTTATGTAGCAGGAAGGCTACAATGTTAGGTGTAATTTTACCTCCTTGGGCACATGCTGGTGGAACTGATAAATTAATAGAGATTAAAGGATAAAATCCTACGTGAAAAAGATGAAAAGTAGACATCATAAAAGTGTATTCCAGGTTGGGATAACTTTATAGATTTTGCAGGTTTTGATGGTATTTATGTAACATCTGTAAAAAGCAAATAAAAATCAAGATTGTATAGGTAAAAATTGTAACTGAGTATCAGAGATGAGAGGTAAAGAAAAGTTTGATGCTGTATTTGATTTGTTAATGGAAGAAGAAAAATGCAGTGTAGTGTATGATTATTATGGAAAAGATGAACATATAGTTACTTTTTATGAGAAGACCCAGAAAGTAATATTTGTACAGATGGATTAGGTGGAAAACCTCATCCAAGTATATGGCTTTTTCAAGAGTTTTAGAAGATTTGTTCGTGAAAATGCAAACAATGTCTTTAGAAGAAGCTATATATAAATGACTCATAAAACCTGCAGTAACTTTCAAAATAGAAAATAGAGGATTATTAAAAGAAGATTATTTTGTGATATAGTAATCTTTTGATGAAAGCAAAATTATAGACAAAGGAACATTTATTGAACCTCCCTAATTTCCTGATGGAATAGATTATGTTTTAGTTAATGGAAACTTTGCAGTAGAAGGAAAAATCTACTCTATGATTAGGGCGGAAAGCAATAAGAATATATATTGACATAATTAATAGGGAGTAGGCTCAAAGAAAAAGAGCGAACTACTCCCTTAATCTTTTTATTTCATAATTTTTAAAGATTAATTGCTTTTTATTTTCTTATTTATACTAAAAAGCAATAAATAAATATGCAGCTGTTATGAACCAAGTCATGGATAAACATAGCAACTGATCTAAAAATCAGTTAAATTTTTGAAATTAAATAAAGCAATGAGATTCTAATCGCACATAGACAAATAGTTGTCACGATACATAGAAACTATAGAATATCCCATTCCTCTCAAAGAACTTCCCTAAAACTTCTAATATTGAGTAAAGCCAATAGAAAGGGAAAGTTGTAAATGCTATTTGACTTCCTAGATAAATAATATCTTCTATTTTAATAAAAATTCTCATAAAAGTATGAGAGAAAGTTAAAATTATTGTAGCTAGAAGAATACTTAAACCTCTGATAAAAGCATGAACAAACGCTCCCTTTCAACTCTTTTGATAATTATTCGCCCAACATTTTGACCTGAAAAAGTCATACTTGCTTGACCTATGGCTACTATTGGCATCCAAATAAAGTTTCTAGTTTAAAATAGTGTTGCATAAGCTGCAACAGCATCTCCACCATAACCATTGATATAATATTGAACCATTATATTTGAAAAGTTATTAGCAAGACTGTATCCCAGCAGGTGGCCAAAATATAGAATTTGTCTTAGTAAAGAAAATCTATTTTTAATTCTGAAGTCTGAAATTTATTATTGTTTTATTTTTAAATAAGTGTTAAAACTATTAAAGCTGTTAAAGCCAGATAAAGTTGTTGCAATAGCTACTCCTAAACACCTTAATATTACTATAAAAAGTAATTTTGCTAGTACATTAGTTATTCCACCTATAATTAAAATATAGAAAGGTGTTTTTGAGTTTCCCGTAGAACGAACAATTCTCTGCCCTATATTATATAAAACCATTGGTAGCACGCTTAAAAATATACTTTTAAGTAAAATAACAGAGTCTGTCATTATTTCTTTGAGTTTTCATTATCGTCAAAAAGAAATTCAGCAGAGAAATATCCTAAGATAGTTAAAATTATTCTCAAAAATTCCAAATGTGTGCAGGTATGTGAAACTTTAGATGCCATGTCATAATCTTGAACCTATGAGCAACTGCAACTCCAACCCGATTGAAACACCTGATGAATAAGCCTATAATACAAGTAACAACAAACTACTTCGTCCAACTGCACCAGTAGCTTCCTTTTCCAACAAAAATTCCTAACAAAAATCATATCTGCTGTATTATATAATTGCTGAATTAAACTAGCTCCTAAAAAGTGCGTAAAGAAAAAGATAAAATTGTAGTCCAAATCTTTCCTTGTCATATCACTAACTTTCATAATTAATTTATCACTCCTATTTATATTAGTTTGATTTGGTAAACATTGTTACTTATCTCTAACATAATAAAACCAATTAATTCAACAATTTTTACTTTGATTAGCTTAGTATTTTTCTTTATAGAATCATAACAAAAGTTCCTGCAACAATTAGACTACAACCAATTAAAGTGCTTAGGGTTATTTGTCTCTCTAGAAATAGAAAGAGCTAGCAACAGTTATTACTTTACTTAGTTTATCTATAGGTACAACTTTGAAGCTTCTCCTATTTGTAAAGCTTTATAGTAACAAAGCCAAGAAGTTCCTGTAGCCAGTCCAGATAAAATTAAAAATATCCAACTTTTTACTTATATCCATAAATCCATTTTGACCTCCAGTTACAAAAACCATAAGCCATGCGATAGCATACAACAATCGTCTCTCACTGCTGTTGTTAGATTAGAGTTGACTCCTTCAATACCTATTTTGCTAAAAATTGAAGTTAGTGCAGCAAATATTGCTGACAAAATTGCAAAAATAAACCACATAAGTCTCCTTTAAAAATAACCCTTTTTATATTTTATATTTCTATTTGTCAAATGTAGAGTATTGACATTTTTTCTTCTAATATATCATAAAATTATACGGAGGTGGGTCATGATATTAGAACAAAAATTAAATCAATCTTAAAATTATCTCAATCAATGAAAATGTCACTAAACATTTTGAGAAATGTCAATGTTAAATTTAAACAACTTTATAAAAATGAGCTTTTCAAATAAATTTGAGTTGAAGTAAACTATTCAAAACAAAGAAACTTATAATGATGATGATAGATTAGAATTTTCTTTTCCTCAAATGAGAAGAAAAATTTTTCAAAATTTTAGAAGGACAGTTATCATATTTTAATATAACTAAAAATAAAAGATATTTGTATTTTATAATTAACAATTTAAATGCTAAGGCTATTTAGAAATATCAAAAGTTGAAATTAAAAGATATTTTATCTACAAGTGATAAAGAATTAGAAGAAGCCTTTTAATATAATTCATAATTTAGAACCTTATGGAGTTGGAGCATATTCTTTAGAAGATGTTTAAAAATTCAATTGAGAAAGAAAATATTATAGATAAAAATTAAATTTGTTATAGATAATTTTCTTTATCCTTTAGCTGATAAAAATATAATCCAATTAAAGATAAATTAAATATTGATGAAACTACTTTGACTGAGTATATAGATATTATTAAGTCGTTAACCCCTATACCTAGCTGTGGTTATAATATTGGAAAATTAGGAAAATTATTCCTGATATTTTTTGTAAAACAACAACAATGAAATTACATATGAAATAAATCAAGATCTTATACCTCAAATAAATATAAAAATAATATTAATGATAAAGAATATAAAAATTAAATGAAATTATACATCGTATAGAAAAACGTTTTCATACCTTTGAAGAAATTGATAAAAATTGTTCTTAGAAAACACAAGATTTTTATCACTGAAGGAAAAATGAATGTTTTAAAGATTTTCGAGCTCGCTTCTGAATTAGATTTAAGTTCATCTACTATATCAAGAGCAATAAAAGAAAAATATATAAAAGTGATTTTTGGAATAATTTCTTTAAGAAAATTACTTTTAATTTAAGTTCAACTATCTTTTTATGTCAGGAAAAATTGCTGAATATTGAAAATGAAGATAGGGAAAAACCATATTCTGACCAAGATATAGTAAAACTTTTTAGAAAAATGATGGTATAAAAATTGCCAGAAGAACTGTGTTAAAGTATAGAATAGACTTAGGGTATAAGTCCTCATCTGAAAGAAAAGATCTTTTTAGTTACTTTTAAATAGTAAAATTTTCGTAAATAAAAATATTTATATTGACAATTGTTGAGATAAAGTTATATCATATTTATAGAAAATAATTAATTTTTGATGGAGGATAAATATGAAAAGAATTTTTAAATTATTAACAATTATGATGATTTCTTTTATTAGTTATTGCTTGTGGAGAGAAAAAGAAAGTGGAAAAATAAAAGTAACTACAACTTTAAATTACTATACTAACCTAATTGAAGAAATGGTGGAGATAAAGTGAAGTAACAGGCCTTATGAAAGAAGGTGAAGATCCTCATTTATATGTAGTAAATCCGTTGGCATGTTGATAAATTACAAAAATGCAGATTTAGTTGTCTATAGTGGATCTACATCTTGAAGGAAAATGACAGATTTTTGATAATCTTTCTAACAAATATATTTAAATTTAGGGAGAACAATGATAAAAATCTTTTTTACACAAAAAGAAAATGAGAATACTTATGACCCTCATGATGGTTTAACACCGAATTTTGACATGCTTACAGGCTGCAAAAGATAAATTAGCTGAAATTTCCTGAAAATAAGAATATTTTGAAAGTAACTTTACATGCTTTATTTAAAATCTTAGATGAAGCTACTGAATATATATGCTAAAATAAATGAAATCCAGAAGAATCTAGATATTTAATTACACATGATGCTCTTGCTTACTTTTGCATGGAACAATTTGGACTGCAAGTAAAAGCATACAAGGAGTTTCAACAGACTCTGAAATAGGTACAAAACAAATTGAAGACCCAGCAACTTTTTATTGTTGAACATAAAATCAAGCTATTTTTGTTGAATCATCTGTTAATCATAGCATAGTAAGCTTTTACAAGAAGCTGTTAAAGCTAAAAGTGGAAATGTTGAAATAGGTGGAGAAACTTTATTCGATCTCTATGGGAGATAAAGAAAAATAATACTGAGACATATATTAAAACAATTAAAGCAAAACGCTGATACTATTGCAAATGCTTTAAAATAGAAATTAGAAATAGGTGAAACGAATGAATGCAATTGAAAATTAAAAACGACGCTGCTTTATGGAGAAAATATAGCACTAGAAGATCTTAATTTAAATACAGAAGTAGAGTTTGATGGCACATAACTAAATGGCAGTAAATCAACCCTTATAAAAACTATATTAAAATTTTTAAAACAAAATAACAGGTGAAATAAAAATAAATGCTAAAACTTTAGCCTATGCTCTCAAAGAAATAGTGTTGATTGATTTCCCAACAACACTATTTGACGTTGTAGAAATGGGTTGATGGAAGAGTAGGGACTTTTAAAAGAGTTAGCAAAGGAAAAACAAAAAGTCTTAAAGGCAATAGAAACAAGTAGGGATGTTGGAGTTTAAAGACAGACAAATATCTGAGCTTTCAGGTGGACAACAGCAAAAGAGCTTTTTATATCAGAGCTGTTTATGTACAAGAAGCTCGATATCTATTTAATGGATGAACCTTTTCAGGGGTTGATTCAACAACTGAAAAATCGATAGTGGAAATATTAAAACAATTAAAAAGCTGAAGGTAAAACTATAATAGTTGTACACCATGATTTACAAACTGAGCCAACTTATTTTGAGTCATGTTGTAACTTTATTAATAAAGCTGTTATTGTTAGTGGAAAGGCAAGTGAAGTTTTTACACAAGAAAATATTGATGTGACATATAGAAAGATTTGAGGAGAATGAATGAAATATTAAACTTTTTGAGTAGTTATACTTTTAAAAGTTGTAACTCTGCTGGTTGCACACTTCTAGGGATAGTTAGTGCAATCATTGGGACTTTTGCAGTTTTAAAAGAAAGTTTATTAAGGATGGTATATTCTTCATTCAGCACTTGCTGGGATATGTCTAGCCTTTTTAATAAGTGGAAAAAGAATTATATATACTTTAACTGGAGCATTAGTGATAGGTTTCTACGTATATTTTAATTCATTATATGAAAGAAATTCAAAAGTAAAATTGATAGTGCCATTGCATTGTTGCTATCAACTCTTTCTTTTGGGCTTGGTCTAGTTTTACTTTACGTATTTAAAGAAAGTTCCTGGAGCCAGCAGGTTCAAATAGATTCATATTGGACAGGCTTCAACTTTAATAGCAAAAGATATTTATCTAATAATTATTGTAGGTTTAGTGTTGATATCTTTAGTTATTCTGAAAGAAATAAATAAGTATATTCCAGCTGATTATGCTAAAACACTTGGAATACAAAGCACTAAAATAAATTTTTAGTTTCTACTATGATAGTAGTAAATGTTATCATTGGAATACAAATAGCAGGAGTAATTTTAATGACTGCAATGCTTGTTCTACCTTCTGTTGCCGCTAGACAATGGTCTAAGAAATTATCTGTTGTTACTGTATTAGCTGCACAATTGGTGGTATTTCGTGAGCTATGGGAAGTATTGATTTCTACACTTGATGCTCTTTACCAATCTGAATTTCTAATAATATTGGTATCAGGAATCTTTACTAATTAAGTTTTCTATTTTCTAGGTATTATTGCAAGAAATTATAGAATTTATACAAGAAATAGAAAATTAAGATTACGAAGAAACAAAAGGTGATAATATATGAGTGCAGGATTACAACACAATTAATTGCTATTTTAATTTCAGTAGCTTGTTCACTGTTAGGAGTATTTTAGTTTTAAGATCTATGAGTATGTTAACAGATGCAATAGTTTTGCCATACAGTTTTGCTTGGGATTGTGCTTTCATTTTATCACTCATAAATTAGATTCTCCTTTACTTATTGTAGGAGCAACTTAACTAGGGACTTCTGACTGTTTATTTCGTTGCTTATTAGCGATAGTAAATTAGTGCAAAAGAAGATGCTGTAATAGAATATGTTTTTGTCTCATTCTGTTTAGTATTGCTGTTATTCTTATCTCTAATACACAGCAAATATATACATTTGGATATTGATGCTGTTTTGCTTTGGTGAAAATAGCTTTTTGCACCTTTTCATACAACAGAAATTTTTGGTTTAAGCACTGGTCCTATTAATGGCTTTTGGCAATTTTAGTTGTCATTTACTATTTATAACTATATTTTGAGAAATTAAAATCTCAATTTTGACAAGGCTCTAGCTTTAACATCTAGGTTTGCTACCAGTTTTTTCACATATCTATTGATGACTTTAGTTCAGTTACCTCTGTGGTTCTCGTCTGACATTGCAGGTCAACTCTTATGATTTCTTTATGGTTTAGCCTGCTACTACTGCCTATATGATTTCTAAAAATCTAAAAGACTATGCTAGTATATAGTTCTTTAATTGGAGCTATTTCATCAATTATAGGTTATCATTTAGCAGTTTTTCTAGATGTTTCTATATCAGGTAGTATAGCTGTGGTAATTGGTGTTATATTTTTCATAGTATTATTTGGAAAAAGTTTTACATGTTAAAATAGAAGAAAATTAAAATATACAACTATTATAGTAGTTGAAGGAAATTTATAAACTAAGAAGAAAACTTCCATTAACAAGTGGAAGTTTTTATATAATCTGATTTTTCCTCTTAATATTATTTTTATTTATGTTAAAATGTAATTTAACAGATAAATTTTAGTTTACTATAATTACTAATTAGATTTTTCTTTTTATTTCAAATATAAAAGAGAAAAATCGTCTAGTAAATTTTTAATTTGTTAAATAGTTAAAAATAATAGGGAGGATAAAATGATTACAGGTGAAATTAAAATAAAGTTGATAAGATGTGGAGATACTGATCGGAGGGTTGAATAAACCTGTTGATGTAATTGATCAACTTACTTATCTTATTTTTATGAAAGATTAGATCAAGAAGAACAAAGAAAGAAAAAGAACAAAAACTTGGTAGCATATTTGGAAATTTTGATGAAAAATTTATTTTTGATGAAAATCACAGATATTAGATGGAGTAATCTTTATCCAATTAGGTGATCCTAAACAATTATATGATAAAGTTAAATGAAGCTTTTGAGTTTATAAAAGATTTAGATGAGGATAAAGACAGTGTATTTTCTCAATATATGGAAAATGCTATTTTTAAAGTTCCTACACCAGCTGTTTTACAAAAATACAATGGATACTATTGAAGAAATTTTTAATAATCCTCAAATGGTTGAGATAAAGATACTAAAAGGTGATTGATACGAATATTTACTTTCTAAATTATCAACTTCGGTAAAAATGGACAATTTTAGAACACCTAAACATATTATAATATGATGGTTGAACTTTATGAAACCTACTGTTGAAGATAAGATAATTGACCCCTGCTCGTGGAACATCTGGTTTCTTAGTAAGTTCAATAGAATATATAAAGAAAAACTTTTAAAGATATCTAGCAACTTCACCAGAAATTTATAAATATTTTCTCAACAGCTATGATACATGGAATGATGACTGATGCAACAATGTTAGGAATTTCTGCAATGAACCTATTACTTCATGATATGAAAACACCTAAATTGAAAAGAATAGATTCTCTCTTCAACAGATTATAGTGAAGAAAGTGATTATACTCTAATCCTTGCTAATCCACCATTCAAAGGGAGTGTTGATGAAGCTCACTTTTCAATACTTTAACAAGAATTGTAAAGACTCAAAAAGACTGAATTGTATTATTTATTGCCTATTCTTAAGACTTTTTAAAAATTGGTAGTAGGTGTAGTATCGTCTTTCCGATGGAGTACTATTTGGAGCCTCAAATGCACATAAAAATTTAAGAAAAAAGAATTGATTGAAAAACAACCAATTAGAAGCTGTTATTTCTATGCCAAGTGGAGTATTTAAACCTTATGCGGAGTATCGACAGGTATTTTAATTTTCACAAAGACTGGAAAAGGTGGAACTGATAATGTTTGGTCTCTAGTGATATGACAGCTGATGGATATTCTCTTGATGATAAAAGAAAACTTGTTGAAGAAAATGATATACCAGATATCATAGAAAGATTTTCTAATTTGAAAAATGAAAAAGAGATAGAAAAAGAACTGATAAATCTTTCTTTGTTCCCTAAACAAGAAATAGTTGATAATGACTACGATTTATCAATTAAATATAAAGAAATTTTTACGAAAAAGTTGAATATGAAGAACCTAAAGGTAATTCTAGAAAAATTAGAAGAACTTTCAAAATCTATTGATGAAAAGTTGAAAAGAATTAAAAGTGATGCTAGATGAAGATATTTAATAAAAATGAATGGAAGAAAGTTAAATTAGAGATGTATTTTGACTTACAAATGGGAAAAACTCCACTTAGAGAGAATAAATTATATTGGGATAAGGAGAATATCACTGATTTCTATTTCTGATATGAATTTTTCAGAAAATATATATCTTCTACAAAAGAGAAAAATAACTGAATCTGGCTGTAGTGGTATAAAAATAATTCCTAAAAATACAGTAATACGAGTTTTTAAATTATCTATCGGTAAAGTTAAAATAGTAAATGAAGATATTTATTCCAATGAAGCTATTATGGCATTTTATTCCAAAACAAATAATTTTATAGATGAAAAATTTTTATACTATTCTTTTAAAAGGTGTAAGATGGAATGAAGGAATTAATAAAGCTGTAAAAGGTTTAACTTTAAATAAAAGCTCTAATTTCTCAAAAAGAGATATTTTTGTCTGACTTTAGCCATACAAAAAGAAATTGCTAGTAATCTTGATAGTATAGTTGATTTTTAGATTTGAGAAGAAAACAATTAAATTATTTAGAAGAATTAAGTAAAATCTTATTTACTACAATGTTTGGTGATATTAAAACTAATGATAAAAATTGGGAAATAGATATTCAATGAAATTATTTTCAATACTAACTGACTATCATGCAAAATGGTAGCTATAAAGTTTTGAAGAACTCAATGTAGAACTATTAGATTTTAAAGAGTATGTTTTAATGATAAGAACAACTGATCTTGAAAATGATGACTTCATTCAAGGTGTAAAATATAAATGAAAAAGCTACAATTTTTAAAAAGACAAAAATTTTTGGTGGAGAAAATAATAATTAATAAAATTGGAGGTGCTGGAAACGTTTATTTAATGCCTATTTTTGAATAGACCCGTTTTTATGGAATGAATCAATTTATGATACGTTTAAAAGAAGATTATAATATTATTTTTTACTATAGTTATTAAAAACAGATCACTATAGCAATATAATATAATGTACATGGGCTGTTACTAAAACGATAACAAAAGATGCAATAAAAATATTGATGTATTATCCTCCAATAGAACTACAAAATAAATTTGTTGAGAGAGAATAGATTGAGAAAATTGAAATTTGAAATTGAAAAATCCATAGAGTAATAGCTCAAATTTATGATAGTCAATATCCAAATATTTTGACAATTAATTTTTATAAAAATAATTCACACTATGATGTATTAGAAAAATAAGAAGGTGAGTGCTTGATGAGAAATATAAAAAGTTAATTTAAATGATATTTGTTTTTCAAGAAGTGATCCGGTGTGTGGAAAACATCAATATTGTACTAAAGGGGTTAAACTAATAAATGTTTTCAAGTTTCTAGTAAATGGTGAAATAGATTTATCTAATAGCAATCGTTATATTTCTCAAGAAAGAAACTTATGGTAGGTATAAACACTTTTTAATTGATGAAGGTGATTTAACACCTATTAGTTCCGGTATAAAAGTTGAGTATCTAGATATTGCATTTATAGAAAAATTTACTATTATGTATGAATACATCTGACAATAAGTTTAAAGTAAAAATGCAAAAATGAATTAGATATTCTTTATTCTTTGATTTTTTAAAGTCTAAAATTTTAAGAATCAAATTTCAAAATTAATAACAGGCTCTGTCTCATTAAATTTTGTGTAGCATTTAAAAAATTAATTTATTTTTACGAGAACTTAATGTTCAAAAAGTTTTCAACTTTATTGCTACTTATAGATAATGTAAAAGATATGCAAAGAAAATTATCTGATTTTAGAGCAATTAAAAAATCTTTATTTACTACAATGTTTGGTGATATTAAACTAATAATAAAAATTGGGAGATAGTAAAGTTAGAAAATATATTAACATTATAGGAGGATATGCTTTTAAAAATATAGATTTTAAATCATCAACTGGTATTCCTTTAATTAGAATAGGAAATATAAACTCAGGTCAATTTAGAGTACTTAATTTAGTTTTTATAAAAGAGAATAAAATTTGAAAAGTTTAAAGTGTTTCCAAATGATATACTTATTTCTTTAACAGGCACAGTAGGAAAGGATGATTATGGAAATGCTTGTATATTAGGAAATTTTATTCAGAATATTATTTAAATCAACGTAATGCTAAAAATAGAGATAATAGATAAAATTAATAAAAATTTCTTTTTAGAAATTATAAAAATAAAGTGAAGTAAAGAAAAATTGACTGAGATAGTCGAGGAATAAGACAAGCTAAATATATCTAATAAAGATATCTATAACTTATCTATTCCTTTACCACCAATAGAGCTCAAAATAAATTTGCTGAAAGAATTGGAAAATTGAGAAATTGAAATTTACTATTATGGGAAACCATTATTTTTAAAAAGCCATAGAAACCTGAAAAGAAAAGGAGTTGAGAAAATTAAAATACCAGAACAATTCACAGAAGAATATATAGATGATTTGAATGTAAGAATGACACACCATTCAAATGCAATTGAAGGAATACATTAACACTAAATGAAACTGCAACTATCATTTTAGATGATACTATCTCTCAATGCAATGTCTAAAAGAGAGAATTTTTAGAAGTTTTAAATCATTCAGATGCTTTTAAAAATTTTTATTAGCTGAATTACAAAATACTGAAGTGGATATCTACATGATAAAAAGAAATTAATAAAAATTTTATTAAGTAGATTAAATCATAATGCTGGAAATTTTTAAACTGATTATAACTATATAAGAGGAGCAAAATTTGAAACAGCAAAGTCCAAGTGAAAACTCTATATAAAATGAATGAATGGTTTGAAAAATATGAACTTCCGATTAAAAATTCTAATTCTGATAGCGAGAAAATAAAAATACCCTCTTGAATATCATATAAAAGTTTGAAAGGATACATCCTTTCTCTGATGGAAATGGACGAACAGGAAGATTGATAACGCTTGCTTTAATGTTAGAAAATAACTTAACTCCTTTTGTTATTCCAGTAGAAAATAGAGCTAAATATATGGATATTTTTAAGAAATCAAGATATTGAAAATTTTTGTATCTTTAGTAGAATCTTTAATAGAAGAAGAAAAAGAGAATTATAGCTTTTTAAAAATCAGCAAGTTTTGGTAATATAGAAGTATGTTAAAATTAAAGTATCAGATTTTTAGGAGGTACAAAGATGGTAGATACTTTAATTTTAGACATAAAAACGTTATGTCTTCTACATTAACAAAATGGACAAATGGAAAAATTACATAGGCAAAAGCTTGCACATTACTTATATGATTTGGAAATTGTAGAAGGTGCTGATAGAGATGAAAACAAAATATTGAATATTTAGAAGCTTTTCTATCAGCTAAACATGTTGAAGGTTGTTCAAGAAAATCATTAAAAATATTATAAAGCAACTATAGAAAAATTTATTTATATTGATAAACCCATAGCATATCACAACAAATGATTTAGAGAATATTTAGACAACTATCAAAAAGAAGGAAATGCAAGTAAAATAACAATAGATAATATCAGAAGAATTTTTCTAAGCTTTTGTTTGGCTTTGAAGAAGAAGATTATATTTTAAAAAGTCCTGTTAGAAGAATACATAAAGTTAAAACAGGAACAGTAGTAAAGAAACTTATTCTGATGAAGCGATGGAAATGAGAGATAATTGTAAAATCTTAAGAGATTTAGCCATTATTGATATTTAGCTTCAACAGGAATGAGAGTTGGAGAATTAGTTAACTAAATATGAAGATATTGATTTTGAAGGAAGAGAATGTGTTGATTTGGTAAGGGGGATAAAGGAAAAAGAAAGTATAGTTTTGGATGCAAGAACCAAAAATTCATCTGCATAATTATTATAAAACGAGATGATGATAATTCTGCACTTTTTGTTTCTCTTTTAAAAGCCACATCAAAAGGTTGCAAATTAGCGGTGTAGAAATAATGCTTAGAGAACTTGGAAAAATTAAATATTACTGAGGTTCATCCGCATACATTTAGAAGAACCCTAGCAACAAAGAGGCGATAGATAAAGGAATGCCTATAGAGCAAGTTCAACAGTTATTAGGACATCAAAAATAGATACCACTTTTGCAATATGCAATGGTTAGCCAAAAATAATGTAAAAATTTCACATAGAAAATACATTGGTTAATTAAAATACTTCTTCAATTTCAAATAAATTTATTTAGAGCATCAAGAGGGGGAACAAAAATCAATGAGTAATTTTTGATTTTTAAAAGATGAGTTTATAGATTTATATGAACTGTGTTTAGAAGCTGAGAAAACTGTTATATCAAGCCTAGGACAATGCTTTTACTCAAGATTGGCACTTGAATTTTGTGTTAGTTTAGTATATAAATTTGAAAAATTCAAACTTCATATAATGAAATGTCTCTCAATGATCTTATTAATAAAAAGAGTTTAAAGATTTATTTCAAGATGAAAGTCAAATAGCTGGTCTTAACCTTATTAGAAAAATTTGGTAATGATGCTGCCCACATGTTAAAAATATAATTTCTAATCCAGACAGAAACTTTTCTTTAAATAAAGATATTGCTTTTTAAATTGTTTAAAAAGGAATTTTTGATTTCACAGTTTGGATAGCTTATTGCTATGGTTCTACCCCTAAAATCTGATGATATAAAAATTTGATGAGAAATATATTTACATTCATCATCTGAAAAAGAAAAATATCAATGATATTAAGCTAACAGATAATGATGTAAAAATAATATTGAAAAATAGAAAGTAGTACCTACTAAAAACACAACACAAGAATAAATAACAATAACTTTTTCAGAAAAGAAACCAGAAAAATTATTTATAGATTTCTACTTATGAAAAGCTGGTTGAATTTAAATGATAAGAATATGTTTGAATATGAAGTTGAAGGATTAAAGTAGCAAGTTCAGGAAAAAGGTAATATAGATTATGTTCTATAGGGGTGATTCTGCTTACCCTCTTGCAATAATAGAGGCTAAGAAAGCTTCATATAATGCCAAAAAGGAGAATTTCAAGCTTTAGAATATGCTGAAGCTTTGGAGAAAAATTTAACTTTTTCCCAATAAGATTTGTAAACTAATGGTTTTGAAATATTTCATCTATGAAAACAAAACTCTATTCCTAGAAGAATTTATGGTTTCTATAGAAAAGAAGAACTTTTAAAAATCATAGCTAGAAGAAATGAAAAATTACTTCAAATGACATTTCTATAAATAAAAATAATAGATAGATATTATCAAGAAAGAGCTGTTAAAAAGCAATAGAAAAACTATATTTCAGGAAATAGAAAATCCTTACTTGTTATGGCAACAGGTTCAGGAAAAACAAGAGTTGCTATCTCATTAGTAGATTGCTTGTCAAGACTAAATATGGTTAAAAGAACTTTTATTTTTAGCAGATAGAGTAGCCCTTGTTAAACAAGCATTAAAATAGTTTCAAAAACTCTTTACCTGATTATACTCTTGTTGATTTAGTGGCTGAAAAAGATAGAGACAATGCAAAAATTGTATTTTCAACTTATCAAACAATGATGACGGAGGCAGAAAAAGTAGAGAAGATGGGACCAACAAATATGGAGTAGGTGCATTTGATTTAATTATTGTCGACGAGGCACATAGAAGTATCTATCAAAAAGTATGGAGATTTATTTGAATATTTTGATAGCTTAATTTTAGGGTCTTACTGCAACTCCTAAAAATGAAAATAGATAGAAATACATTTAAAAGTTTTTGATATGAATTCAAAAGAACCTACTGATTCTTATGATTTATTTGAAGCAGCTAAAGATGAATTTTTAGTATTGCCTAAAATCAAGGAAATTTCTTTAAATTATCCAGAAAATGGTATTGTTTATAGTAAACTTTCAGAGGAAGAAAAAGAAAAATATGAAACTCCTTTTGATGAAGAAGATAGTATGCCTGAAGAAATTTCTGGTGATAGTTTAAATTCATGGTTTTTAATGAAGGACAACAAGTAAAGGTACTTACTACTCTTATGGAAGAAGGTTATAAAATTGAATCAGGAGATAAATTAGGAAAAACTATAATATTTGCTAAAAATGACAAACATGCTGAACACATTGTAGAAACTTTTAATAAGTTATATAAAAATCTTGATGGTGAATTTTTGTCAAAAATAACAACAAAAAGTTGAAAAAGCACAAACATTAATAGAAAGATTTGTTAATCCTAATAGTCTTCCACAAATAGCTGTATCTGTTGATATGCTTGATACTGGAATAGATGTTCCACAAATATTAAATCTAGTTTTCTATAAGAAAGTAAAATCAAAAGCTAAATTTTGGCAAATGATAGGTAGAGGAACCAGAAAATGTAAAAGATATCTATGGAACTGGTCAAGATAAAAAGATTTTTAATTTTAGATTTCTGTAGAAAACTTTTTCATATTTTGAAATGTATGGTAGCTTTTGATGAAGATAATACAAAATTAGGAAAAATCATTATCTAGTAGAATCTTTGAAAATAAAGTTAAAATGATTTACAAACTTCAAAATTTAGAATATCAAATGGATGAAAAATTATAAGAAACTTTGGGAAGATTTAGTGAATGAAGTATGATTTAATATCTGCCTTAAATGAAGAAAATATTTCAGTAAGAACAAAAATTTCTTATGTAAAAATATAAAAACATTGATGTCTTAAAAGAAATTTAGAAGAAAATGTTGATGAAATAATAAAAATCTAAGTTCTCTACCTTTTCCTGTTACAGAAAAAACTGAGATGGAGAAGAAATTTGAAAATCTTATTTTTAAAAATACAACTTAAATTATTTGATAATAAAAAGTGGAAAATGAAAAATGGAAATTTCTGATATAGCAAAAGGATTAGCAAAAGAAAGGAACTATAAAAGAAATTCAAAAAAATACTGATTATATTATGAAATTAATAAAAGATGAAAATTATCTAAAAATATTGATATTTTAGAGTTAAAAGAATTTAAAAGATATTATCGAACCTTTGACAATATTTATAGATGCTGATGGAAAACATTTGAATTATATTTACTAGGAGATTTTGAAGATACATATATTTCTACAGAAGTTAAAGATATAAATACTTTTTGCCTCTGCATATATTAACTCTAAAGCGAAAATTTCAAAAATACTTAGATAAAAATAAGGAACTGCTTTTCTATAAAGAAATTAAGAAATAATATAGAACTAGATGAAGAAGATTTAAAAGAACTAAAGCAACTTTTATATAGTAATGAGGAAGTTAGTCTTGAAAGTCTAAAAATGAAAAATAACTCTGAAATTGAAAAATATCTAGCCTTTTATGGAAAAAGAGAAAGTTTTGTATTTTTATTCGTTCTCTTATTGGTTTAGATAGGGAAGCTATTAATAGAGAGTTTTCTGAATTTTTAAATACTGAAAAGTTCAACTCTAATCAAATTGAATTAATTAATTTAATAATTGAAAATATAGTAAAGTATGGTGCTTACTCTAAGAGCGAAATCCTAAACTTTCAAATGATATTTTAGGAACATCTATTTTTAATCTTTTTACAGATGAGAATGATTTACAAAAATTGTTAATATCATAGATAAAAATCAATTCTAATGTACCTAAATTACTTAAAATCTTAATAAAAACTTCCATTAACGAGTGGAAGTTTTTTTAATATCAATGTTAAAAACTTTTTAAAAAATATTTTTAGTATTAATACTAAAAACTTTTAAAAATATTGAATTTTATGTTATACTTTTTATAGAGGTGAAATTCATGCTAAAAAGAAAATGAATTAAAAATCGTAGTCACTACTTAGAAAAACTAATTGAATTTCAAAGATACTGATTTTGTTAAAATCATCACAGGTATTCGTCGTTGTGGTAAATCAAGTCTAATGAAATTAATGATAAAACATCTTTTTAGATAATGGTATAGAAAAATCAAATTATACAAATAAATTTTTGAGTCAATGGAATTCAAAAGAATGACTGTTGAAGATCTATATAATTATATAAAAAGTAATTTACCTAAAAGATAAAAAAGCTTATTTGTTTTTTTGATGAAATACAAAAAGTTCCAGAATGGCAAGATGCTATAAATTCATTTAGAGTTGATTTTTGAATGTGATATCTATATAACTGGTTCCAATGCTTTTTTACTATCAAGTGAGTATGCAACTACTTAGCAGGAAGAAGTATTGAGATTAAAGTTTATCCTTTATCTTTTATTGAATTTATTGACTTTTCATGGATATAAAATTATTGAAAAGAAAAGTTCTAACTGGAGGTATAAGTAGAAAAGTTGAAAAATGAAAATGGTGAAACATATGAAATAAAAGAACTTTTTGATGCATATATCACTTTTGGTGGTATGCCTAGTCTTACAGAACTTCCTTTAGAAATAGATAAGGCTCTAAACTATTCTTGATGGGATTTATTCCAGTGTAGTAATAAGAGATATCTTAGAGCGTGAAAAACAAAAGATAGAAGACAGGTAACTGATTCAAGTCTACTAAGAAAAAAATTATAATGTTTTTTTAGCAGATAACATTGGAAATAATACTTCTATTAATTCCATTTCTAATGTTTTTGTTAAATGAAAAAAATTAATTGAAACTAAACCTGCTGTTCAAACAGTACAATCTTATGTAGCAACTCTTCTTGAAGCATATGTTTTTTTATGAAATAAAAAGATTTGATATTAAAGGAAAAGAATTTTTAAAAACTTTAGGAAAATATTATATAGTAGACATTGGACTAAGAAATTATTTATTAGGATTTAGAAATAGAGACATAGGACATATTATTGAAAAATATTGTTTATTTTTGAATTATTACGTCGTGGATATGATGTAGCAATAGGTAAAAATTGGAGATAATGAAATAGATTTTATTGCTACAAATGCAAATACAAAAAAATCTATATACAAGTAACTGAAAATATTGCTAACTCTAGCACAAGAGAAAGAGAGTTAACTACCATTTTATAAAAATTCAAGATAACTTTGAAAAATAGTAATCACTAATGATGAAAGTTATCTAGGAGTACATGACGGAATTAAAATTATTAGATTAGTAGATTTTTCTACTTGATGAAAATATATTATAGCATGACTTAGGAGGAATAAAAATGTCAATAGAAGCAGTTAGAAAACATTTAGAAAAATATGGTTTAGATAGTAAAATAAGAGAGTTTACAGAATCTACAGCAACAGTTGAAGAAGCAGCCAAAGTTAATTCATGTGAACCTGCTAGAATAGCTAAATCTTTTATCGTTTATAATAAATGATATTCCAACTATTATAGTTGTTGCAGGAGATGCAAAAATTAATAATCAAAAGTTTAAAGCTAAATTTAAAACTAAAGCTAAAATGATAGCAGGTAGTGATGTTGAAAAACTAATAGGTCATCCTATTGGTGGGGTTTGTCCTTTTGGTATTAAGGATAATGTAAAGTTTATCTTGATGAATCAATGAAAAAGATTTGAAACTATGCTACCAGCTTGTGGAACTCCAAACAGTGCTATTGAACTTACTTTAGAAGAACTTGAAAAAGCTTCAAATTATATTGAATGGATAGATGTATGTCAAATATAAGAAAAAGGGCTATTTACCTTAAGTAGCCCTTTTAAAAATATTATTTTAGTTATCTGATTTTTTTATAATATGAGAAATATAGAGGTAATCCTATAGCTAAAGCTCCCTAAGATATTTCCTAATGTAACATAAAATAGATTATATAAGATACCAGAAACTCCAAATAAACTTGTATCTGTTAATTTAGCAGCAGTTAGATAGAACATATTTGCTATCAGTGGTCATAACCAATAAGAACGAATAGCATAATAGGTAACCAAGCTCCAACTAATTTACCTATAGTATCTCTTTTGAAGTATAACTTTTGAATAACAGCTCCCATACTAGAACATTACATAATATACCTTTGATAAAAAAAGAGCATAAGCTGAAGCATCTACTTTATGAGTAGCTATGTTTTTGTAGATATGCAAGTGAATCTGCATTAAAACTTCCACCTTTTACTGTAATATAAGCAACTATAAAACTTCCAACATAGTTAAAAAGATAAACAGTTACAAGATTTCTAATCATTTGTGTAAAAACTAATTTTTATTTACGAATGCAACTGATAATAAACAGTTACTTGTAAATAATTCAGCACCAAAGTGTTACAACTAAAATAAGACCCACTGGGAAGACAGCTGCTCCTAAAAACTTTTGCAAATCCTGGATCAGTTTTTCACTAAAGTAGAAGATGAAATAATATTTCCTGCTCCTCCAAGTGCTATAAAAGCTCCTCCAAAAATTCCAAAGTAACATAAGTTTAAATAAGGGTTTAGTCGCCTTATCTATTCCAACTTTAATAATATAGTCCACTAATTCCGTCGGTGTTTTGTGTCCATCTGCCATTTTAAAACCTCCATATATATTTTTAATTTATTGTTCTATTATACTAAATTTTTAAATTATTAAAAGCATTTTAATGAAAATTTAAAAATAAATTAAAGAGCTGTTACAGTCAAAAATATGAGTTAAGAAATCTACTCAGTAACGAACTATTTTTTACTTTCTATTAATTTGTAACAGCCCTATTGTATAAATATTTAATTTTTATTAACTAACATGACTCCATCAGATATAGGAAGTAAAGTTACATCTTCAAAATTCTCATAAAGATACTCTATAAACTCATCTAATCTTTTTACTATAGTCTTAAACCTCTTAGGACTTTCTTTTATATAAATAACCTCTAAAAAGGATATTATCTATAAACACAAGTCCACCTTTGATTTAAAAAGTTTATATGAATCTTCAAAGAATTTTTATATTGTCCTTTAGCAGCATCAATAAAAATAAAATCATAATTTTTATTTAATTTTTTTCTATTTCTTCTGTGGCATCTCCTAGAATTTGTTCTATATTTTTCAAATTAGCTTTTTCAAAAAATTAGATTTAGCTATTTTAAATCTGTCTTCATCAATTTCTATTGTAGTCAAAACAGCCATTTTCTATCTTGGATTTCTTCAGCCATAATAATTCCTGAATAAAGCAGTAGCAGTTCCAATTTCTAGAATATTTTTTTATATTTTTTTATTTGATTTTATAATAAATTTTTAAATATTCTCTAATTTCTTTACTAATTATTGGAACATTATTGATTTCAGCATCTTCTTCAATTTCTTTTATCAATAAACTTCTACTTCTATATTTATCAATCTTTGATGAAATATAACTGTTTGCTTCTTTTAATTCTTCTAGCATTTTTCTTCCTTTACTAACTTTTATAATATAGAAATTATCCATTATTTTCTTCTTTATAGTTTATAGAGAAACCTCCAAGCTTATCATATTCACCAGAAACATTTTTTCAGGAATATTTAAAAGCCTTAACTTTAAATTCTTTTCTTTCATTTAAAAACTTTTCAACATTTTTCAGTATTCTCTTGAGAAATTATAGTACAGGTACTATAGATTAGTTCTCCTCCATCTTTTTAGTATATCTGCCGCTGAGTTTAGAATTTCTAGTTGTAATGAGGCTAGTTCTTCTACATTTTCTCTATTTTTTTGTATATAGAATTTCAGGTTTCTTTCTTATAACTCCATAACCACTACAAGGCACATCAACCAAGATTTTGTCAAATTTTTCTACCTTGTTTATTTACATTTCTAGCATCTAAAACAGTAGCTTTGACTATATCTATTCCTAGCTTTTTCATATTTTCTTCAATCAGCTTTTTCTTATGTTGATGTATATCTATAGCTATGATTTCACCTTTGTTTTTCCATTTCTTCAGCAAGAACTGCAGTTTTTCCACCTGGTGCAGCACAAATATCTAAAACTAAGTCATTTGGCTTTACTCCTAGGTTTTTAGCTGCTAAATATGATGAAAGCATCTTGAGCTATTATTTTTCCTTCTTTAAATTCTTTAGAATTTATTATCAAACCTGAATTACATAATATACTGTATCAACTTTTTATAATTTGAATATCTTTTTCTTTTTAAAAATTCTTCAAATTCTTCTTCACTATATTTTTAATTTATTTACTCTTACTGATAAATAAGGAATTTTCTTTAAACTAATAATAGCTTGGTTTTAAATTTTTTCACTTCCATATTGCTTTTTCTAATATATCACAAAAATATTGTGGAATAGAGTACAAAAATTTCATAGTTTTTCTCATCATGTAGTTTTTATTTCTAAATCTTTATTTCTCAAATAGTTTCTTAAAGTTCCATTTATGAAATTTAGAAATAGCTATTCCATGCTTTTTAGCAATTTCAGTTTGCTTCCCAAACAACACCTTTAGCATCACTAGACATAAAAAGTTAATTGGTAAATTGAAATTCTTAATAGATTTCTTATCCACTCTTTCTTTATTACTTTGGTATTTTTCTATCATATAGTCTAAGAAATTTTTATTTCTTAGAACACCATAGAATATTTCAGTAATAAAAGGCTTTTTCTTTAGCTGTAAGATAGAATTCTTTAAAAGCATCATTTAAAACAATATTTGAATAACTTCCTTTATCTACAAATGATATTAGCTTCATAGCTACATATTTTTACACTCATATTAACACCTTATTTTTTTCTTCATCAGGTTCTTCTTCTTGTTTAGGTATAGGGTTTTTCCAAACATCCATTCAACATGTCTTCTCATACCTGTTAAATCAAATTTTTTCCCTTTAACTAAAATAGTATTATCTTCAGGAACTGCAATGTACCCTTCTTCTAATGGTACAGAGTCATCTAAAGAGATATTTGTAATTTTATAGGTTTTACAGTATCATCATTTGCGAATTCAAAAGGTTTAAATTCTGTTTTAACAACTCTTATTAAGCTTTCATCTTCTAATATGGCTTTCTTTTTCAGCATCAGTAAAATTCTCTTTGAGGTGGGTAATCAGCAAAGAATAATCTTCTAGTTTTTATGAATTTTTAATTTTTTATCAACACCTAATTCAAAAATATCTATAGTGTATTTTCCCTCTTTCACTAATTAAAATTCCACCTAAATTAATTACTTTTCTTCCATAACCAAATTGATCTGGTAATACTCCGAAAATCTCCTTTGACACTAAATCATCATTTGGGGCATTTATTCTCACTTGGAACATTGTAGGTCCTTCCATTTCTGAGAAAGAAAGTATTATAGAAAGACTTTCTACTGGAAATGGAAAAAAATTGGTTATACTAAATTATCAAATATTCCTAAAAGCATCTACTCCATTAGGAATATTTCTGCTAACATCTGCTCTTATAGCTGTTTCAACACTTCTTATTCTCATATTATTTTCTCCCTTTAATAAAATTTTTATATTTATCTATAATATAGCATAATTTCCTATAAAAATAAATAAAATATTATTCATCAAGGTCAACCATAATCTTATACAAATCTGTTACAGATAATTTCTTTTTCTTCTTCTGAAAAAGTCTCTAACAATTTCTCCTTGATGTAAAAAGTAACATTCTATTACCATAAGTTAAAAGCATCTTGAAGATTATGAGTTATCATAAGAGCTGTAAGATTTTTTCTTTTACTTTCTCTTCTGACAAAAAGCATAATTTTTCTTTTTGTGTCTTTGGATCAAGAGCTGCAGTATGCTCATCTAATAAAATTAGTTCAGGAGCTTTCATTGTTGCCATAAGTAAGGCAATAGCTTGTCTTTGTCCTCCAGATAAAACTCCCATTTCAGTATTTAGTTTTTGCTCTAAACCCTAAATTAAGATTTTTTTAATAAATTCTCAAATAAAGCTATATTATCTTTATTTTTTTACTAAATTTTTAATGTTCTTCTTTCTCCACGATTAAGAGCTAATGCCATATTCTCAGCAACTGTCATACGAGGAGCTGTATTATCTAATGGATTTTGGAAAACACGACTTATATACTTAGCTCTTTTCAAATTCCTTTGTTGATGAAATTTCTACATCATTAATTGATATACTTCCACTATCTAAAGGAAAAAAACTCCAGATATTGCATTAAATAATGTTGATTTTTCCTGCTCCATTTCCACCAATTATTGTAATAAAATTCTCCTTTATTAATAACAAGATTTATATTTCTTTTAAAAGCATGATGTTCTCTGTTTGAATTTGGATTAAAAACTTTATTTATATTTTTTTAATTCTATGTATGGCATTATTTATCACCTTTTCCTAACTTTAAAGAAAACTTTTTTTAATTCAGGGACACTTAAAAAAATAGTGCTATTAAAAGAGCTGAAACCAATTTAAAGTCATTAGCTTGTATTACATTTAATTTCAATACAAAAACTAAAAAGTAAACGATATATCATAGAACCAAATACTATACAAACAAGACGTGTTAAAAAGTTTACATCAGTAAAAATCACTTCTGCTATTATAATAGCAGCAAGAGCGACAACAATTACTCCTAATCCACTATTAACATCAGCATATCCATTGTTTTTGAGAAAGTATTGCACCCTGTTAAGGCTATCAATGAATTTGAAAGCATAAGTCCAAGAGTAGTCATCTTTTTAGTAGATATTCCTAATGATGTTGCCATTTTTGGATTATCTCCTGTTGCAATTAGAGCTTGTCCTAACTCAGTATCAAAAAAATAAATGCATTGCTAAAATTACAATAGAAATTACTATTAGACCCTAACAATATAATATCAAAATAAGGTGGTAAATTTAATTTTGATAAACTATCAAAAATAGTTTCCTTATTAAGTAAACTTAAAGTTAGGTCTTTTCATTATACGAAGATTCACTGAAAAGTAAAGCTGTCATTGTAAGAATACCTGCAAGTAAACTTGGAATTTTTACAAACATTTATAAAAGATAGCTGTCACTAAGCCTGCAAGAGAACCAACAAGCATTGCTATGATTGTTGCAGTTAAAAGGTGAATAACCACTTTGTATAAGCATAACACAAACAGCTGCTCCTAAAGGATAAGAACCTTCTGTTGTCATGTCTGCAATATTCAAGACACGAAAACTTATAAATAAACCTAATGATAGTAAACTCCACAACAGTCCTTGTGAAATTGCTGAAATAATTAAATCCATTTTCCTCTTCCTTCCTATCTTCTATATAAAGATTTTAGAAAAAAATAAGTGAGTTATATTCCAGATTTTTAGGGATAAAAATTAAATAGAATGAGCCGAGCAAATCTCGGCTTGTTTGAACAAAAGTGAGTTTGCTGAATTTCTTAGAAGCACTTAGCAATTTATTGCTAGTGCTTCTTATGATGCTGAATTCTTAATTTTTTTATCCGTTTAGAAATCTGACTATAACGAACTATTTTTACTAAATACTATAACTATTTGTGCTTTTTCTTTAATAGTTGCAGGAATTTCTATTCCTAATTCTTGTGCTTTTCCTTCATTTAAGTATATAACTCCTTCATTAGCTAAAACAATAGGAGTATCAGCTGGTTTTTACCATTTATTACATCTACTATAACTTTTGCAGTTTCAACACCAATTTGATATTGGTCAACTCCTAAACCTAAAACTCCACCATCAGCAACCATAGTGTCAGCTGAAGGAAAAACTCTATTTTAAATTTATCTGTAACTTTTACAACTGTTGCCATAGCACTTGCTATAGTATTGTCAATAGGAACAAATATTGCTTGAACTTCACTTGCTAAACTTTCTGTAACTTGTTGAATATCATTAGAATTTGCTATTGAAGCTAATTTAACTTCTAATCCTAATTCAGCTGCATATTTTCTTAGCTTCTTCAATTTGTTTTATTGAGTTATCTTCACTTGAAGTATACAATAGCCCAATTTTCTTTAAGTTAGGTATAATTTCCTTCATCAATTCAAGTTGTTGTTTGATAGGTGTTCTATCACTTACTCCAGTGATATTATTTCCTGGTTTTTCTTCACTTGCAATAAGACCTGCTTCAACTGGATAAGTAATTCCTGCCATGATTATAGGAATATCCTTTGTTGCATTAGCAAGACTTAAAGTTGCAGGTGTTGTAATTCCTACTAAGATATCATTTTTTCACTAACTAATTTTTTCACTCATAAGAGCAAGATTACTTTGTTCTCCTTGAGCATTTTGTAACTGAACCTCCCACGACTGAAGTCGCAGGGTTCTTGGGTAGTAGTTGCTTCTGTTAGCCAACTAAATTTACCAAGCTATCCCCGTAGTTCCTACGGTTCATATATTTATATATTTAAGCACTTATACCTAATATCCTTAGTCCTTCTTTTTAGTATATTTTTGCTGCATTTATATCTCTATTATGTACAGCTCCACATACTGGACAAGTCCATTCTCTCACACTTAAATCTTTTTACTTCTTCATTTCTATATCACAACAATTACATATTTGACTACTTGCAAAAATTTATCTACTCTTACTATTGTTTTTTCCATACCATTTTGCTTTTTATAACTTAGTATTCTATTAAATTCACTCCATGATACATCCACAATATTTCTTGCTAATTTATGATTTTTACCATATTTTTTACTTGTAAATCTTCAATACAGATAATATCATATTTTTCTTATTAACTCTGTTGATAACTTTTGCAAAAATCTTTTCTTTGATTTGATATCTTTTCAAATAATCTTGCTACTTTTATTCTAGCTTTATTTCTATTTGAACTACCCTTTGGTTTTTCGTGATAGTTTTTCTTTGTAATATAGCTAGTTTATTCAAAGATTTTTGTAAATATTTTTGGATTTTTCTATTGAGATTTCATCACTGGTAATCATGAAGTCCTTTATACCTAAATCTGTTCCAACATTCTTATTTGTACTTTCTAATTTTTCTACTTCCCACATCAGTACAACATAAAGATATATAATATTTTCCACTAGAGTACTTGGGTTATTGTTGCATTTATTATTCTTCCTTGTGGTTTTATTTTTATCTCTTATTTTTAGTCTTCCTAACTTAGGTACTTTTATCCATTTATCTAAAAACTCTATATTATTATTTGTATAATTGGTTCTGTATGATTTTCTATTATCTTTCTTAGATTTAAACTTTGGATAGCCACTTCCACTAAAAAGTTTTTATAGGCTTTTATCTAAATCTTTTTAAAAAATTTTTGTAAAGAAAATTTATCTACATCTTTTAACCATTCTTTCTCTTGTTTTTAAAACTGTCAGTGCTTTTGCTACATTGACTATATGACATAGATTTTTTTCTCTGTAATATATAGCTTTTGTTTTAAATCTAAAAATGATTATAGACATATCTTACACAACCAAAAGTACAATTTAATATTGTTATTTGAGTTTTAGTTGGATAAAATCTAAACTTATATGCTTTTTCCATATGATTTCACCTCCATTTACCTATATATAGTATACTACTTTTTTTATACTATAAGTAAATGAAAAAGTAAAAATTTTTCTAAATATATGAACCTAAAACTGACTCAGTCGTTTTTAGAGGTTGTCGTTCACATAAGTATGCTACCACTTATGCAGTTCTCTTGGCATATACACTCCTTAATAAATTAAGGAGATTAGCCTCGAACTTCTTAATATTTCTATTAAGCACAGACTATATCTTATCCCACAGCTCTATCTGTTTGGGTCTACCCACTTCCACTAGCTTTTAGTGTACTTCCCTCAGGAGGAATAGTCGTTGAACCTTACCTTTCGGTCTTGGCTGCTGATTGCCCATTATCTCAACACTTAGGATTTAACCTTATGTCATCTAGTATATTTTTTTCTGCTTTCGCCACTTTCACACTTGTACCATATTTTTTATTTAGGTACTATGTTGTAGTTATACTAGTTTTTAGGGGTTTCCAGCAATTCGAGTAGTATTGGATAGCTTTTTAAGTTGCTACCTCTACATACATATTTCTATATATGACTGATACTTAATGGTCTAACTCATGACTGACACCCTACGAGTGCTAGAGTCACAAGTGTGCGACCATATTTTTAATCAATTCTGATGTTCTTTCCATCTTCATAACCTTGTCTTGCAAGTTCTTCTACCATTCCTTTATAAATGCTATCTAAAGCTGGGTGACTAAGTAATTGTAATACCCCAACATTTATAACCTTTTTCTTCTGTAACTTGTGCCTTTTCTTGAGCAACTTGTTCTTGGCTATTATCTTTTTTTATTATTTAAAAAAATAATACCCTAACACAATAATTAACAAAGCTCAAAAAAATAAAAACCGATTTTTTTCATAAATTTTTCCTCCTATGTATAATAAAAGCCACAGATAAAATCTGTGGCCAAAGTTAACTAATCCCACATATTAAGATTTTTCTCTCTTATAAAAATCAGCAAGAGAAATCAAAATCTTTCCTTTCTCTTCTCCAAACATATTATGTATAATCTTTTTTTGCTCTTTCAACAGTCTCGTTTAGAATTTTTTTACTTTCTTCCATACCTAAAATACTAGGATAAGTCGCCTTATGTAAATCATCATCGCTTCCAACAGGCTTACCTAATTCTTCAAAAGTTCCTTCAATATCTAAAATATCATCTTTTACTTGAAAAGCTAAACCAATGAGCTCAGCATATTCTTCTAATACAAGTCTTTTATCTTCAGAAACATCAGCTATAATACAAGCTATTTCAATAGGAAGTTTTATTAACTTTCCTGTCTTATGTTTATGAATATATTTTTAAAGTCTCTAGATTAATTTTTTATTTTCACTTTCAATATCTATCATTTGCCCACCTATCATTCCATTTTATTCCTGAATAAGCAGAAGTTTTTTTGAAATAATTTTTTGTAATTTGCTCAAATGATAAAATATTTAAATTTTTTCTGATAACATATAGAAAGCATAAGTCAAGAGTGCATCCCCTATAAGAATAGCTTCTGCTTCTCCAAAAAAACTTTATGAGTTGTTAATTTACCTCTTCTATAATCATCATTGTCAAGAGCTGGTAGGTCATCATGAACAAGAGAATAGAATGTATCATCTCTATTCCTATGGCTGACTTTACCCCTTTTTGTATATCTTGATTTAATAATTCCAAAGTTGTAAAAAGTAAAAAGGTCTCAATCTTTTACCACCATTTAAAAGAGCATACTCCATTCCTTTTGCTATAGTTTCTGGATATGAGAGTTCTTCTAACTCTTTTTTTAATTCAGTTTCAAAAAAATTAGTTTTTTTCTTTTAAATAAACTTGGAAATCACTATTCATCTTAAATCTCCTCTGTCTCAATTTCTCCATTTTTCAATGACTTTTAATTAATCTACCTTCAGCTTCATTTAACATCTTAGAAGCAGTTTTTTTATAAGTTTCATCGCATTTTCATATTCTTTTATTGCATCATCTAGATTAAGTTCTCCACTTTCTAGTTTTTTTCAATAATTTCATCTAAATTTTCTAAATTTTCTTCAAAAGTATTTTTGCCATTCCCACTCCTTTCATATAATAAAAAAATATTTATAATTAATTTGATAAGTTTTTCTTGAAAATTTATATTAAAAATTGAAATGAGATTACTGCGATGTCCATAAATGTTTGGAGGCCTTTGTGGAGCTCGAAAAACATTTATGGCTATCAAGTAATCGAAATATATAACTAAAAGTAAAGATAAAAATTCAAGAAAAAAACTGTTATTATTTTGTAAAAATGTTAATATTTTTTATTATATTTTCTTTCATCAGTTTTTTTCTAAAAAGACGCTATATTATCTTCTAAATCTTCAAATAAATGATGTTCACAGATTATTAAGCCATCATCTGCTAAAATATCTGCCTTATCTATAGCTTTTAAAACCTTTGTAGTAATATTATCTTGATAAGGTGGATCCATAAATATTATATCAAATTTTTTCCTTTTTCTTCCTAATATTTCTACAGCTCTCACAACATCATTTTTTTATAAGCTCTACATCTATCTGTAAAACCTAAGTTATCAATGTTTTTCAATAATATATTTTAAAAGCTTCTCCATCTTTTTCTATCATGACAGCTCTTTTAGCACCTCTACTCACAGCTTCAAGTGAGATACTTCCACTTCCACTGAATAGATCTAAGAAAACAGAATTTTTCTACATATGGAGCAATTATTGAAAAAGAGATTCTTTTACACTTTCAAGAGTTGGTCTTGTATCAAAACCTTTTCTTGTCTTTATTATTCTATTTTTAGCTTCACCTGCTATTATTCTCATATTACCCCCAATTAATAAATAAAACATACTGTCACCAAAGCTAAAAAGTGATATTCTTCCTTTAACTGCCAAAGTTATATATTTCAAGCATTTTTTTCTCTATCATATAATGCTGAAACAAGCATCAACAATGTTGATTTTTGGAAGGTGAAAGTTTGTTATTAAAAGCATCAACTATTTTAAATTGATAGCCAGGATATATAAAAATTCCTGTATCTTTTTTGAGCAATTAATTTTCCATTTTCATCAACAGAAGATTCTAATGCTCTTGTTGCAGTTGTACCAACTGAAATAATTCTTCTTCCTTGTGCCTTAGCTTCATTTATAGTCTTTGCAGCTTTTTTTCTGAAATTTCAAAAGCTTTCTTCATGCATCTTATGTTCTAAAACATTTTCTGTTTGAACAGGTCTAAATGTTCCTAGACCAACTTCTAAGAAAAATATCAACTATTTCTATACCCTTTTCTGAGATTTTTTTCAATAGTTCCTCTGTAAAATGTAATCCTGCAGTTGGAGCAGCAACAGATTCTCCTCTTTGAGCATAAACAGTTTGATACCTATCTTTATTTTTCTAGTTTTTCTTGTTATATATGGAGGTAAAGGCATAGAACCAAGTTTATCTAGAAACTTCTTCAAAACTACCCTTCATAATAAAACTTTAATATTCTATTTCCATCTTCTTTAATTTCTAATAATTCAGCTATTAGTTCCTTATTTTTCCCCTATATAATTTTCTGTCCTAATTTTAATTTTTTTAGCTGGTTTTCAACAAACATTCCCAAGTATCTATAGAAATTCTTTTTATTAAAAGAACTTTCTAAAAACTCCACCACTTTCTTTTATGTCCATATATTCTAGCAGGTATAACTTTAGTTGCATTTCTAACTAAAAACATCACCTTTTTGTAAATAGTCAATGATATTATAGAAATGTTTATGTTCAATTTCTCCTGTTTTTTTCTGTTTATCAACATAAGTTTTGCTGAATCTCTAGGTTCTCTAGGGTTTTTGACCTATAAGTTCTTCAGGTAAAAAAATAATCATAATCACTAAGATAAGTCGACATCTTCCTCTTCCTCAATTTCTTCAAAATTATCAGCTTTTTATTGCTTTTTTTAGTAAGCACTACTCTATCATTTCCACCATAGTCTTTTTACCACAGATAAAATAGCAAAATTATTATCTTCTAAAAATTTTTGAAACATCTTTTGCTTGCTTATATCCAATTTCAAAAGCTAGATAACCTGTATCTTTTAAATATGCTCCTGCTTTTTTTGAAATTTCTCTATAAAAATGTAGACCATCTCCTAAGTCAGTAAGAGCATTTTTTTAGGCTCAAAGTTTTTTTAACTTCAGGCATTAAAAGTTTCATACTCTTCTTTTTGTTATATATGGTGGGTTTGAAACTATTAAATCATATTTAAAATCTTCATCTAATTTTTTTCAAATAAATCAGATTTCATAAAAGTTTACATTTTTCTACTTTGTTTTAATACTTTTATTTTTCATTTGCAAGTTCTAATAGCATCTTCATTTATATCTACTCCTGTTACAGAACTAGATTTTTAATTCATTTGCAATAGCAATAGATATTGCTCCACTTCCACTACCTATATCTAAAATATTAGGTTCTTCTATTTCTCTCATAAGTTGTATACATTGTTCAACTAAGATTTCTGTATCTGGTCTAGGAATTAGATACATTCTCTCTAACTTTTAAAAGGAAGTCCATAAAATTCCCATTCTCCTAAAATATATTGAAGTGGCTTTTCTATTCTTAGCTCTTAACATCAACATTTCTCTAATTTTATTTCTTATCTTCTTCTTTAATTTCTCTTGACATACTATATTTTTAAAGTATTTCTACTCACTTTTTAAAAGCTTCTGAAAAAATATACTCTGTATCTACTAAAAGCACTAGGAACTCCATTTTTCTTAAGATATTCAACAGATTTATTAAAAATATCTAAATTTTTCAGTCTTATAATCTTTCTTTTTCTCCTTTATTTCATCAAAAGATTTTTTTCTTCCACCATTTGTTTTTAATAATTGTTTTTATAGAAGTCTTTTTCTTCCTCAGTCAATTCTCTTTCATAATGAATATAAAGAGCTATTCTATCAAGGTTTAAAACATAAGACACTAATTTTTCTGCTTCTAAACGGGGTTTTTGAAAAAGAGTATTTTTCAAATACTCTTCAACAAATTTTAATATTTCTAGTAAATTCATTATTGCTCTGAAGCAGATAATAACTCTGCTTGATGAAAAGTTATAAGTGCATCAATCATTTCATCTATATCCCCGTCTAAGAATGCTTCTAATTGATGTACTGTTAATTTTTATTCTATGGTCAGTGATTCTTCCATCTGGGAAGTTATATGTTCTAATTTTTTTCTGCTCTATCTCCTGTACCAACTTGTAATCTTCTTTCTGATTCAACTTCACTTCTTTGTTTTTCTTGTTCCATTTCATAAAGTTTAGTAAGTAAGTGTTTCATTGCCTTTTTCTCTATTTTTTTAATTGAGATCTTTCATCTTGACATTGAACTACTATTCCTGTAGGTAAATGTGTAATTCTAACAGCTGAGTCAGTCATGTTTACGTGTTGACCTCCAGCTCCTCCTGATCTATAAGTATCTATTTTTAAATCCTTAGGATCAACTGTTACTTCTTGTACATCTTCAACTTCTGGTAAAACAGCTACTGTTGCAGTTGAAGTATGTATTCTTCCTGACGCTTCTGTCTTAGGAACTCTTTGTACTCTATGAACTCCTGATTCAAACTTTAATCTTGAGTATGCACCTAAACCAATTATAGTGAAGGCTACTTCTTTTAGTCCATTTAGTTCTCCATCTTGTTTTTCTATAATTTCAATTTTCCATTTTTTTCTTTCAGCATATCTTGAATACATTCTAAATAAGTCTGCTGCAAATAGAGCTGCTTCGTCTCCACCTGCTCCACCTCTTATTTCAACGATAACGTTTTTGTCATCATTTTTATCTTTAGGTAGTAACAGAATTTTTTAATTCTTCTTCAAGACTTTGGTAATTTTTCTTCTGCTTCTTTTAACTCTTCATTAAGCATTTCTTTCATATCTGGATCTTTTTCAGTCTTGAAAACTTTCTTTTTATAAATTCAATATCATCTACATATTTTTTTATATTCTTTATATTTTTCAACAATCTCCGTTATTTCGTTTTATTGCCTTGTTGCATTCTATCATTTTTTTAGAATCTGCTAAAACTTCTGGACTTACTAGCATTTGATTTAGCTCCTCATATCTAGCAACAACTTCTTCCAACTTATCAAACATTTTTTCTCCTCTTATTATATAAAGTTTATTTCACTTATACCCATTATTTCTTCTGTTACCATTTGTAAGGCTTGCATAAAAACCTTCTGATAAATCTTTTTTTGTTAAATTCATAATACACAGCACTATCACTAAAATATATATTTTTTAATTCTAAATCTTCTGAATAGTTCTTAGTCATATCTTGAACTGCTACTTGTAATAGATCACTTGTTGCAGCCTCTTTTGTACTAATAGTATATTTTTTAGGACTATCACTATCTTTATCTACAGCATAAGCAGGAATTTTAACTAATTCTTCTGCTTTTAACTTCAACTTTTCTAACTTCAATTTCTCCAATTTTTATCTTTAGAAGGCATTAAAATTTTTTATAGCTACTAAAATTATAAGTATTCCCTAATAAAATAGCAGTTGATTTAAAAGTTACTCTCTTATTTTTTACTCATTTCATCACCTTGTCAAATATTCTTTAATTGATTTTTGCAATTTCTTCTGCCATTTTTTTGTTGAGAATCTCTATCAACTAAAATTGCTGCATCATAAGAATTACTAACAAAACCAAGCTCTATTAAAACCCCTGTTCCATTAAATCCTCTTAGAACAGCAAAGTTTGCACCATGAACTCCACCATTTTTTTAATGCTAAACCACTTGAGATATTTTCAGCAATCTTTCTTGCTAATCTTATTGAATTTTCCTGATTCTTTTTATAGGCTAGTTCCCCAGAAATTTGAATTATCTTATCACTGCTATCTCCATATTGTTCTCCTATAGTGTTTTTCAAAATTAGCAATTCTTTCTAGCATAAGGAGATGATTTTTTAGAGAAATAGAAAAACTTCAACTCCATTTGCATTCTTACTTTCTGAGGCATTTGCATGTATACTTACAAATAATTTTTGCATTACTTTTTATTTGCCATCTTAGGTCTTTGACTAAGTACAACAAAAACATCTGAATCTCTTGTCATAACTACATTAAAATCTTTTGAAAGTTCTTCCTTTAAGAATGTTCCAACTGAAAGAACTATTTTCTTTTCTACTACTGAACCTCTCATTGCACCAGGATCTTTTTCCTCCATGTCCTGGGTCTATAACAATAAGATGTTTATTTTTTTAGTAGTTCTATGAAAATTTACATCTATTCTATTATTTAGTTGCATCCATTACATATCCAACTTTTTGGAGCTACTTGTAATGTTATTGAAACACTATCTCTTGTTTTATCTATAACTACATCTTCAAATAGATTTGAATCTCTAATATCATATTCTAAATTTTTTTGTAAAATTTTTTTCACAAGAACTTGAATCTAAATTTTGTATTTCTATATATATGAGCCTTGATTCTTCATCAGCACTAACTAAATATTCTCCCTCTCTTGCATTCAAACTAATTGAACATGTATTATTACGAAATCTTACATCTTTAACTTGAGCTGAGAAACTTAAAGACTGACAAAAAGAAAAAAAGAAAAAAAGGCAGTAATTAATTTTTTCATAAAATAACATCCTTATCTTTTTTTATTGCTTAGAAGGGAATAAAAACGACAAAAATTTTGTCGTTTTTTTATTGTTGATGTGTTGCTAATAACATTAGCTATAGCAGATTTTCTAAAAGTTAATTTTACTCCCTTATCCACTCTAAGTTCAACATAATCTTCACCAACAAAAAGCTATTGTTCCTTTGATTCCACCAATAGTTATAACTTCTGTTCCTTCTTTTAAAGAGTTAAGTAGATTTTTGTTGTTCTTTTTGTCTTTTCTTATTAGGTCTAATAAGTAAAAAGTAAAAATACACCTATCCAAAGAACTACGAAAACCAATAGTACTTCCATACTTCGCAAATATTTCTTGCATCTTTCCTCCTAACAAAAACTTTACAGCTTATATATTATACTCTAAAACTTTTTAATTTTACAAGTTATAGACAGTTGAAAAATATCTCTTATGTTATAATTCTATTGTAAATTAAATTCTTAAAGGAGGAGCTATGTCAACTTTATTAAATGTATTATTATTCTTATCAGCATTTATACTAATAGTTTTAGTTTTAATACAACCTGATAGAAGCCATGGTATGACAGCAAGTATGGGAATGGGTGCTTCTAACACAATTTTTTTGGTATCAATAAAAGATGGAGGACCTTTAGCAAAAAGCAACTGAAGTTGTTGCAACTTTATTTATAGTTTGTTCTTTATTACTATACTTAACTCGTTAATAATTTATATTAAAAATAGGAACTCAAATGAGTTCCTATTTTTATTCTTCCTTTTTATCTTCTAAACCTTCTAAAATTTTTCTCAATCTTTTTTTGTCTTTTATCAAGTTCATTTATTCTAATTTCAATAGAATTTAATACCCAAAATTGAAAATGCATTGATTTTTTTGCATTTGTTGTAACATCCAAATAATTTTTAAAACTGATTATTAAAAGTAAAAGTAAAAGTGTTGTCATAGGTGAAAGTTGTTTTAAGATTATTCCAGTTACAAAAATTACTAAAACTATTCCCATGAATAATGAAGTTATTATTTTAGCTTGAGAATTATTACTTCCTCCAATTTTTCCTATAACTTCTCTTAATTCTTCTTTTTTTCTTTTTAAAAAGTCATTTAAATCTTCTTTTTAATTGATTTTTGCATAGATACCTACCTTTTTATTTTTTTGCTATAAGTGGCATTCTTCTTTTATATTCACTTCTATTCATTCTTTTTAACAATATTTTTCAACTAGAGACTTTATCAAAACCTTCATTTAAAATTTCTTCAACTGTTTTATTTTCTTCTAACATTCTATATAAAACTTGATCTGCTTCCTTATATGTAAGTCCCATTTCTTGTTCATCAGTTTGACCTTCCCATAAATCTGCACTAGGTTTCTTTTCTATTAATTCTTTAGGAATATTTTAAATATCTTGAAAGTTCCCAAACATTAGTCTTATATAAATCTCCTATTGGGTTTAAAAGCACAAGCAGAATCTCCAAATTGTGTACTATATCCTAAATAAATTTCTGTCTTATTAGATGTTCCTATAACTAGAGCATTTTTCTTTAGATGAATAATCATATAAAATTGACATTCTTTCTCTTGCCATTTTATTTCCCATTCTTAAAGATGTAGGATCTTTTTCATTTTTTTAAAATAAGCATCTATCATATCTGTTATTTCAATAACTTTAGAATTTATTCCTAAATCTTCAACTACTAATTTAGCATGATTTAAACTGTCTGGGTTTGAACTCTTATATGGCATCATAATAGCAAGTACATTTTCCTTTTCCTAAAGCATCTCTTAGTAAAGTAAGCTGCAAGAGCTGAGTCAATTCCACCAGATAAACCTAAAACAGCTTTAGAAAATCCATTTTTCTTAAAATTTTTCTTTTAAAAAAATCAACTAATTCTTTATGAACTTCTTTCATATTTAAATCTAACTTATCCATCTTTACACCTCTTTTTATTTCATCTAATCCAAATTTACCTAACTTAGCCGACCCTATAATCTCTTAGAAGTGTATAGGCTGCTTGTAAAACATTAAGTTCTCCACCTTTGTTTAGCATAGCCATTCTTAGAGCAACCTTTGATAAAATATTTTCCATAATTTCATCATCTCTATCTTCTTCTAAAAGTTTATATCTATCTTTTTAAACTTGTCCATCTACCTTGTTTTAACATTTTTTTCTTATAAGAGAACAAGCAATATCTTCTATTGGTAATATTTCGTCTCTTATAGCACCTGATATTGCAAGATTAACTCCTACAGTTTCACTTTCAAATTTTGGCCATAGTATACCAGGAGTATCTAAAAGTTCTATACCTTCTTTTATTCTAACCCATTGTTTTTCCTCTTGTAAAAACCAGGCTTTATTCCCAACACCAGCACTATTTTTACCAACTATTCTGTTTATTAGTCTAGATTTTTCCTACATTAGGTATTCCTAAAACTATTATTCTTGTACTAACTTTTTGAGTCCTTTTTTAATAATTTTTCTTTTCTTTCTTTAGAAACAAATTCAATAGCCTCATAAAGCTTTTTTAGATTATAGCCTGTTTCAGCACTCATTTCAACTACTTCATCGGCAAAAATCTTGTTCCTTAAAAATACTTTTTCCATACTTCTAATTCTTTCTTTTCAAGTAAATCAGACTTATTTAAAACTATTATTCTTTTTATTTTTTTACTAAGACTTGCTATATTAGGATTCTTACTTGATAAAGGTATTCTTGCATCAACAATTTCCAAAAACTACATCAATAAGCTTTTAAATTTTCTTCTATTAAATCCTTAGTTTTTTTCATATGTCCCTGGATACCAGTTAATCTGTGTCATCGACATATTTATTTCCTCCCTTTTGTTGCCCTTCAACAAGTAATACTATCTCTCCTTTATAGGATTCTTTTTCTAGCTTTTCTATAAGTTCAGTAGTACTTCCTCTCAAAACTTCTTCATAAATTTTTGTTATTTCCCTAACAATAACAACTTCTCTTTTTCCCATAAAAGTCTCTATGTCTCTTAGAGTTTTTCTATTCTAAAAAGGAGATTCATAGATAACTATAGTTCTTTCTTTTTTCTTCTGCTAATTGTTTTAGAAGAGTTTGTCTACCTTTTTCTTAGGGTAGAAAACCCTCAAAAACAAAAAAACGTCTCATACTTATACCTGCAATAGAGGCTGAAGCAGTCAGTGCACTAGCTCCAGGAATAGCTACAACCTTTATATTATTTTTATGAGCTTCATCAACCACTTCATAACCTGGATCAGATATACAAGGAGTTCCTGCATCAGTGACTAAAGCAATGTTCTTTTCTTCTTTTTAAAAGATTTATTATATTAGCTACTTGATGTTGCTTAGTATGCTCATCGTATCTGTACACTGTATTTTTTTATCTCATAGTGATCTAATAATTTTTCTTGTTACTCTTGTGTCTTCTGCAAAAAAATATAGTCAACTTCTTTTAAAGTTCTTATAGCTCTAAAAGTCATATCTTCTAAATTTCCTATTGGCGTTGCAACTATATATAGCATATTCTCTCCTCTATTTCTTAGGGTGAAGGTGTATTCTTTTTGTGTTGGTGTATTTAAGAATTTAATTGCTGCTTCTAGTTGTATATCTTTATGTGTATCTACTTCTTTTAGCAGCTTTTTCACCTTTAACTTCTTTTATAATTTCTTTTTTTATTTTTCTTTTTGTTGATTTTTCATCTATATTAGTTATAGTTCCATCTGAGATTAGGTAATAATCCTTATCTTCTACTTTTTTTATCAGGTTCTATTCCAGTTCCATCTATAGAAATTCCATTTGGAGTATAATATTTTAGCAATAGTTATTTTTATTCCATCTCCATCAGGTAAAGGAAGTAAAGTTTGTACACTACCCTTTCCAAATGACTTTTTCACCTATAAGTGTTGCTCTCTTATAGTCTTTTCAATGCTCCTGAAACAATTTCTGAAGCTGAAGCACTACCACCATTTATTAAAAACAACCATAGGGAAAGTTTCCAAAATATTTACCTTCTCTTGAGTAAACAGTTTCTTCACCTTTCTTTTTGTCTTGTACTTACAATTTTACCTTTTTCTATAAACATTGAAGCAATTTTTATTGATTGCCCTAATTCTCCACCTGGGTTTACTTCTTAAGTCTAAAATTAAAGCTTTCATACCTTTTTGCTTGTAATCCTTCTAATGCTTTTTCATATCAGGATAAACATTATCTCCAAATTGAGTAAGTCTTAAGTAACCAATTCCCACCCTTCAAGCATTTTTACTCTTTACATATTTTAATTCTATAGTTTCTCTTTTTTTAATTCAAAAACTTTTGTTAACTTATTAGCTTCTCTATAAACTTTTACTTTAACACTAGTATTAGCTTTTACCTTTTAATCTTTTTGAAGCTTCTTCACTAGTTAAATTATATGTTGATTCTCCATCTATTTCAACTATTTGATCTTTTGGTTTTATTCCAGCTTTATATGCAGGTCCCATCTTCTATAGGAGAAACTACTGTTAGAGGTTCTCCTACTTTCTTTTGAATAACCATTCCTACACCAACATACTTTACCTTTAATATCTTCTTGGAAACTTCTTAATTCTTCACTTGTAAAATATACTGAGTGTGGATCATCTAATGATTCCAACATTCCTTTTTAAAGCTCCTTGCATCAAAGATTTTTAGTCACTTTTGTACTTTTTGTGCAGCTTGTGGAGTTTTTTTATTTTTCTTCTTTGTTTTTTTATGTGCATTAGCATTTTTCAACATAGCTATCTTGAATAACATCCATAATATCTGATATTTCTTTTAACTCTCTCATATTAGATAAAAATCCTGTTCTGTCATCATCTGAAAAAGATAACCCTGAAATTGCTATCATTAAAACCATAGCAGCCTTTCTTAAACTTACTTTCACTTATTTTTCCTCCCTAATGTTGTTATTAATCATATTTTTCTATTTCTTTATCTGAAAAAAATATTCTTTTTTAGAAAAATTTAGCTAAATATTCTGTATTTCCTTTAGTTCCCTTTATAGGGAGAAATAGTTAAGTTTTCTAAAAATAAATCATAATTCTTGGCATCTTCAATTATATCTGTAATTACTTTTTTTATGAATTTCTAAATCTTTAACTATTCCCTTATCTATATATTCTTTTTCAGCTTCAAACTGTGGCTTTTATTAAAAAGACAGCATAGCTATTTTTCAGATAAAAATTCTTTTATTTTATATAGAACTTTTTTTATTGAAATAAATGAAAATATCCATTACTATAATATCTATCTCATCTTTGATTTCACTTTTTCCAAATCATTTATATGTTTATTTTTCAATACTCACTACTTGATTATGATTTCTCAATTTCCAATCAAGTTGATTTGTTCCTACATCTACAGCATAAACTAATTTTGCTCCATTTTGTAAGAACAATCTGTAAAAGCCTCCTGTCGAAGCTCCAATATCTAAAAACTATCTTATCTTTAAAATTTAAGTCAAAAACATCTATTGCTTTCTTTAATTTTCAATCCTCCCTCTGCTTACATAGGGATATTTTTTTCTTTTATTCTGACTGTTTTTATTTTTATCTAAAGATATTATAATTCCAGGCTTATCTATTTTTCTGTTCATTTATTATAACATTACCTGCCATAATCTGCTTTTTTTAGCTACTTCTAAATCTTCAAAATATTCATTTTCCATAGATATTCATCTAATCTCATTTTCTTTTTAAAAATTTTTGTCATCTATCATATACTCCATTAAGGGATTTTTCATAAATAAATTATAGAAAACCATTTTTATCAACATACTTCTTTTAGTTTTTAGTTTCTTCAGATCTTAACACAAAAACTTTATCTCCTATTGGAACTCTCCCTTTTTCTTTGTAGACATCTAACAGTTCACTAAAAAGTCCTTAAATTTAATTCTTTTTTGCTCTCTTTATTCTGTCCTTTATAACTGCAGCTGAGCAATTTAATTTCTTCTCAATCTCACTGAGTCCAAGACCTCTTGCTGAGTATTTTTAAAATATCATTTGCTTGAATAGGATTTATTCTATGATATTTTGCTGACTCCATATCTGCTATATAGACTAAATTGCTTCTTCTGTTTCAGGTTGTACCTTGCCCCATTTACCATGGTGTGATTCCACTATATGGGCAATATTTTTCTTTAACACTATCAATCAGTTTTATAACCTGATTCTTTTCTCTATTAATTCTAATACAGAGTAAACTTCCGCTTTGATGTATCTCAGGATTTTTTTATCATCATTTGAGAATGTGAAAAATTTTCTTCATTCCTCCTCAAACTAGACTTACTTATATCATGTATTATTATTCCTACAGTTATAGCAAAAGAAATCTATTTTCTGTGAAGCAAAGTCATAATCTACATATTTTTCTCTTTTATTTTATTTATAGAAATATTTAATACATCATAAGTATGAGTTGATACTTTTACTCCCTGGTCATCCACACAATTCAAGGTCTTTGACATCTTGAAAATTTAAAAGACAATCAATAAACTTTTTTTAGATTTATTATTTTTTTCTCCATAAACAAATTCCTCTATTCTTTCTATTAAACTTTCTCCCTTTAATCTTTCTTCTGCAATAATTCATCTCTTTTTCCATGTGGAATTATAGCTGAATCTAAAAGCTATTCTATGAATTAATTTATTTATTCCATTGTCATTTAAAAATTCAAGAATAGATGTTGCAAAAGAATTTTTTTACATAATTTTCTTCCAAAACAAAAATATTATCGTATTCCTTTATATAGTTTAATAGATAGTTTTTCATCAAGAGGTTTAACAGAGGCTGCACTTACAATAGTTGCATCTATACCTCTATTTTTTTAATTCTTCATGTATTTCTAATATTATTTTTTTAGCATAGTTCCTGTTGCTATAAATAAATTTTTACTTCTTTTTAATTTCTTTCCATCTTTCCAATTTCTAGTGGTTTATCATCTTCAATATTAAATACTGAATCTCTTGGTATTCTTATAACTAAAGGTCCAGAATTAAAATCTTTAGATAATTCCAAAGCTTCTTCTAATTCTTTTGCTGTAGTTGGGCAAAGAACAGTAAAATTCTGTATAGTTAAGAAAAATGATAAATCATATATTCCATTGTGAGTTTTTCCATCTTCTCCAACTATTCCACTTCTATCTATAATAAATCTCACAGGAGATTCTGTATAGATATATCATGGATAAGCTGACTTATAGCTCTTTGAATAAAAAGTTGAATAGATACAAACATATGGTTTTTTTCTGTGACCTTGCTAGTCCCTGCAGCAAAAGTAACTGCAAAACCTTCAGCTATTCCTGTATCTATACATCTATCAGGAAATTCTTTTTGAAAACTTGTCAAGACCTGTTCCTTTTTATCATTGCTGCTGATAAAGTGTATATTTCTTTATCCTCTCTAGCTAAATCTAAGATTTTTATTTCCAAATATCTCTGAGTACGAAACAGAACTCTTATATGTATTACCAGTTTCAATATTAAAAGGTGCTATACCATGAAACTTTTCTTTGTTTTTCTTCAGCAAAACAGTAACCTTTTCCCTTTTTCTGTTTTTAACTAGTAATATTATAGGTCCTTTTAAATCTTTTGCTTTTTCTGAACATAGGTAAAAGCTTTTTCTATATTATTTCCTTCAGAAACATTAAAAAAATCTAAATCCTAAACTTTCTAAGGCATAGAAAGGTGTTACATAGCCTTTTCAAAGATCTTTCCATTCTTTCTAAAGTATTTTTTTAATCTATTAGCTTTTATTTTATTTATAAAAGTTTTTACATCTTCTCTAAAAATTTTTGATATTTACCACTAGATATTACTCTCTTTAAAAATTTTTGAAATAAAGCCTACATTTTCACCTATAGACATATCATTATCATTTACTATAACTAATATATTATCTAACTTTTTATAGCCTATATAGTTCAGTGCCTCTAAAGAATGTCCATTTGAAATAGAAGCATCTCCTACAATAACTACAACTTTTTTTATCAGGATTCGCAGTAGCAAAACCAACTCCTGCGGCTAAAGCTGTTCCTGCATGTCCTGATATAAAATGATCATATGTACTTTCACTTGGATCTAAGAAAGGTGATAAACCTCCTCTTGTTCTTATAGTATGGAATTTATCGTCTCTATCAGTCAAGATTTTTATAAACATAGGCCTGATGACCTACATCAAAAAGTACTATATCTTCTTTAAAATTAAAAAACTTCATTTTAGGCAAACTGTAAGCTCTACAACTCCTAAATTTGGACCCTAAATGTCCTCCATTTTTACTTACAACTTCTATTAATTGCTTTCTAATCTCTTTTACATTTTTCTGTAAGTTCCATACTCATAGTATCTCCAAACTTAAATATTTTTTTCCATTCCAATGATATTGTCGGATGTTCCTTATTTTTCTTTTAAATATAATTATAGTTCTACCTATCATTCCTACAACTTCAAACTCTTTATTATCCATTAATTTTGAATAAATTATAGTTTTTCTTCTTCACAGTTTTTGTAAAATTTTAACCTTTATAAGTTCTCTTGATTCTATAGCATCAAGGATACTTTGAATAATATTTTGAGTTTTAAACCATCTTTTTCCTATTCTAACAATAGCTTCTAAATTATGTGCTTTTTCTTTAAAAAGCTCTTTTTACTGTTCATTTCCTCTCTAACTTTTCAACTTTCTAACAACATAGGAACAATGATTGATTTCTTTTTAGTTTTTTTCATAGAAAAAAATCTTGAAAGTAAATCTCTTACATCTCCTTTTAAAATCTTGCCAATCTCTTCCTAAATAAGTTTCTTCTTTTCTTATTTTTCTTCAATAATAAGTCTTGTGCTTCTTTCATAGTATCTTCTGAATCTTTGTAGTAAACAAAAACCTTTTGTAGACATTTCAGGTCCCAGAAAGAATCTTTTCCTGTTTGTTTATCTATTGAATAAGCAACTATAACTATTCCATCTTCAGATAATTGTTGTCTATCTTTTGATAACTTTACTTCAATATCTCCTACACCTAAACCATCTACTAAAATTTCTCCAGAATTTACTTTTTCCATTTATTTTTGCATATTCTTTTGTAACTTCTACCTTGTCACCATTTTGAGTAATAAGTATCTTTATCCTTTAGGTACTCCTGTTTCTATAGCAGATTTCATATGTGCTTTAAGCATTCTATATTCACCATGAACAGGCATAAAAGTTCTTTGGGTTTTATTAAATTTAACATCAATTTTTTTGTTCTTCTTTACTTCCATGTCCTGAAACGTGGATTCCTGCTAACTTTTTTAAAAACTAAATCTACATCATATCTTAAGATATTATTTAATATTAGTTGAAACAGCCTTTTTCATTTCCTGGTATTGGAGTAGATGAAATTATAACTGTGTCTCCTTCTCTTAACACTATATGCTTGTGCATATTTTTAGCTATTCTTGAAAGTGCTGCTAAAGGTTCTCCTTGTGTACCAGTACATAGGGATAACAACTTCATCATCTTTGATATTGTTCTACTGCTGATATAGGGTATAAGTAAATTTTTAGGTATATTTAATCTTCCTACACTTGGAGCTATTTCAAAATACTTTTTAATAGACTTCTTCCATCAATAGCAATCTTTTCTTTCAAATTGATGCTGCATGTATCTATTATTTGTTGTATTCTATGAACATGTGAAGCAAATACTGCCACAACTATTCTTCCAGTAGCTTTTTGAAACTCTTGTCTAAAAGCATCCCCTACACTTCTTTCAGAAGGAGTAAAACCTTCTACTTCAGAGTTTGTTGAGTCTGAAAGCATCAAGTCAACACCTTCTTCTCCTAACTCAGATAGTCTTACAAAATCTACTTTTTCATTATCAACAGGAGTTAAATCTATTTTGAAAAGTCTCCTGTAACAAAACACATGTCCTGCAGGTGTTTTTTTATAGATAAAGAATATGAATCTGCTATTGAGTGTGTAACTTTTACAAACTCAACTGTAAAATATTTTCCTACACTTATTTTTACTTCTTGAGCCTACTTCAACCATCTTTGGTAGATTTTTCTTTACTCCAAAAATTTTTCAAATTTAGATTTTTATTAGAGCATTTGTTAATTTTCCACCATAGATAACTGTATCTTTTTTTCTATTTTTTTCATATAAATAAGGTATTCCACCTATGTGATCCTCATGTCCATGTGTTACGAATAAACCTTTAACTTTTAGATTTATTATTTTCTAAAAATGAATAGTCAGGTATTACTAAATCAATACCTGGTAAATTTTCATCTGGGAATATTGCTCCTGCGTCAATTATTATTATTTCATCTTTATATTGAACTATGGTACAGTTTTTTCCCAACTTCTTCTAATCCCCTAAAGGTATTACATACATTTTTTCTAAATCATTTTTTTGATTTTTTTACTTTTCTTAACTTTTTGATTCAATTACTTGAGTCACTTCAGTTACTTTTAACTGTTTTTAAGCTCTTTTCTTTTTTCTTAGGCTTTTTCATTTTTATTTTTCATCTTTTAGCCTTTTGTTTTTTTGTTTTTTAAACTTAAAAACATCATCTTTAATACTTTTTAAGTCTTTCTTTAATACTAGTTTTCTTCTCCTTCACTTGTACTTGTTGTACTTGTTGTTTCGGTTTCTCTTTTCTTCATTTTACTGTTTCTTCTCCTCTTCCTTGTTCAGAATTATTATTATTTACATTCCTTTGAGTAGTAGAAGTATTAACTTGTTTTAGTTTCTGTTTGAGGAGTCTTTTTGACAACTTCTATACCTTTTTCAACTTCTAGGTATTTATCTAAAAATCTTTTAGCCATTCCTCCGGCCATTACTCCTCCTCCACCTGCTCCTTCTAGTAGACAGACAAAAACAACTTCAGGTTCTGTATCAGCTGGAAAATAACCAGCTACCCAAGCATGTGTCAATTTAGAATGTGGATTTTGTGCCGAACCACTTTTTGCTGCAACTTTAACATATGGATTTTTCATTATTTTTGTTGTACCATTATTTTGATCGACTGTTGCAATCAAAGCATCATTTATAGTTTCGTAGAATGAAGCTGGATAATCAGTTAAAACAGTTTTTTGTGTAACAACTGTTTCTATTTTTCCAGTTTGTACATCTTCTATTCTTGAAACTACATGTGGATCATATGCCCAACCCTTATTAGCTAAAAAAGTATAGGCTTTTGCTAACTGGATTGGTGTTACAAGTGTGAAACCTTGTCCTATTGAAAGAAGTATAGTATCTCCTCTAAACCAAACTGTTTTAGTTTTTTTCTTTTTCCAATCAGGATCTGGAATAATTCCTGTTTTTTCTCCTGGAACATCTATATCTGATTTTTGCCCTAAGCTAAAATCTCTGGCAACTTTTACTATAGGAGCGTATCCAATCTGATCGGAAAACTTATAGTAATATGTATTTGCTGATTCAACAAGAGATTTTTTCATATCTGTTGGTCCATGACCACCTCTTTTCCAAGCTCTCCATTTCCAATTACCTACTTGATAATATCCGTTATAGTCATTGTATATTTAGCTTTGGATCTATACCACTTTTTAAAAATGCCATAGCTGATATCATTTTAAATGTAGAACCTGGTGGGATATTCACCAGCAATTGTCTTATTGGTTAAGATTTTTCTAGGATCATTTGATATTTTATTCCATTCTTCTGGTGAAATTTGTGAACTAAAAAGTATTTAACGAATATGTTGGATAACTTACTATAGTTATAATTTCTCCTGTCTTTGGATTTAAATGCACAAAAGATCCACTTCTACCATCTTTTTCAAATTCTTCTTCCATATATTGTTGTAATTCCATATTTATACCCATATGTAAATTCTTACCAACAATTGGACTTTTTACTTTTTCTACTTCTCTTTCAATTTTTATTTAAAGCATTTACTTCTATATATTTAAATCCATTTCTTCCTCTTAAAAGGTCATCATAAGTCTTTTTCTATTCCTAATTTACCTATCATATCTCTTGGAGTATATCCCTGCTTCTTTTTAAAGTTTTCATACTCTTTTTCTGAGATTTTTCTTTACATAACCTATTGTATGGGAAGCTACTGTATCATACAAATATTTTCTTTTTGAATACACCTGTACTTCTAAGTAGGGATAATTATTTATTATTTCCATTAATTTATGTGCTTTTTCTTCTTCTAAATCTTCAAATAAAACATTGTCTTTTGTATATGGGAAAATTTCTCCATATTTAATTCTTTTTCTTACAACTTCTTCTGTTTTTATCTGTAAGTTTTGCTATTTCTTTTATATATTCTTCATTCTCTTCTCTTCCTAAAAGAATATATAAGTCTGTAACCTGTTCCATTTGTTACTACTAATTTTCCTTTAGAGTCAAATATTTTTCCTCTAGGTGAATCTATTTTTGATTAATTTATATTGATTTCTTTCTGCTAAATAAGAAAATTCATTTCCTTGTAAAAACTTGAAGGTATAAAAGTCTTAAAAAGCACAAAAAAACATAGGAAAACTATAACTTTTAAACCATATTTTCCCTAGTGTTTCTCTTATCCCCCAATACTACATCATTATCTCTATACTTATTAAGCTTCATCTACTTTTCCTTTTTGTTCTTTCTACTGCTATAAAAATAATTTAAAATGAAAAAAACTTACTACATTAATTATTAAATACACTATATCAATTTCATTATTAATAATACTTTCTAAAAACTACTAACATATAAAATGCCACATCTAAAGGCAATAAATATAAAAATACTTTTTCTTATTGTATTCCACATAATGAAAAAGAAAAATTCACTATACTGAATAAAACTAGAATCAAAAATTATATGAATATTTGTCTGTCTGTAAAGAATATAAAATCCAAGCTAAAAATATAAAAATGGACTTCTTCTTTTTCCGATTATAAAAGGATATGAATGGGAGAACTACTCCCATTAAAATTCCATTCAATGGGAGACTATTCCTATAAAAATTAAAATTAAAGATATCACTATAGTCATTTTACATCTTCTACTTTATAGTTACGCCAATTCTATTAACCAATTCATTATTTTCAATCATGTCCGTAATTCCTAATTCTTTTTGCTATTCTTAATGCTATAAAAATAATCTTCTTTATTGTATTCTATAACTGATTGTTCTGTTCCTTCTTTTTGCAGCAGAAGTATTTATATCAGTATAACCCTAATTTTTTAACTTTATCAGTTGCATCTTTTTAAAACAGAGTCAGCACCATAAATATCTATTTTTAAAATTAATATTTTTTTCACTTCCAATTATCACAACTATATTTGCTAAAGTTGGTATTGTTGATTTAGTCTTAATTTTAAAATATTTTTCAGGTAATTTATCTAATATTTCAGCTGCTTTTTCTTTAGATATGTCATTTTAAAATAACATAACTTTGATCTTGAGTAGTTTCATAGTTAGCAGCATTATACTTCATACCTAAACTTGTTTTTATAAGTTCTCCTGTCTTTTCTTGCATATCCACCTACTCCATTTAGCATTCAATACATCAACTAAAAATATTTTTCATTTTGTTCATCAACAGAATTTTTTTCATGATATAAATCTTTAAACATAGCATATACACTCGATGTTAGTATAAATCTTTTATCACCTATATTTAGTTTCAGGAATATTTCTTTGATTTTCTACATCTAGTTTTTATTTCTCCACTTTTTAATAACTATATATCTTGTAAGTTTTTCAGGAACAATAGAATTTATTTTTTTCTAATACTTGTTCATAATTTCTAGTACTAACTAAATCTTCAACTGTTTCATCACTATCAATATAAAGTTCATAAAGGAATTTTTACTGCTAGTCTATCTTCATATATAGCAAATAAATTTTTGTTTACCTATAATCAATACTTTTTCATCTTTTGATAATTTTTATATTGTTTCCTCTAAAAGTTAAGAAATAAAAGAACCAATAAAATTACTGTTAATACTAGTACAAGTACAGGAGCACGCCCTCTTTTTCTTTTTTTCTTAGTTGCCATAAAAATTCTCCTTTTTCACCGATTAAGATATCATCTTCTATCGATTTTATTTTTATATTTATTAATTGATTTATAAGATTCTTTTTCTTCTGATTTAAATTTAACTCTCAAATAATTTTGAGAATATCCGAAAATACTCACCTTCCTTTTTCTTCTTCAACTAAAACTTCTAAAACTTCTCCTAAATACTTCTCTCTACTCTCTAATATCATTTCTTGTTTCAATTGATCTAAGCTATCTGCTCTTTGTTTTTTTAGTTTTAGCATCTACCTTACCATCCATATTACTTGCAATAGTCCCTTCTCTATCGGAATATTGGAAAATATGTAAACCTGAAATTCAATCTCCTTTATGACATTACGAGTATTTTTGGAACATTGAGTCATCTTCTTTAGGAAAACCTACTATTACGTCTGCTGTAAATTCCATATTTTTTACTTTAGATTTTTAACTTTTAATAAACTTTTCTCTTATAAGAGCACTTCCATAATTTCTTCTCATATTCTTTAAAACTGTGTCATCACAAGACTGTAAAGATATGTGAAGATGCAGCATCAAGTTTTTATTCTTAAATAAATCTATAAATTTATCAGTTATTTTTATCAGGATAAACTGAACCTATTCTAACTCTTTTTAAATCTTTTTATTTTTTTAATATATCTTCAAGTAAAGACTCAAAAGCTATCTTTTTCTTCAAAATCTTCTCCATAGGCACTTAAATCTATACCTATTAATATCACTTCTTTAAAAACCATCTTCTACTAATTTTTCTATTTCTTTTTAAAATATTTTTCTTTCTTTCTTGATCTACTTTTACCTCTGGCAAAAGGTATCTTACAATATGAGCAGAAATGATTACATCCATCTTGTATTTTTACATAGGCTCTTGTCATTTCTCTAAGAGTAGCAAACTCATATTCTTGGTACTCTTTTTCTTGGAAAGATATTTCCATTTTTTTCTCTTTCAAAACTTATATCTTCGATAGCTCCAACAAAATTCACTATATTACTTTTTATTCTTATTATCTATAACAAAATCTACATCTTCTATTTCTAATATTTCTCTACTGTTTGTTTGTGCATAACAACCTGTAACTATTACCTTTGCTTCAGGATTTATTTTCTTTGCTCTCCTTAGCATATTTCTAGTTTTTTTCTGTCTGCTATACTTGTAACAGTACATGAATTTATAATATATATATCAGATTTATCTTCAAAAGGAACTTCCTCATATCCTCTCTTAATAAGCTGATTCTTTATACTTTCTGTTTCATATTGATTAACCTTGCAACCTAAGGTATGAAAAGCAACTTTTTAGAAAAAAACTCATTTATTATTACTCCTCCTGTAACTATTGCTGCTGTTTCTGCCCTTAATATTCTTTTTCCCAAACTTATAATTTTTAGCTCCTTGACTTTTCAAAAATCAATTTCTTCTTTTTCAAAACCACCTTCAGCTCCTATTACATATAAAGATTTTTGAAGGCTTTAACTTTTTAAATTTCTTAAAATATCTTTTAAAAATACTTTCTTCTTCATTTTCATAAGGAACTAACACTAAATCATAATCTTTTAAATTTAACTTGTCAATCTTTTTTTATTTCATCAACCACAGTAGGAACAACTCCTTGGCATTGTTTTAATGCTTCTTTTGCTATTGTGTCCCATCTGTCTTTTTCTTATCTAATTTGACTACACATCTTTTGACTGCAATTGGAATGATTTTTGTTTATTCCTAATTCAGTTAATTTTTGTATAGTCAGATCCATCTTATCTCCTTTTAGTATAGAAATACCTGCATCTAGCTCTATATCTAAAGAAAAATTTATCTGCTTTTTTTCTATTATTTTTTTAGCTTAATTTCTTTTATCATTAATTTCTTCAATTTCACAAAGATATTCATTAGAACCATCAACAGCTCTAACTATATCTCCTTTTTCTTTTCTAAAAACATTTTTTTAATATGATTTATATCATTTGTATCAATCACTAAAAATATATTCATCATAAACTTCTGTAACAAGAACACTTAACAATTTTTTTTCTCCTATATTTTTTTACCATTTTTAATAAAATCTTCTAAAGATGTTTCAGATAAAGATTTTTGTCATAGCATTATCAAGTCTACTCCAGATACAAGTTTCTCCACAAGCTTCTTCATTACAATTATGTGCTTTTTCCTTCAGCATTTTCATTACAATCTATAACTCTTTCTTCATCATCTAAAATTTTATATATAGTATATAAATTTATTTGATTAGGTTTTAATGTTAATTTATACCCACCAGTAGGACCCTCTTTTACCTTCAATTATATTTTTCATTTTTTTAATTTAAAAAGAATTTGTTCAAGATATTGAATTGATATATCTTGATCTTCAGAAATTTCTTTTATTCTAACTAATTTTTTTATCATTTGAATTTTTCAGCTATATATGCTAAGGCTTTTTAATCCATATCTAACCTTCGTGTTTATCTTCATCTTTTACCTCATCTTTCTTAAAATGTTGGTAGGCCTTAGGAGTTACTACTCTACCTCTATTAGTTCTTTTTTTAAAAATCCAATTTTTACTAAATAAGGTTCATAAACTTCTTCTAAGGTTCTTCTGTCTTCTCCTAATAAAAAGAGATAAAGTTTCTATACCAACTGGTCCTCCATCATAGTTTTCAATTATGGAGTTAATAATATTTCTATCTAATTCATCTAAACCACTGCTATCAACACCTAACATATCTAAGGCATTTTTAGCACTCACACATCTATTGTTCCGTTTCCTTTTAATTTCACAATAATCTCTAACTCTTTTTAAAAAGTCTATTAGCTATTCTTGGTGTTCCTCTACTTCTTTTTGAAATTTCTATAGCACCTTCTTCACTAATTTTTACTCCTAAAAATTTTTTGCTCCTCTTATAATAATAGACTTTTATCTCGTCTATATTATAATATTCCATCTTATGACTAACACCAAATCTATCTCTAAGCGGAGCACTCAAAAGACCTGCTCTTGTTGTAGCACCTATCAATGTGAAAAGGTGGTAATTCTATTCTTATTGACTTTTGCAGATGGACCCTTTTCCCTATAATTATATCAAGTTCTCCATCTTCCATAGCAGGATATAAAATTTCTTCTACAGTGTTATTTAATCTATGAATTTCATCTATAAATAAGATATCATTTTCTTCTAAAGATGTCAAAAATTGCTGCTAGATCTCCTGCTTTTTTTCTAATATAGAGTCCTGATGTTATTTTTTAAAGTTTGCTTTGCATTTCATTAGCAATAACACCAGCTAAAGTTGTTTTACCTAAACCTGGAGGATCATAAAGTAAAATATGGTCAACTGTCATATTTCTTTTTGAGCAGCCTTTTATTGAAATACTCATTTTTTTCTTTTTAAGTTTTCTTGTCCTATATATTCATCAAAACTTTTTGGTCTCAATGATTTTTGAATTTCAATTTCATTGGGCATTTCAAGTTCACTTATAATTCTATCCACAATCCACCTCTTACTTTACAAATAAAGTAATAAAATATTGTACTAATCCTATAAAAGCTCCTAATATAGCTCCTATAACTTCAATATGTTTTTAATTCTTTTTTTGGCTAAACCATTTATAATTTCTTCTAACTTATCCAGAGAAAAAAATTAGAAATTTTTATCTGTAATTATAGTAGAAAAATCTATATTTTTCTTCAGCATAATTTGAGAATATTTCAAATATCTTTCTCTTGATTTTTCCATAACTATGCCTTTTATAGTATTACTTACATCTTTAGCCATCTTATCTGAAAAGAACATTTTGCATAACTGGAAATTTTTCTTTTTACTTTTAGTTTTTTTAAGTTTTTTTCTAATACATCATCAATTAAATCATTAAGTCTTTTAGAAAAATTCTTCCCTGTCTATATTTGCAATTACATCCTTTTATAGAAATTAATTCGTTTTGAATTACATCTGCAATACCAATTCCTATTTCAGCTCTTCTTTTTAGGAATTAATCCCTGTATTTTAAATAAACCTAAATTTATTTCGTTATGTGGTCTAAAAAGCATTTTTATAGCTACCCAGTTTGTTATCCAACCTATAGCAGCTGATATTATTACCATTATTACTAATTTCATTTTTTTACCTCAATCATTCATTACTATAATCATTATAATCTTTATTATTGTATCATAAATCACAAAAAAATTAAAATCTTTATTTTTCTTTATAAACTTTAACTAAAATTAATTATTAAATAGATATTTTTATCAATATGATGTATAATATAAAAAGCATTATATTTAAATTTGATATGATTTAAGGAGGTATTTTTTATGTCTACACTTTATATTAAAAATTTTAACTGATTATTTTTCATCATATTATTGGTGATCTAGAAGAAAATAGAAAAAAATTTTTTAGGTAAATTCTATAGCTATCTTTTTAGAAAAAAAGATGAGATATGGTTTTGCTCCTGTATTTGAAGGTGAGTTAGAAAGAATCGAATATCTTTTTAAAAACAAATTTCAATTGAGGCAAAAGGAATGAGTTTAGATGAATTCTTAAAACTTATGTCTTGGTATAATGAGGATGCTTGGGCTAATGGAGAAATTTTTGAATATTTTTTTACATCATAAAAAAAGAAAAAGAAATTAAATTGATAACTGATATTCATTCTTTATCTGAAAAATGAATTACAATTTCATTAAAGATTTAGATAATTTTTTTAAATACCAAAGGTAAAAATTTTTAAAAATTTTTCAATGTCCACAATGGAAAAATATCAAAATTTAAAAAGAAATTTTATAAAGCTTTAGTTCTACTTCAATGAACTTATTTTTATTTAAAAGTAATTTTAAATCAATCTTTTTTAAATAAAAAGTGAACTTTCATATTTTTTAATGAGTTCTTTAATTTTTTTCTTTTTAGTTATACAATAAGTTGAAAAATAAAGTTTGATAGGAGGATTTTTTTATGTTAGCAAATTCTGTAATTGATTTAATTGGGAACACGCCTTTAGTTAAAATTAATAATATTGATACTTTTGGAAATGAAATTTATATAAAATTAGAGGGTCAAATCCTGGAAGAAGTACAAAAGACAGAATTGCCTTAAAAAAATGATTGAAGCTGCTGAGAAAGAAGGTTTAATAGACAAAGATACAGTTATCATAGAAGCTACAAGTGGTAATACTGGTATAGGACTTGCTATGATATGTGCTATTAAAAACTATAAATTGAAAAATTGTTATGCCTAATACTATGAGTGTTGAAAGAATCCAACTTATGAGAGCTTATGGAACTGAAGTTATTTTTAACTGATGGTTCTTTAGGAATGAAAGCTTGTTTAGATAAATTAGAAGAACTAAAAAGAAGAAAAAAATACTTTATTCCAAATCAATTTACTAATCCAAATAACCCAAAGGCTCACTATGAAAATACAGCTGAGGAAATTTTAAGAGATATGGATAATAAAGTTGATGTATATATTTGTGGAACTGGTACTGGTGGAAGTTTCTCAGGAACTGCTAAAAAATTGAAAGAAAAATTACCTAATATTAAAACTTTCCCTGTTGAACCTGCTTCATCACCTTTACTTTCAAAAGGTTATATAGGACCTCATAAAAATACAAAGGAATGGGAATGAGTATAGGTGGAATTCCTGTTGTATATGATGGTAGTTTAGCTGATGGTATATTAGTTTGTGATGATGAAGATGCTTTTAAAATGATGAGAGAATTAAGTTTTAAAGAAGGTATCCTTGCAGGAATTTCAAGTGGAGCTACATTTAAAGCTGCTCTTGACTACTCAAAAGAAAATGCAAATAAAGGACTAAGAATAGTTGTACTTTCAACTGACTCAGGTGAAAAATATCTATCTAATGCATATAATTATTAAAATTAATTGAGGCTGTTACAAATTACAGCCCCTTTTTAATTTATTTAAAATTTACTTTTCTTAGTAGTTTACATTTTTTTATTTTTTTATGTTATTATTTAGTAAGTTAGTAAATAATTAAGGAGAACATATGTTTTTACAAAGAACAGAACTATTAATTGGTTCAGATAATTTTGAGAAACTTAAAAACTCTAATATAATTGTTTTTTTGGACTTGGAGGAGTTGGAGGAGCTGCTGTTGAGTCATTAGTTAGAGCAGGTATTGGTAATTTATCTATAGTTGATTTCGATACAGTGGATAAAGACTAATTTAAATAGACAAATTATTACAACTCAATCTACTATAGGTAGAGCTAAGGTTGAAGTTGCTAAAGAAAGAATTTTAGCAATTAATCCTGAAATAAATTTAACTGTATATCATGAAAAATTTTTAAAAAGAAAATGTAGATTTATTCTTTTAAAGATAAAAAAATATGATTATATAGTTGATGCTATTGATTTAGTAACAGCTAAATTAGATTTAATAGAATTTGCTACTAAGTCTAAAACTCCAATAATATCTTGTATGGGAACTGGTAACAAATTAGATCCTTCAAGATTTCAAGTAGCTGATATTAAAAACTTCTGTTTGCCCTCTTGCAAAAGTTATAAGAAAAGAGTTAAAAAAATAGAAGAATTAGTAAATTAAAGGTTGTGTATTCAGATGAAGTCCCAAGAAAACCACTTAATTTAGACGGTGGAAGAAAAAAATTTAAAAATGTTGGAAGTATTTCATTTGTACCACCTGTTGCAGGTATGTTATTAGCAAGTGCAGTAATAAAAGATATATGTGAACTATAATGGAGGAAATTTTTATGAAAACTATTGGAATTTTTTTATGCAACTCTTACAAAAACAACTGTAGGTGTTGTTGATGAACTTGAATTTTTTCTTAAAGCATGATGATTTTAAAACTTTTAATATTAAAAAGTGCAGTTAAAGAAATAGAAAATTATGAAAATCTTATTTTTGTTACACCTACTTATCAAGTTGGTGAAAGCTCATGCAACTTGGATGAACAATTTAAAGAAATTAGAAGAAATTGATTTTACAGGTAAAGTTGTTGGATTAGTTGGACTTGAAATCAATTTGCATTTGGAGAATCTTTCTGTGGTGGAATAAGACATCTATATGATGTCATTGTAAAAAGGAGCTAAAGTAGTTGGATTTTACAAGTACTGATGGTTACCACTATGAAGAAACAAGTATCATAGAAGATGGTAAATTTATAGGACTAGCTCTTGATGAAGAAAATCAAGCTAACCTAACTCCAAAAAGAATTGAAAATTGGATAGCAGAAGTTAAAAAAGAATTTAAATAAAAATACTGTTGTAAATAATTTTTTAAATTGAAAAGTAAAAATAAGTTCATTACTGAGATAAACAGTAATTCACTTATTTTTACTTTTTATTATTTACAACAGTTTACTTTTTATAATATTTTTTTATTTTAATTTCTTATATTCAGTGATAATGTTTTCAACAGCTTTTTAACTATTTTCAGGATCTGTTGCTAGATTTATACGGATAAATCCTTTAAAACTTGCTCCAAACCATTCACCAAAAGTCTATTGCTAAATTACATTTTATCTTGAATAAATTCTTTTTACTTTATCAATAGGAATAATTTTTCTTAAATCTAAAAATACTAAGTATGTTCCTTCTAAATTTAGTTATTGTAATTTCAGGTATATGTTTATTTAATTCAGTTTTTAAGTAATTAAAGTTATCTTCAATTATTTCTTTAACATTTTTCTAGCCATTCACTACCTTTTTTTCATAGGCAACTTGAGTTGCTAACATTCCTAAAATACTAATTTCTGTTTGATTTATTTTTCTTAATTTCCTCATCATATTTTTTTCTTAATTCAGCATTACTAATGATTATATTAGAATGTATTAAACCTGCTAGGTTAAATGTCTTAGAAGCTGCTGATACAGTAATTAAATTATCTGCATATTTTCCATTAGCAACTATTGCTGAAGGTATATGTTTATATCCTTTCATTGTAATATCTTGATGTATTTCATCTGAAATAACTAGAACATTATGTTTTTACAAATTTCTAAAAATTTTTAGCTAATTCTTCTTCTTTCCATACTCTTCCTGCTGGATTATGAGGTGAACATTGTATAAATAATTTCACATTGTTTTCAACTATTTTCTTTTCAACTTCATCATAATCAATAGTAAAATAACCATCTGTATTTTTTTAAATCACAAGTTATTAATTTTTCTGTTATTATCTTTTACTGCATTATGAAATGGATAATATACTGGAGTTAATATTAAAATTGCATCGTCAACTTTTTGTAAAAATATTTACAAAACAATATATTGCAGTTACAACTCCATTTGTAAATCTTAGCCATTCTTTTTATTTCATAGTTATGTTTTTCTTTTTAACCAATTTATAACTGAATTATAGTATTCATCACTCACATAAGAATAACCAAAAACTCCATGTTCACATCTTTCTTTTTAGTGCTTCAATAACTTCTTTTAGAGCTTTTATTTCCATATCTGCAACCCACATAGAAATTAAATCTGCATTCCCAAATCTTTTTATCTAAGGCATCCCATTTTAATGAATAAGTCCCTTTTCTTTCAACTAAATACTCTTTTAAAAATTTTTCTTTTTGCATTATATCACCTCTTTAGTATTATATCATAAGTAACTGCTAAAGCTAAATAATTTAACTTCAGCAGAACTTTTTATTTTAATAATTGTATTTAGGATCAGACCAATATATAGGTTCTCTTTCTATAGTTTCTTTTTAGGTAGAGTAACATCTTTTTAAAGCCCATTCTCTGAATACTTTAAAACCTGTTCTATCAACTATATATCCCTACATGTTCCTTTACCATTTGGAGCATCTTTTAGATATAAATTCTTTAGCATATTTATATGTATTTTCTATGATTTTTAACTATACTATCTTCATCTACCCATCTTAACCAATCTTCTGCAAGTCTTGGATTTTGTTTTCCTGTTCTACCCATAATCATAAGTTTATAATATTTTTTTAGGGCTTCTAGTCCAAGCTGACATAGGACAGTTTATAACACATTCTCCACAACCTATACATTTATTTTTCATCTCTAACAATTTTATTATTTTCAATTCTTAAAGCTTCAACTGAAACTTTTTACATTTCTTTACACAAGCACCACAAGTTACACATCTATCCATTTCATATTCAGGTAGACAAGTTCCTATAATACCAAAGTCATGCATTCTTGCTTTTTATACAATCGTTAGGACAACCTGTTAAAAGCTACTTTAACATGTAAATCATTAGGAAATATTACTTTTTTTCAATTCTTTTTGCAAAAAGCAGTTGTGTTATATTGAGCCTTTAGGACAAACCTTTATTTCCTATACAAGCTGAAACATTTCTTGTTCCTGCAGCAGAATAACCTTTTTCCTTTTTCATCTTGATTTATATTTAACTTTATCAATTAAAGGTTGAGCCATTTCATTTACTGCAGGCATATCTTCCATATCTATTCAAGAATTTCAAAACCTTGTCTTGTTGTTATATGAACTTGTCCATCTCCATATTTTGAAGCTATTTCTGAAACTAACATAAGACATTCAGGGATCTATTAATCCTCCTGGAACTCTTACTCTAAGTGCAGTTTTATATTTAGTTTTAGTTATTCTAAAAGCATTTTTCATTACTTTTCTAATATTCAAATCTCTAATCATATTTTTCTCCAATCTATTACTAATCTACTAAATTTTTTTGCAAACTCGTAATCAAATACAGGTCCATCTAAACAAATATATGTTGCATCCATCTTACAGTGTCCACATTTTCCTATACCACAGTGCATATTTCTTTCATAAGAAACCCAAATATTTTTTTCTGCAACATTTAATTTTTAGAAAATTCTGCTACTGAGAATTTCATCATCATAGGAGGTCCAACAACAACTGCTGAAAACATTTGATAAATCATTGAATTTTAATTCAGGAATATATTTTGTAACTAAACCAATATTTCCTTTGTAACCTTCTTCTGCTCCATCAACAGTTAAAACTACATCAAGTTTTCTTGCTCCATTCTTCTAAGTCTTTTTGCAAATAAAACATCTTTTAGGAGATTTAAAAACCTGCAATTAATTTAAAAGATTTTTACTTTTTCAGGATTATTATATACAAATTGTATTATTCCTCTAACTGGTGCTAGAGCACTTCCTCCAACAACAATAACTAAATCTTTACCTACATATTCATTTAAGTCAAAACCATTTCCATAAGATCCTCTAATGAAATAATTTATCTCCAACTTTATATTCAAAAATTTCATTTGTAACTCTTCCAACAGCTCTTATAGTAAAAGTCTATAAAATCTGATCATATACCTGAAACTGATATAGGGACTTTCTCCAAACTTTAGGTAGAGAAATTTCATAAAATTGCCCTGGTTTTGTTTTGCTTGTATCTGCTTTTACTCTAAATGTCCATTCAATATCTGTATGTTTTGTTATTTCAATAATTTCAGCTGGACAAGGGATATAAGGATTATCACAATTACACATATTCTACTCCTCTCTTTTTCTTTCATTGCTTTTACAACTTTTTTTCATAAACTTCTGATATCAATTCTTCATTATCTTTTTCTTTCATAGCACGTGCAACTTTTTCATATGCTTCAGATATTGAGATATATTGTGGACACATATCATCACATCTTCCACAACCTACACACATATTTTCTCCAAATCTTTTTCTATAGTCATGAATTTTATGTAAAGTTTTAAATCTCATTCTTTGACCATGTTTTACTCTAAATGAATGCCCTCCAGCTATATTTGTATATCCATCTACTTGGCAAGAAGCCCAAACTCTTCTTCTTTCTCCCATATTTCTTATTTTTCTTTATAGTGGATATCTTGCATTGAGAAACAAGTACAAGTGGGACAACTATAGTTACATCTTCCACAAGCTATACATCTAGTGTCATACTCGTCCCACATTTTATGATTTTGCATATACATAAAGTCTACCTTATCTGGTAACTCAACTTCAAAATCATTTTTGCTTACATAATCTATATCAAAATCAACTTCTCTTCCTAAGAAAACTTTTAAATCGTCATCTCTAAGTTCTAATTGAATTTCATTTCCTCTTATATTCATAGCAGCATCATAGTTATCCGCCTTGTTTGTTCCCATGCTAACACAGAAACAGTTTCTAAAACTTTTTGTACAACCTACAACAACAAACTTAGTTTTTTTTCTAGTTCTAGTGTAAAAGAAATCATTACTAGCTCCATTTCCTAAGTATATTTGGTCTATTCTTTTTACAGCATTCATATCACAAGCTCTTAAGAATACTAATCTTTCTCTTGTATCTTCAGCAGCCACTTTGTATTCATCTTCTGTAAAATAAAATAGTACTTCATTAACTGGTAATAGTGCCTCTTTAGCTGGGAAATGAGATTTATCTTCCCAGTTCATTTCAGAAAAACTACTTTACCTTTGCATATCTAACAACATCTGTGTCAGAATATGTTCCCCTCTTTTCAAAAGTTCTTGGGGCTAGTATCAAATATTTTTTTGATAATTCTTCTAGACCTTTGTCAAACTCTTCAACGCTTAATCTAAGTTTCATATCTTTTCCTCCACTTCTAAAAACTTAAACAAATTTTAATTATAGTTCAAAAATTTTACATTATTCTTCAAAGTATTAAAAATTTCTTATATATTATCATTTTGACTAATAAAAAACGTGATTATTATCACAGTTTTCAAAAATTTCTATTAATATTTTCAAAGTAATTCTTGACTTATTTCTTAAAGAATTGTCTAGCTTTTTTTCAATATTACATAGAATTTTCTATCTTTTTGTAATATTATTTCCTTTTGTGCTAATAGTTTTTAGACTTCGTGAAACAGTTTCTCTTTGATAACCTAACATCTTTTGCAATATATGTTACTGTCAAATTTAAATTAATATATGATAATCATCAATTTTCATTTTCTTTAAGTCCATATTGTGTTCCTAGTCTGTAAAGTTTTTGCTGCTAATTTTTTCAATATTTGAAGAAGTTAAATTTTTTTAATTGTCTGTATAGTCTTCTTATTCTTTTTCCATTTCTAACATACAATTTCTAGCTAAAATATAGTCCTTAGACATAATTTTATCGAAAAGTTTTTATACCTATCCTAAGAATTTTAGAATCTTCAAAAGCCCCAACATTCAATTCCAGAAGTATTTTTTCTCATAAGAGGTTCATTTATCATAGAACCATCATTTAATAAAAAGATAACTCTATTCTCACCACTTTCACTTGATTTTATAAGACTTACATTTCCTGAGATTAAAAAAATACACATAGTCAAGTTGCTGTCTGTCAGAGTAAAGAGCCTTATTCTTTTTAAGTCTATTACATCTGCACTATTTTTAATTTCAATGATTGAATTTTTGATATTCACTAAAAACTTCTATTTTTTTCTATATCACTATTTTTTAGCTTTTCATAATATCCCCTTCTAACATTAAATTTTAAATTCTACTTTTAATATAGAATAGTCCTTTTTACAAAACTTGTCAATTGACAAAATTATAAATTTACTGATAAAATGTAAATCATTTTTAAAAAAAGGAGGTCTAAAATGGACGAAGAAATTAAAACAGCTAATCCACTTGGATATCAAAAGATATCTAAAATTATTAAGGTCTTTAGCTATTCCAGCAATAATTGCCAACCTTGTAAATGCACTTTACAATGTTGTTGATCAGATATTTATTGGACAAGGAATCGGGTATTTAGAAATGCTGCCACAAATATAGCTTTTTCCTATTACAACTATTTGTTTAGCCATAGGTCTTACTCTTGGAATTGGAGGAGCTTCAAATTTTAATTTAGAGCTAGGAAAAGGAAATCCTGAGAAATCAAAAACACACTGCTGGTACTGCAGCAAGTACTCTTATAATAATTGGTATTATACTTTGTATAAGTATCAGAATTTTTTTAGAGCCTTTAATGATTTCTTTTGAGCTACAGATAAAAATTTTTACAATATGCTATGGAATATACAGGTATAACTTCTTATGGAATACCATTTTTACTTTTTTTCAATTAGGGGTTAATCCTTTGGTGAGAGCTGATGGAAATGCTAGATATTCTATGATTGCAATAATTGTAGGTGCAGTATTAAATACAATTTTAGATCCATTATTTATGTTTGTGTTTCATTGGGGTATAGCAGGTGCTGCTTGGGCTACTGTTATAAGTCAAGTTGTTTCTGCAAGTTTGTTACTAGTCTATTTTCCAAGATTTAAATCAGTGAAAATTTTTCTTTAAATGATTTTTATACCACAAGTCCACTATCTGAAAAAGAATTATTTCTTTTAGGTTTTGCCTCTTTTATCTATCAATTTTTCTAATATGATAGTATTGATTACAACTAATAATTTATTGAAATTTTATGGGGCTAAATCAATCTATGGAGTGATATTCAATAGCAGTATTTTGGAATTGTTATGAAGATAAATGTTATTTTTTTATTGCCATAGTTTTTGGGACTTGTTCAAGGTGCACAACCTATATTTGGTTTTCAACTATGGTGCTAAAAATTATCATAGAGTTAGAGAAACTATGAGATTACTTTTTAAAAGTTACTTTTTGCATAGCAAGTATTTTATTTGTAATCTTCCAAGTTTTTCCAAAACAAATTATCTCTTTATTTGGTGAAGGAGATGAACTATATTTCTCTTTTGCTACAAGATATATGAGAATATTTTTTATTATTTATATCTTTAAACTCTATACAAGTTTCTATTGCTACTTTCTTCCCATCAATAGGAAAAAGCTATAAAAGGGAGCAATAGTGTCTTTTAGCAAAACAAATATTATTTTTATTCCCTTTATTACTTATTTTACCAAGATTTTTTTGGACTAGAAGGAGTAATATATGCAACTCCTGTTACAGATTTACTTGCATTTTGTGTTGCAATTATTTTTCTTAATACATGAATTTAAACATATGCCTAAAGAATAAAAAGCTGTTGCAAATTCACAAAAAGTAAAAAATAATTCGTTACTGAGTAAATTTCTTAACGATAAAAATCAAAGAATTCGCTGTAATTTCAGAAACTTGCCAACAAGTTGGCTTCAGACACTCCGACAATTTGCTCGGCTCATTCTATTTGATTTTTTATCTAAAATTTCATTCGTAACTCACTTATTTTTTTACTTTAAATTGAAATTTTACATTTGCAACAGTTTTTTTATAATATCTCATCAAGATTGCTAATGCTGTAATTGCTTCAATCACTGGCATTACTCTTGGAACTATGCAGGCATCATGTCTACCACTTATTTTTAAAATATCATTCTTTCATTTCTTTAACATTAACTGTTTCTTGTTCTATACTAATAGATGGAGTTGGCTTTATAACAACAGAAAAAGACAAGAGGCATTCCTGTAGAAAGTCCACCTAAAAATTCCTCCATTATTATTAGTTTTAGTCTTAATTTTATCATCTTCTAAATAATATAAATCATTGGCTTCTGAACCTAAAATGTTAGAAAAATCAAAACCTATACCAAACTGTATTCCTTTTTACAGCTGGAACAGAAAAGGCTAAATGAGAAATTTTACTTTCTAAACTATCAAAAAAATGGACTACCTAAACCAACTGGTAAATTATAACAAGCACATTCTATTTCTCCACCAACTGAATTTCCCTGATAATTTGATTTTTTTCTAACAACTCTTTTACTTTTAATTTCCAAATCATCTTCTATAAAAGCTAAAGAACTTTCTTTTCAAATTTTTAAATTTATCAACATCCACTTCTTTAAAATCTAAAAAAACTTTTTATCTTTTTATGTCTAAAATCTTTTTTATATGAGAGAAAATTTTAATTCCTTTTTCTTCTAAAATATCCATTGCAACAGCACCTGCAAAAAGTTAAAGCTAGTGTTATTCTACCAGAAAAATGTCCTCCACCTCTGATATCATTAAAACCTTTAAACTTTATAGCTGCTGGATAATCAGCATGATTAGGTCTTAATAAGACCTTTTAAATTTTCATAGTCTTTAGATTGAGTATTAGTATTTTCAAATATACACAAAGAGGAGCACCTGTTGTATGTCCATCTTTATAGCCACTTAAAATTCTATATTCATCTTTTTCTTTTCTTGAAGTTGTAAAAGATGATTTTCCTGCTCTTCTTCTATCAATAAATTTATTTATATTCTCTAAATTTAATTTTGTACCTGCTTCTAAACCATCTATAACTATTCCCTAATGCCTCTCCATGAGATTCACCAAAAATAGATAGCCTTATTTTTAGTTCCCCAAGTATTCATAAATTTTTTCCTCCTAGAGATAAGAAAACTTCCCAAAAAAATTAGGATATGATTTTTTACACAATCTAAATTATCTAAAAGTATTTCTCCATCATAGCAAAGTTGCTGCTATAGCTATCATCATTGCAATTCTATGGTCTGAATGTGCTGATAGAGATACAATCTTTTTCATTTTTATTAACTTTTAAAAATTCTCTCTTGAATTAATTAAAATACTATCTTTTTTTCAATTAAATCAAAATTAAGTTTTGATAATTCCTCAACAGTTGCTTTTTAATCTGTCGCTTTCTTTTATTCTTAATCTTTCAACATTGACTATTTCAATCTTTTTTTCCTGAAACTGCTGCTTTTTAAAGATAATATAGGTATAATATCAGGTGTTTCAGAACCATCTAATATTAGAGTATCTTTAGAATTCCAATTATCTATTTCAGAAATATAGTCTATTATCTTTTTATCGCCCTTGCAATGAGTCCTCACTTAAATCATTTATCTTTATCTTTGAGCCTATAGCATTAGCTACTAAAAAGAAAGGCTGCTTGAGAATAATCTGCCTCAGTACGATAATTTCCTGCCTTATAACTTTGATTTCCTTCAATTATGAATTCTTGATATGAATTATTTATAATTTTTATACCAAACTTGCTTAAACAATCTAAACTTATATCAATATAATTTGAAGATTCTAATTTACCATTTATTATAATTTTTAGATTCTCCTTCTAATAAAGGCAATGAAAATAAAAGACCTGTTATAAATTGTGAGCTAATATTTCCATCAATTTCATAAATTCCTGCCTTTTAATTGTCCTTCTAAAAGAATTGCATTTTCATCTATATAAGAATGTTTTATTTTTGTATTTTTCAAAATTTTCAAAAGTAAGGAGTCATAGGTCTTTTAAATAATTTTCCTCTTCCCTTTAAATAGAACTTTTATTTTCTTCAACTATAGATAGTGGAAATAGAAATCTTAAAGTTGAACCTGATTCATTACAGTCTATTTCAATATTTTTCATTTCAAATTTTTTAAATGTGTCACTTCCATCTATTAAAAAGATAATTGTCTTTTTTGTTCTATCTTTGCACCTAATTTTTTTCATAGCCTCAATAGTTGCAATAATATCTTCAGAAAAAGATATTTTCTATCTTTAGATATACCCTTTGCTAAAGAGCTCGCAATAATATATCTATGTAATACACTTTTTGATGGAGGAGGCTAAGTTCTCCAACTAATTTATCAGCCTTTATTATTTTTCATACTTATCTCACTTACTTCTCTATTGAAAAATCTTTCAGCTTAAAATTTCTTTAACTAAAAGTATAAATCTTTCTTGTTTATTCATATACAATGGAATTATAACTTGCTTTCTATCTTTTGTTATCATATCTATAACAGGAAGAACTTTTTCCTAATTTCATTTCTTTTTAAAGTTCCACTTTTCCACATCATCAAAAGTTTAAGTTTAAATTTCTTTAAATTTTATATTCTTAGCTTCTGTATCCACTTTAATAGAATAAGTAAAAACTGTCTTTTGCTTGTTTTAAACCTATAGCAAAGAAAAGTGCTCCTATAAGTAAAAGATACCATTTGTGATAAATAGTATATGAGTATACTTCAAATAATCCAATAAGTATAAGTGGAATAGCTATACCATAACCTAATATATTTTTAGCCTTATTCAATCCAAACTTTTTCAATTTTTATATCTTCTATCTTCCCTGTTTCAATTTTTGACTAAATCTTCATAAAATAACATAAATTCCCCTTTCTAAAGTAAATATATTTTTCATTAAAGATAAATTATATTATTTATGCATATTACTGTCAAGAAGAAAAAGAGAATTTTTAAGTTTTTATTCTCAAAAATTCTCTTAATTCCATCGGTCATAGTCTAAACTTTTTATCAACACTATTTTGACAAATAACTCCTAGAATCATCAGATAAATATATTTTCAAATCTGACATTTCTTTAACATATCTTTCTTTCTTTTTTAAATATTTTTATATATTTAGATACAAATCTTTTTATTTAAATTTTTATATGTTCCATATCTTTAGCAAAAAGTATATCTACATTTGTTAAAAATTAATATTGATTTTTTAATATTTAAAGAATTTTCTATTATATCTCCCAATGTTCAATTATTTTTATTTTCTTTTTTCAGCTTTCTCACATAATAAAACTAATTTTTTTAAACTTTCTATTAAATATTTTACTAATTTTATTGTATGAGTGTTTTTCATTTCATAAAAACAGTCCTCTTAATTCAATAGTTTTTCTCCTAGGTTAAATATATTTATCAATGAAGAATAATATTTTTAAGTTTAGTAACACTCTCACCTTTGAAATAAGTTATTCCTGCATGATTTAGACCATTTTTTTCAATATTACTTTCCAATTCTGAGAAAGTCTTTATCCACTCAAAAGTATCCATCATATACAAAATTAAATCATCATGTAAATGAGACATCCTTTTTTTCTCCTACAATTCCAAAATCGTGTACTAACATTATATCACTTTCCTTTATTGAGTTTTTATTGTTAATTTTCTACATCTTATTATTTTATTATATTTTTCTTGCTTTATCACATAGAATAATTAATTTTTTTAAACTTTCTATCACTTGCTTTTTATTACATTTCCATCTTTCATAATCATCTAATTCTCTATTAAAAACCCTAGTAAAATAAATTCTTCACTTGCTTCACAAAATAATTCTGTCCAAGCAGAAACTACTTCTTTCATCTTGTCTATATTTTCTTTTTCAATATATGTGCTACCATGATAAAATAATCCTTTATTTCTCCTTGTTCTTAATTTATTAAATGTTTTTTATCCATTTAAAACTATCAAACATATATGAAACTACTCCGTTATTTATAAAAACTTTTTCTCCTTCTAAAAATTTCAAAAACTATAAACTAACATTTGCTTCATCTCCTATTTTATTTCATATTTTTATTATTTAAAAATATTATTTTTATTGTTCCAAAAGATATTATATTCCATTAGGGGCTATTTCTATATATTTACCATCTTTTTCATATTTTCATAACTCCTTTGTTGCTCCTGTAACCTCCTTTTTAGCTCCTCTCAAATTTTTAGAGAAAGCCTTTTGCTTTTTCTTAAATATTGAAGGAGATCTATCTCTACTCTCTTCTTTATGTTTTATTATATAGTGTATTTTACAATTATTAAACTATTTATAAAGGTAGCATAAAATTATTATACTACCTTTACAAGTGGATATTTATTCTGCTAATTCATTGCAAATATCATAAACATTTTTATTTTCCTTTTCCTTCATAAATTTTTTTCTATCAATATTTTATCTATTATGTAAACTAGTAAATATATACTAAGGCTGTGAAATATTCTCATTGAATTTGATATCTCCACTTTTAATTGTTTTAGAGTTATCAGCTTTTTATTTTCTCTAATTGATAAAAATATAAACCTTTCAGCTTCTGATCCTTTTATTATCTAAAAAGATATTAGGTAAATCTTTTATTTCATCATAGTCAAAAACGAATTTTTGTTTTTATCATAATTTTTATATTGTTGTCTTACATCATTTCTGTCACTTTCAGTAGCTATTATTAGTTCATTATCAAAATTTATATCCTTTATCTTTTTATTAACTCATCATCTATTAAAATATATATTTCAATATCTATTGAAGCATTCCATTCTTTAAACATAATTCTATTATCTCTATACCATTCTACTAATAGATTATATACTAAATCTCGATAAATAGTACTTTTATTATAGTTTTCATCACAATCTTTTAATTTTTCTAAAATCTTCTGTGTAATCAAGAATAAATACTATTCCTTCTTTTTTCTTTCTTTCATTTTTCAAAAACTATCTAAATCTCCTACAATATCTGAATATGTATAATCATCTTTTCTAAATTTTTCATTATAATTCCAAAAATCCATTTCTTTTTGAACAATATCATAAAAATCACTCCAACTTTTATTTTATCTTCAAAATCTATAATCCATTTATCTTTAGAGTTTTCATATATTGCTTTTTCTTTTACTTTTTCTGTTATAATTAATCTATTTTGGTAACATAAATATGCTCCTTATTTTATTCTTCTGAGATATCTTTTACATAGCCTTTTTACCATATCTCTTACTAATTCTTTTTAAGTATTTTTCATTAATTTCTCCAGCTTTAAACTGTCTGCCTAGTTCTTCAACTCTTGAACCTATTACATTATAGAAACTTGTACTCTATTTTTAGAAAAAGCTATATAAATATTTTTTTCAAATTTACATAGCTTTTCATAATTCTTAATCTACTTCTATTATTTCTTCATATTCTTCATAATTTTTCTGAATTTTTCTTTCTAAATTCTATCCATCTTTTCATCAATTTTAACATACCTTTTCTTGATATTTCTGCCTTCCCTTCCTCATTATCTGGATCAAATAGCCAATAAATATATACTCTATCTTCTATAAAATCTCCTCCCCAAACCTGTCCATCCATTGCTGAAGGTTCTTTCTTTTCTAATCTCTCACAAATACTCATCAAATAGCTTTCAAAAACACTAATATCTATTATGTAACACGATATAATATCTTCATTTTTGTGTTTCATTAATAGAACTACACATACTATCAATTTTTTCATGAATACTTTTTCAAAAACTTTTGTAATAATAAATTTAAATTTCATTTTTCTCCTTGATTTAATTATTTCTAATATTTATTTTTCTATGTAAAGGGTAAACTGTTGTATTAGGAGCTATATATCCTTTTACTTTTATTCCTGATGGAGTAATTCCTTCCCATATATTATGACGTGTTTGTGAGATAATTTTATTCTTATAAGCGATATCTACTTCTACTATTATTCTACTTTTTGACCAATATTCTGGAAACAATGTTGTTTCTTGTGGGGTGATTCCATCTCCTTTTTACTTTTTAATTTCCATTGATTAGTATTCTGATCAAATACTGAAATATCCGCTGTACGCACTCCATTAGAACTTACTGAATGTAAATGCTCAATTCTAACATTACCTATTACTGTATTCTTTGTTATCCCTTCTTGTTTTTATCAGAATAATTTACTCCTATACTTGTTACTCCAGAAGTTGATACTCCTTGTTGTTGATATATTTCCTGTAACTTTTTCTACTTTTTTAATAGATAATTAGTTATACAGAAAGAGCTATGTAACTCTCTTTTCTACATAGCTCTGTTCTATTTCCTATATAATACTATACTTCTATTGGAATATCTAATAGGTGTTACTTTCTTATAAATTATAGTTATTTTATCTTGGAATTTTTCTGTTCTTTTTATTGTACTTTCTCCATCAGAAACATATACTATGGGTGAGGAATCTGATTCCCAATCACATATTTCTTCTATTCCTGGTTCTACATATTTTTCATTTCTTCTAATATTTTTCAAAATTTATCTTTTCTATATTTGTATTAGTCCAAAATGCTACTATTCCATTTTTCTTTGTCTATTAAGAAAAACTTTTTATTATATAATATTTCTTTTTCCTTTCATTTCTTTTTGTTACTAAACCTATATTTTTTACCATTATATTTTTCGTCTAAATCTTTTAATAATTGTTTTTCTTTTCTTTTAATTGTCAGTATTCTATCTCAGTCCAACCTTTTTCTGCCATCACTCCTATATATTGTGCCTCTAAGTCATATTTTTTCATCATTTCTTTTTGCATAAAAATATGCTTCTTTCATTTCTTTATTAGCCCTTTTAAATTTTCCTCTTATATATACTATTCTTTCCATATTTATTTTCCCTCCCTTTTAGGTTTTTAACATCATAATCTTTTACTAACATCTTTCTCCATATTTCATTTTGAATATTTCTTTTAATTTATTTTGTTTAGAGTAGCTTCTATAATCAGTTTTTACTTTGAACTTCAATTAGTTTAAATGTTCCATCCTTATATTCTATTGTTACATCAGGTATAGTTTTATCATTTTTTAAATTTATCTGATATATTTCTTAAAGCTTTCATCTACATAAACTGCTTTTTTACATTAGGATCTACTTTTAAGCCTCATCTGCTATATCAACTGCTTTTTCCCAATGACTTATTGTTGTATTTGTATGTTCTTTTGATCTTCCAACATTTATTCCTCTAGCTCTCACATTTTTCTATTAGGTATATTTTATCGTAATCTTCTACAGTTTGCCCAGCTTCTATGTATTTCTCAACTCTAAAATTTCCTTCTTTAGAAACATAATAATTTTTCCAGAACTTGGATTTGAGCCATTATTTTTGAACTTTTACTGTTGGAAAATATTCCTTTTTATTACATCTTTTGAAGATATATTTTCTAATCCCTTATCAGTTAGTTTAAAATATGAACCACTATTATTTTTATAAACAATCTCTTTATTATTACTAACTCCTACCTCAATATACTTTTGCTCCCTTGATCCTATTGCATAGTCTTGATAAAGTGTAACTCCACTTTTTGTCACTATCGGATATTTTTACTGGTAGTGCAAATACTGGTTTTATATGGTAACCTATTGTTTTGTACTTGACCTACTTTTACTTGCTACTCTGACTTACTGCTCCATTTCCTACTAACATTTTAGAGCTTGAATTTGCTCCTATTAAAGTATTTGCTTCGTGAGGTGTTAAAGATGTTTCAAAAACCCGTTGACCTGATGAATTTATTCCTGAAATGATATTTCTCCAGTTGTTAAATTTTTTTGTGAAATACTCATACTACCATCAGGATAAGTAGTTATATTTTTGATAAGCTATTGTTGTCCCACCAGGTGTTCCATCATTTATAAGTACTTTACCTCGAACAGTTTTTACTTTATTTTCTAAAAAGTAGTTGTTCTTCATTTGTTACTTCACTATCTGATACTAAACTAGGAACAGAAGTGAACTACACCCCAAAATATTTTATCCAAGATTTTGGGTGTGGCTCATATCTTCTATCTATACAGCTTCTCATAAATTAATTGTATATTTTATACTAAATCATATGATACATAACTTTTTCTGTAATTTTATAAAAATTTTTTCCAAATCTACTTACTGCTACTGTTATTTCTTCGTTAACTTTATGTGTTTTTCTAAATCATTTTTTATCATAAACTCCATATTCTGAAATACTATTAGTATGTGAATTAAAAATAATCTTCTCTTAAAAATTTAAATTTTTAGTTCCTTATCTGTTATCTTCTAATGTTAAATTAACTTCTTCTAAAAACTCTTTTAATTCCATTATATATTCATCTGAATCTTTTCTCATATCTTTATATTTTTCAATTACACTTATTAGCCCTTCTACTGAGTCCCTAAGTTCTATAAAATCTTCTTCTACAAAATTTTTCTACTTTTTAATTCTTCGCATATCATAATTATATAGCTCCTTTTCATTTTGCTATTTAATAGGGATAACTTTAGCTTGATACGTTTTTCTCTAAACTATTAAATAGCATTTTCTCCCCTAATTACTTTTTAATTGTATTGTATTTTTGTTTTTAATCAATTATTTTTATATAATAAAAATGGAGTTGTCAAACTCCATTTTCTTTTCTATCAGCTGATATTTAAATTTTATTATGCTATATATTTTTGTATTGCTTCTAGTTCAACCTTTTTCAACTCTATATTTGTTAGGGTGCTTTCAGATTTCTTTATTTGTTTTCTTATTGTTTCTATCCAAGCATCGTAACTTTCATAGACTGTGTTATCAAAGCTGCTCCTGAAGTTTTTGTCCTTCAAGGTATTTTATCAATGCCTTATCATTTTCTATTTCTTTCATCACAGATGCTTCCTTTTTATAGCATTTTTCCAATTTTTAGCATATTTTCCCATTAGTTCCTCCAGTTGCATTCATAACTTTTACCTCCATAATTTTTATCTAACTTGGCTGCCTTGTTATGAATTAATAATAACTTATTTTCTTCGTTATTTCCTTTTTCTATATAGACTGATATACTTCTATAGAATAAATAATGTTTTTAGAATATAATATTTTTCAATTATAAGTTTTATAAACTCTCCTGTTTCTAAATTTTGAATACTTTTTATATCTCTTGTTATTATATCAAAAGTAAATTTATAGTTATCTAGTTGCCCATAAATTTCTTTTTTCTATATTGACATCCAATGTATCATTATTATATAAAGAACCATAAATATCCTGTAAATTTTACATTCTAAATAATTTTTAATTTTATCTTTTGGATAATCCCATTCTTCTCCTCTTTCTTTTTACAAACGAAAAACCTATTATATTATCTGCTAAATCTACTATAACAACCAATTCCTTATATTTTTGATAAATAAACTTCTTCAAAATCATCATAGTACAAGCTATGTTATCAATTATGTCATTTGTTAATTTTTACACCTACTCAAACTATTATCTATTTGAAAATTTTCATCAAATATTTTTATTAATAGAATTTTTCCAACTATTAAATAAATAAATACTTGTATGTATTCATAAGGCTTATATATTAATGAAAAAAGTTAAAGGATTATATTCTGTATTACTATTATTTAATTTGGGAAAAATTTCTTCTATAGTTTCTCCTAAATAAATATTTTTATATCTGTATTCCATCTTATCACCTTTTCATTTTTGAGACTCATTTAGATGTACTAATAAATTTTATCATATCTAATAGAAAAACCAATATTTTTTTATAATAAGAAACAAAGTATAAATTTCTAATTATCTTTTTATATTTTCTTAAATGCTCGTAAAGCCTTATTCTATGTGCTTTCGAGTATTTTTACTGTAGGAAGATACTTCACGTTTCTTTTGCATATTTCCTCATGTCTTAGCTGTCAGAAGTGGTAAATAAGTAGTAAATTCATTTGTACTACTAAGCAACAAGACGCTCCTGTTGCTTCTCTTTATTCAGCTGTTTCATTTCTGCCATTGCAGAATCGAATGTTGCATGTGCGTAATAGTTCAGCGTCATGGCTATATTAGCATGTCCCATAATGTACTGTAATGCCTTTTGGATTCATTCCTGCATTTGCATAGTTGGTACAGAATGTATGTCGCAAACTATGTGGAGTGATGTGTGGCAATTTATCCTCGTTATACTTATTGTATTTCTTAACAAGACCTTTCATCATGCCGTTGTAATCACTTGCCACTTTTGGATAGTTCTTTCTATTAAGAAAGAGGAAATCACTATATCCATCAATCTCAACACGCTTATCATTCTTTCGATTCGCTAACACTCGCTTAAATGCTTGATAGGCTTCTTCAACCATAGGAACTTGACGTTCGCCACTTTTGGTCTTTTTGGTGTTTCAATGTAGTACCCAATTTCAGTATCTCTCAATAGCTGATGGTCTATATTGACAAGACGATTCTCAAAATCTAAATCTGGAAGTGTCAAACCACCAAACTCTGAAATACGAAGACCTGTTTTTAAGAGTATCAGAATTTCATCATAATTTTTGCTGTAGGTTTTATCAGCTTTTGCAAAGGCTAACAGTTTTTCTTCCTGTTCTTCTGTTAGTACGGTCTTAGGGACAGTATCATCATCAAGAACTGCTTTCAGTTGAAAGTCAAATGGATTCTTCCGAACACAATCATCTTGTATAGCAATATAGAATGAAGCCTTTTAAAGAACGTTTGTAGTTATTGATGGTTTGATAAGCATAACCATTTTCACTCATTCTAATAGCCCATTCTTTAGCGTCTGATGGCTTAATACTGTCAATACTTCTACACCTAACTTGTCTTTTCTTCAAAAATATCCATAAGATATTTGCGTCCAGTTTCAGTGTTTTTTTCTAACCTTTGGTCTTTGAGCGTTCTGTTTTGCGTAAAGCTGGCAGAGTGTCATTTTTCTTTCCTACAACATCAATACCATCATGAATGTCTTTCTGTAACTCTGCGATTTTTCTCTCAAGTGAGATACAATCACGCTTTCCTGCTGGTACTCGGTCTGTAGCCACAAGTTTCCACGAGTAAACAAATTGCGGTTCTCCAAATGAATCTATATATTTGTATAAGTATCTTCCGTCTTTTTCGTTGGCTCTCTCCAGTCTTTAAGATTCGACCCTTTATTGTCACGTCTTTTTTTCTGACATGGCATTTGCTCCTTTCCTTTATGGAAAGAGCCTTGATACGACTTAATACTATTTTTATCATATACAAGACCCTTTTGGCGACGCTAGATTGCGTCCAATGTATCTATAATTTTTTTCAAATTGTTTTCGTTTAATCTGAATACGATTGCCATTCATAATCAGCCAATTTGCATTTTTTTATTTTTCCTCTGCTGCTGTCGTAGCTTGTTTTCGCCAATACGAAAATATTTTTGACGCTTCTTCAATGGTTAGGTATAACGTTCCCAAATAGGAATGTCAGTCTGCTTCATAAAATCCTCCTTTCCAAATCACTTATTTGGATTTCATAAAAGTTGTTTTTACCAGCAATCGAACAGCTTTTAGCAAAGCTCACGGGAGTTCCACCCCTGCATGGTTCTCATGTAGCCATACTCATTGCCTGCGACGGTTTTATCACGCTCGGACTATTGACTGTATGGGAGTATCATTATCACGATAAGAATGTCGTTGCAGGCAATCCCTGCTAAAGATTGCTTCTCGGATCACTAACATGAATCGCCTCGCTATCTTTATAAGATAGGTCATGGCGGTTAGTTCCGTTGGCTCTTTTCTTATCGAAACGTATTCGATTACTTTTATTCAGTTTTCAAAGAACAATGGCTCTGTTAGCCTATCAAAACACATTGAAAGCTCAATATGCTTTGGTGGAATAACAAACCTCCCTGTTCGGGAAGCGTGGAATGGTTTAGCACGCTTCCACGAAAGGAGAGAGGATATTACTTAATTTCAAATGACAAAAATCTTTGTAATCAGTCTGGTTTCCATTCTTCCACGTAAGACTTCATCAACGACCATACTTTGATTGCCATATTCATCTTTCATAAGTCGTAGGGAACGCTTCGTTATGTACCCTCTGTAATGATGTAGAATCTGGTTAATCGCTTCGGTATCGCCATCTGTTGCCTTTTACAATGAGAGGAAAGGGAATCATAGGATATTGTGTTTTCATTCTTCAAATTCCTCCATAAACTTTTTAATTAAGGCTAGTCCACTGGTTCTATGCCGATAGACAGTAGAACGGTTCAATTTCAACAGGTCTGCAATTTCTGAATCGCTCATGTCCATAAAGTAAAACAGCAGTAGAATTTCACGTTTCTTGTCTGGCAACTCACGTAATGCTTCACTCAACAAATCATTTTCAACGCCTACTGATAACCCATTGAGTGTAAAAATCTGAAAGTCAGTTGAATAGTTATCTGTTGTCGCAAACTGGCTAACAAGATAATCGCCAACATCCGAAAAGGACACCTCACGCTTTGCAATCCTTGAAAGATAAAGCATATAATTCTTTCGCTCGTCTTCCATAGCACGTTTACAGATATAGTCAAACTGATTTTCTATTGTGGTCTGAAAAGAAGATGGTTTCATGTTTCTCACCCCCTTTCTGTCTAGGGAAAGGAAGTGAGCCTTTGCTTTGTTTATCTCCTTTCACTCTTAGTCCCAATGTGAAAAGGGGGATTTGTTGCATTACTGATAAATAAACTTTGTAAAAAAAGTTCTGAATAGTTAAAAAAAGCATATAAACAGATTTATTTTCTGTTTACATGCTTCTGTTATTCTATCTATATGATTTATAAAACCACATTGGTGGACGTACTTATCTATTGCAGATAGACGACTTTTTTTGACAAGAACCCAATGTAAGGAAATTTATTGTATATGATGTACTTCATGGCGACGTTGACCTCCAACAAACCGCCATTTGGAAGTAATATACAATATTTTAACAGCGTAAATAGCACTACCATATAACGGTTTTTTTATTGGCGTTTAGTAGTGCTTTTTATTAAATATAAACCTATAAACCATATAACACGTTTTTTTCTATACCTGTTTTTTTAATTCAGTAGGAACAATAAAATGTATAGAGGTGGTCTACTATGCGTAAAAAAAGAAGATAAATATGATTTTAGAGCCTTTTGGTTTAGCCATTAAAGAAGCTCGATTGAAACGAGGTTTAACTCGTGAACAAGTGGGAGCATTGATTGAAATTGACCCACGGTACTTAACTAATATTGAAAATAAAGGGCAACACCCCAGCATACAAGTTCTTTATGACCTTGTATCGTTACTTCATGTTTCCGTTGATGAATTTTTCTTACCTGCTAATAACTTGGTAAAAAGCACCCTGACGATTACAGATAGAGAAATACATGGATAGCTTTTACAGACAAAGAACTATCCTTAATGGAATCTTTAGCCAGCGGTATCAACGAAGCAAGAAACATCGAAGACTAATTAAAAGAATCCATACATATTTGAAAGAGCTGATAAAATGAGATTGTATTAATCTCATTTTATCGGCTCTGCGTCTTTGCGTCTGGCTCTGTAATCACAGTTACTTTGAACTGCTTTATTTCAATTAAATTTTCTTGTCTGCATTTCGGACAATAGAGGGGGAATTTTTTTAATTCAGTATCTTCCCTTATCTTTAATCGTGTTTTATTTCCACATACAGGACACAATATCCACTTGTAGTTTATAATAACTATCTCCTCCTTTACACTTTAATTCAAATCTTTATTAAAAAATATTTCATCTTATTTAACAAGAAACCATATTTATATAACAACATAAAATACACTAAGTTATTTTATTGAACATATATCGTACTTTATCTATCCGACTATTTGGACGACGGGGCTGGCAAACAGGTTCACCGGTAGTAACATGGTACCCTTTTAACTCTGTTAAACAAACACTACGTCCATTTGTAAAGAAAGTTAAATCACTACGATATTCTTGAATACACCGAGCAGGGATTTCTCCACTAAGAATGACCCTCATTATTTTTTTCAATTGAGTGTCTCACGATGTTCGCACAATATTTAGGAGCATCGTTGTATGCTCGTGAAAGATATTCCTGTGGCGCATAAATTTTAAAACTAAGATATGGCTCTAACAATTCTGTTCCAGCTTTTTTTAAGACTTGTTCCAATACAATAGGAGCAAGCATCCGAAAATCTGCTGGGGTACTAACAGGGCTATAGTATAAGCTTTCATACTTTAAAAACAGATTTTACAGTCCGTCACATTCCAACCATACAATCCTTTGTTCACAGCCATAGCGTATCCCTCCATAACTGCATTTTGAAACGATTGATTTAAGTATCCAAGAGAAACCGAGCTCTCATACTGTACTCCGCTCCCTAATGGAAGCTGTGCTACAGATAGACCAATGGAAGCCCAGAAAGGATTCGGTGGAACTTCGATGTGAATGGTATACTCTGCTTTTTTTAACGGTCTTTCCATATAAATGACTGTAGGCTCTTTTATTTCTATCTCCACATGATACTTTTCTTGCAGCAGAGCACAAGTCACTTCCATTTGTACTTTCCCTAAGAAAGAAAGTATGATTTCATGTGTCGCAGAATCCACATAATATCGCAGAAGCGGGTCACTGTCGGAGATTTCTAAAAGTGCATCAAGTAACATTTCCCTTTGTTGAGGTTTGCTCGGTTCAACAGTCGTTTGCAGCAGAGGGAGGGGATTTTCAATTCTCTCTCTCTGTGGCAATAGCTTTGTATCTCCAAGAACACTATTTAACTTCAAAAACTCATTCTGCAAAATAACAATTTCCCCGGAATAAGCCTTATCGATTTTACATAATTCACCATTTATTGAAGTATACATTTCTGTAATTTTTTTATTTTTTTCCTTTTTCCGATATTCTAACCGAATCTCGCAAATGCAGTACGCCACTATAAAGACGTATATATGCAAGACGCTGTCTTTTTTTCCGAATACTCAATTTTGAAAACTTTTTCCGCAAAGTTCAGACTGACCTCGATGTGTTGATGAATAAAAATTTATTCGTAATCACTTCTATAAGGTTATCAATCCCTATATTGTTTTTTTGCACTTCCGTGATAAACAGGGAACAGGGAACAATTATGAAATCTTATGCTTTCCTCTTGTTCGAGTTCTAATGCTTCCAATGATTTCCCAGACGTATATTTCTCAAAAGGTAATCATTTCCTCTATTACCATATCCCATTGTTCAGATTCGGTAAAGTTCATTACACGCATATTAGGATGCAGTTCTACCTTCTGTTTGATTACAATTTCGGCAGAAAGTTTTCTTTAATATCCTGATAAACCGTTGATAAATCAATTCCATTTTGGTCAATCTTATTGATAAAAAAAGATTGTGGGAATACCTATTTTCCTAAGTGCATGAAATAATATACGAGTTTGTGCTTGTACGCCATCTTTTGCAGAAATCAGTAGAATTGCCCCATCTAAAACTGATAATGAACGATATACTTTCTGCTAAGAAAATCCATATGTCCTGGCGTGTCTATGATGTTCACCTTCGTATTTTTTTCCCACTGAAAAGAGGTTATCTCCGTCTGAATTGTAATTCTCTCTGACGTTCTAAAAAGCGTATTATCCGTCCTCGTTGTACCTCTGTCCACGCTTCCTAATTCTGTAATCGCTCCACTGTTATATAATAAGCTTTTCTGTTAAGGTAGTTTTTTTCCCTGCATCAACATGAGCTAAAAACTCCAATATTAATAATTTTCATGTGATTTTTCCTCCATTCAAAAAGCTCAGGTAGAGAAAAATCCCAGTGATAAATACTTTATCACTGGGATTTTTTTATGCATAACCATAGGCATACAAAGCATACAGATATTCTCCGGATACTTTAGAATCACATGATAAAGGTATTCTTAAACTGGGTACAAAAAAACTAAGCCCTCCTAAAAAAGGACATCCAATTATTTGTTCCCACTATCAAATTGACAGTTTATTTAAGAATACCTTGCCGCATATTTATTAACTCCTTTTAAATAGATACTTAAATAATAGCACGTAAGAGCATATTTGTAAAGGAATCTCCAATTTTTTATCAAAGAGAGTACGTGATTACAAAATAGCTGTAATAATGTACCAATATTTGTTATTCTATAATCTTCCAATTACTCCCGTTCTTTTCAAGTACCAAATCAAATTGAGATACCTGCGTTGCTTTGGTCTGCTGGTCGATATACTCCACTGTCAGCGATACCGTGACTTGATTATCCTTACGATTGTGAATAGGATTTACCAGTTCTTGAAAGATGTACTCTTTTCCGATTGGTTTTAATATCCCGTCATTCACATAGTAGGAAAGTTCACTGGCTGTCGCTGTAGGATAGAGCTTGAAGAACGTCGTTAAAAACTCATTGATTTCATTGGTTGTAATGGAATCAACCGTCCCCTCACTTTCAATGGCTTTTGGTTTATAACTTGATTTCTTAGGTATGTTGGTAATGGTCGGATTCTTAACCAGTACCATATTTCCAGAACCATCTACATAGACACTCACTATATAAGCAGAGTGGACGGTCTTTGTATTTTTCTCCTCTGTAATGAGCTGGTCTACACTGTAGGTTACATTAAACTCATTGTCGCCAGTTGGCTCTACCGTCCATATCTGAAATCCTCTTACAGAAGACGATACAGGAATATCTTTGCGTACTGTATCAACATTGAGAGCTTGAAGTTCATCTGTCAGATAGCCTTTTAGACTTTCCATTCGATTATCAATGGACTTATCGGATTGCTCCCATGAATAGTAGACTTTCGCAAAGTTCTCTACAAAAATTTTCTACATGATGAGTATCAACGTATTCCTTTTCTATGATAGTTGTTTCGTGAATAGTATGAGTATCTATAGCTGTAAAGTGCTTGAATATCGCAAAAGCTGAAACTAAGCCCTAAAAAGTACCCACAAGGCAATCACAACCTTTTTATGAGGATTGACCTTATAGTAGACACGAGGTTTCTTTTTCCTTTGGTATCTGTTTTTTTCTTTATTCTGATTTTTTTCTAAATTTCATCATTAAATCTTCCTTTCTCATTGTTTGATCTGTCCTGCTCCCACTAAATGCTGTTGCCAGTAGGGGCTTGTTAAGTCGGCATAACCGATTGGGTCGCCTGCATGAAACATACGGTTATTGCCAAGGTATATCCCAACATGAGTAATATAAGAGCCAGCGTTATAGGTAGAATGAAAGAAAACCAAATCGCCAGCTTGTAGCCTGATAGTGGGATATGCTGGGTCACATCATATTGCTGTTGTGCGGTTCGTGGTGTTAATTCCAGCTTTTCCATACGTCCATTGTGTCAGTCCGCTACAATCAAAAAGAAGTAGTCGGGAAGCTCCACTGTAAACGTATCGCCAGCCCTCATATTTCAGTGCTTCGTCCATGATGGCTTGTACCGTATCATCATCAAACTCTGTTGTGACAAGATACTGCGTTACCAGTTGCACATAAAACATATTGCCATAGTTGTATCGCCAGCCCCCATTGATAGGTATGGCTATGGGATTGGGGTAAGACACTTTTTTTCGCCACCTGAATACTCTTTTGAGAAACTTTGAGCCAGTTCAAAGGTATATTTATTTCCACGATTAGCCACATACCCCTAAGAAACCACCACCATAATTGTAGGACTGGATAACTGATTCTAAATCTACACTGAGCCTTTTCGCTACTGGCTAATAATTCACTGAAATACTTCACACCTTGCTTAATGGATTCTTCTGTACTCAATGAATTAGGTGGAAGACCGAGGGATTCTGAGGACTGCATAACATCTTCCGCAGTACCGCCCGATTCCACCTGTATAATCGCAAGAAGTATGTTGACATATTCTTCAACGCCATATTCTTTTGGCATATTTTTTTCTACCATAGGCTTATGAGCCAGCACTTCTGCGGAAACATTCACACCTCCATAATGAATATTGGAAATTCCGCTGTCCTGTTCATCTGAAAATAAAATGGCAACAAACAGAAGCAGTGAGAAGACCATCAAGAATAATCCAGAACCACCAATCACTAAAGTTTTCAACTTCATGGTTTCTACCGACTTTCTTAATGGTGGCGGTTTTGATTGGTGGTCTACTTTTGTATTTTGTAGTGGTACTCTTTTGAACAGTAGACGGACGTTCTTTTGTGATTGGACGTTGTGAAGTTCTATCTGCTGTAGTGGTTGAAGTTGCTGGCTTTTTGAACGGTTTTTTTCTTGAACGGTATTGCCTTTGGCGTTCCACTTTTTGGACTTGAAAAATCGGACTTAACTGCTGGACGCTCTTGTTTGGCTTTGTTGAGATTCCTTATATGAAGTCTGAATATTAGACTGTTTTTGAGGTCTGTTCATCATGATATTGTTCTTGTCTTGTAGTCGGTCTTTCATGAACAGAAGAAGCAGGCTGTTTTTTTCTGTTTGACCTGTTCCATTTCAGAGCGACGCTTCGCAATGGTTTTTTTCGCCTTTGTTCCTGCTGTTCCTTGCGTCCACTGGCTCTGTCCGCTTTGGTTTGAGAAATACTACTGGTTAAATCACGGACATTCTCTTTTACTTTGGATTTTTCCTTGATATACTGCATATCTTGCATTGGTCGGCAAATCTTTAACCTGTTCTTTCAAACCACTAGCAGTGTCTACCATTCTGTCTTTTGGTATCAGCTACTGTACCGATGGTTTGACCGATACGTTTTCCAAGTGTTGATTTTTTTCCTTTCCGTCTGGTCGGGAGTGATCTGCTTGTGTCCTTGCAGAACTCCCCTGAACCCGACTGTCCTTTTTACCTGTAACAATGGCAGACCCAGCCCCTAGAGTAGTCATGGAACGTCCAAGTTTCCGCTGTAGACGGTGCATGTGAGCGTGCATAGCATACGAGGTTTTTTCATCACACGACTTCCCACACTTTGAGAATCGTTACCTGTAGAGAAAAACATACTCATTAAATCGCCCAGCTTGAAGTAGATTCCTGCAAAGGTCACAATCTGTAGAAAAGCAATCAAAAAGAACGGATAACCAGCCGATAAGGTATAGAGCATGGTTGAAATACTAAATGCTGTCGTAATAATCAATGTGATTCCAGCTCGTGTCAAAATGGTATTAAAGAGCTTTTGTTATGGCTCGTTTTGACATACCATCAAATGATGGAATCATGCTTTAAAATAAAGCTCACAGGCAGAAACATAGCATAGATGATAAAAAAAGTACCTGCGAGAAAAATCATGATTCCTGTTAATAGGAATACAAATATGGAAAATCCCAATATTGAAGACAAATAGGAAGAAGACTGTACCTAAAACGGTTAATGGTCTTTGTAATGGTTAGATTGGTATTGCTTCTGTCTTCAATTTCTTCCGCAACAATTTTTTTCTCTGTCTTCGCCATTGTTGAATCTGGGCTGGTGGAGAGCAGGCTTTCCACACGGTCAATACCGATACTTTCAATGTCTGAACTGTTGTATTGAAGCAGTAGCCACGGTTGCTGAACCTGTATGGAAAAACAGGCTATCTCTGATTAAGTCCACGCTGTCCTTGCCTTGACTATCGGAATGGGGCATGACAATCTTCGTGCCAAGTGATAAACTGGCATTACTGATGTCTGATGAAAAGTCATTGATTTTTTTAATGTAGTCGGGAGCGTAGGCAATAAAGGAAGCTGATAGGATAAACACCAGCACAAAATTCATAATGGCATGAATTGCCTTTTGTGGTTTCTCTCTTTATCAGTCCCGTATAGGCAACATAAACCCCAAGAACCAAAAATCAAGAGTAAGAGGAATCCAACATAGAAAACCCTCTGTTGAAAAATCCGTTTGCACTCACACCAGCTAAGGTCTGCATATTCTTACCAATGGAATCTGCTGTAGCGGAAATGAAGTCTAAGGAATAGGCTTCCTGTACTAAGTAACCTGTCGCATTGGAAACATACAAACTGATTGTCCAAATAAAATTGGTAATGGCATATAGTCCATACATGACCTGTTTTTCCAATCCCGTCCGACCAGTTCCACGGAAGCCAGCCCCAGCTATTATCCACATAAAAATCCAGTTGATAGTTTTCAAGTGGGTATCGGCTGTATTCATTTGCCACATTGACCGTATCATCTACCAAGCCCGCAGCTTGAACCACCGTTCCCAGCATGGCTAAAGAAAAATGGCAATCACAAGTGTGAAAGCCACTGTCATTGCCACTTTACCTAGACGTTTCAGCGTCCAGTTTGATTTTATTCTGTTTACTATTGATGGTTTCACATTTACACCTCTTTTCGCACAGGTGGTCTGGTATCAAAGGCATGGAGCAGTTCTTCAAATACAGGGTGGAACTGTATCACACCGACACGACCATATAAATCACTGATAAGGCATTGCCCTGTTTTCCAAATCACGCAATCGCTTTCTGATTGTTTTTCGTCCTCTGGGTCTACACCAAAAAAGGCTAAGGTCTTTTTAATCTCGTTAAGGTCAGTGGAACGAAATGCAAATTTTAAGCCGAGGTTATTTTTCAGTTTTTCATCTAAGAGGTCGTCTGTATTTTGGGTCACGAAATATACCCCAGCGTTCATAGCACGACCAGCCCGAACCAGCTTCATAGATAGTGTTTTTCCTTGTGCTACCTGTAAAAAGCTCCATGCTTCGTCTAAATCTACAATCTTGAAAATGCTTCGGTCTGTATGGATAAAGTCTAAAGCAAAGGTACTAATGACAATCAGCATAGCAACGGATAAAAGCTCCATAGTGGTATATTCCTCAAAGGAAGTTTCCTTGTCGGGAAGTACCAAGTCCGCAACCTGTATAATGTTCAGTTGTTTTTCTAAGCTGATAGACTGCTCCACATAACCATTACTGAATAATAAATGTGCAAAGTCATAGTCTGTAAAACTTTCGATATGGTCGGCTATACTGGTACTTAGTGGCGTATTCTCAACCCTGTAATTCCTCAATCACTTTCATCAACCCTCGTACTTCACTATTGGTTACTGCACGAATGGCTTTTTTTCTAAGGATTGGGAAGCGTTCCCCATCACGAGAGGAAAACCCTCGTAAGGAATGTCAGAATATCAATAGCCAGTGATTCAGAATCTTTGGGATTTTTTTCATAATCACATAAGGGTCAAGTGTTTTTGTTTTTTTCTCATCAGAAGTCAGAGTGACGATATTGATTTCATGGGAAATCTCTGGCAAGGTTTCTTTCCATCTGCCACGTTCTGCTTTTGGGTCTACAATCACTGCTTGTGCCCCATAAAGCACCGCATAATAGACGATAAGGTTATTCGCAAAGGATTTACCACCACCCAGCGAACCAACAAAAGCCGACGCTAACGCATTGGTTACTGAACCCTTAACCCCTTGACTGGCAAGAGCAGGTTTCAGATAGACATTGCGTCCAGTATCTAAGCTGTAGCCAACATAAATCCCCTCATTTTTCCCCCAGCATTTGAGTAGCACCAAAACCCTAAAACCAGCGAGGAAATCAGAGGTCACGTATTGAATATAATCATTCATATAACGCTTGCTGGCAGGTAAAAATTCTTCATGTAAGCCGAGCATATCCCCAAATGGTCGTACCAGTTTTTACGCTTAAATCGTCATAAAAAAATCTTTCACTTCATTACAACGACGTTTGAGTTCGTCAAGATCATTTGCTGATACCCTTACCACATAAGACAGCTTGTACATAGATTCCTTGCTTTTGGTCTAAATTGGTTTCCAGCTCATTCACACTTTCCAGAGCTTCCGCCACATTGGAGCTGGTTTCATTATCACTTTGCCAAGCGTGGTTATCCAAGTCTTTCAGTTCTTTCTTTTTATTGCGGACAGTAGATAGGGCTTTACGATTCGCTACAATTTCCACATTCATTGACGTATCAATCGGGAATGTAAATTGCTGTTGCTGGTAGTAGAAGATTTCAGAGGACGGGAAGTCCAGTTCTCCGACAATGCTGTTAATGGTAAAGTAAGCTACATAGACGGTTTCATCTTCCTGCTGGATTTTCAAATATCGCTGTTTTTTTCTTCCACCAAACAGCGAGTAGGCTTAATCAAGTCATAGTATTTAATCAGCGTTTCATTATCCAGCTTTTTTTCTTTGATAGATGGTACTCATACTCTTCATAGGCAGTGCCTGTCTGTCCGTAAAGGTGTTCAATCAGATAGCCGAAGTCGTCCTTATCTAACCTGCGGATTTTGAAACGACGAGAGATTTTATTTTCTAAGAGCTTTTCCATCTTCTGAAAACGCAGGATTTCATCATTACTCATACTAACAAAATCGCCCATCAGCTTATGGTTCACATCATAGACAAAAATCAGACAAAGCATTTTTTTGCTTTCAACGGTAAGACTTTTCATAGAAAACTCCTGATCGTTGAGAAGCAACTTAAAGCCGATAAAGAAACGGTAGTTCACTTGATTTTCGCCAATCATGGATATTAAAGCGTCTGTCTGTTGGTCGATTTTGTCATAGGCAACCGCTTTGAGCTTGCCAGTGACTTCATTTTTTTGGAACGCTCTTGTGCAGAACGTATGCTGGATTCTGTACTGATTTGTAAAGCATGAATTTTGCCATCACGATTTTTGTGCGATAAGCTGTCTGAAAGAATCATGCACTTGTATTTTTCTGTTCTGGACTTAGAAATGAGTAATTGTAAGGAACAAGCTCATAGTAAGTATAACATTCCCCTGTCTTTATTCCAGACGAGATTGTTTTTCAATGTATTTAATTGATATGCCATAAAATTCACTCCTAACTGCTGTAATGGCTTCTGTGGCTGGTTTCGCCAAGCGTTACTTTTTTTCCTGCATAGGTCAGCTTTGGTCGCAGTGCATAAGCAATGACAGACTTCAAAAAAATCCATAAGGCTTTTTTTACCATCAAAAGTTTTTTTGTAGACATAAACCATGTGAAAGCCACAGGAATCCCTAAAGTATTTGAGAAATGCCCTCTATCATGGAAAGAGGGGGCAAGTTGCTACATCATCACTGCAAAGAGTGACACGACAAACCATGTCATTTGCGTAAAGGTTATGGGAAACGGAAGTCTAAAAATCATTGATAGAATACAGTACCTTTTTCCACAGACCAGATACTGGTATAGCTTCGTATTTTTCTTCATGTAATCAATCCTTTCATAAAAAAATAGGGGTAGCTGATTGAGCCACCCCGTAAAATAGAAAATCTGCCAGTAGTAATGTACCGACAGATTTAATAGACGATTTCAAAAATCCCATGATTGGTTGAGATAAACGTTCCTGAAAGGTCTAAATCCCGACCATAGGCTTGATAATCAATATAGTTTTGAAGACTAGCTGGTACTTCGCCCTAAAGCACCCGTTTCTTCAATGTAGTAGCGTGCCACGTCATACATATCATCACAATCGGAATGAATGATAATATCCTCTTGATGTTCGCTTAGTTCTTCAATGCTTGAAAAATGAGTGAGCAGAGCAGATAGCTCTGATTGTAATTCTTCGGGTAATCTGATACCATTTCCCATAGTCGATTGAGTTCGCCAATGGAAGTGTATTCGTCAACCGTAAAGGGTAACTCGTAGTCATGAATGGCGTATTCCTCATATTCATCATTCAAGCCGATTTTCTCTTTGACTTCCTCAAAGTCAATGGGAAAGGTAAACCACGCACCGACCAATTCGCCCTCATTGTATTTGCCTCAAATTCGCAATATAGACTTGCATATCGTCCATATATTCACGTCCTTTCTTTGTAGAGATTCAAAAATCCCTACCGCACTTTCGTTTGGTGTACTATTCCTTTGCGGGAACATAAGAAAACCACTTATATTCCACAAAAGAACGGTTTTATTTAAGCACCAATAATGCGATTGAATAGCTCTAGTAAAATGTCTTTTACTCCAGCAGCGTTGAAGACTAAGCCAACCGCAATAATCGCAATAATTAAAAAGCCAATCAGTTTGCTAAACTCACGCTTGAAGCCAAGATACAAGCCAATCACAACGATTGCTAAAAGCACCAGTGATTGAGCGTTTGATAGAAACCAGTTATAAAGGTTTTTGTCCAAAAATTCATAAAAATGTTCTCCTCTCTATATTCAATGAATTTGTATTTGAGTTATTTTTTTGGGGTATACACTTTCTGGTATGGATAGAGATTCCATGCCAGATTTTTTTATACAAAAAAGAGGACATTTGCTGTCCCCTCGTTATACAATCAATTCACCACAAAAATCATGAAAGAAGGTTAAACAAATGTCCCATAATGATTCTATCCTAAATATTCTTGGAATTAAAGATAAAAAAATATTAAAAATTATTTCTGTTGAAGAAGCTGAACACAACAACGATTCTGTTAAAGAGTATATAACGCTAATAACAGCTACTCTTTCTTATCCGATTAATCGTTGTCGTAACTGTGGCTTTCCCACAGTTAATAAGGATGGCTTTCGCAAAACTCATGTACGACTGGCAAGTTTAAATGGGAGAAGATATGAACTAGAGCTTCGTAAACAACGCTATAAATGTAAATCATGCCATACTACTTTTGGTGCTATTACTAATTTAACCAAAGAAAATCAAACCTTATCCAGTGATCTCAAAAATCAAATCATGCTTTTAGCTCGTAAAGGCTTATCTGGTCAGCTTATTGCTGAAATGTGTCACTGCTCTCCTAGCAGTGTTCGTCGAACAATCTTAGAGCGCATGGAACCACACTATCGTGTGGCTAAGTTGCCTAAGCATCTATGTTTTGACGAGTTTCGTTCAATTAAGTCTGTGATGTCCTTTATCTGTTGTGACGCTGAAACCCACCAAATTGTCACAAAGTTACAGGATCGTCTATCACCTACCATTGTTGATTATTTTGAAAGTCGTTATTCAAAAGCCGAACGCGAATGCGTTCAATCAGTTGTAATTGATTTAAATGCTCAATATCAAAGTTTTATCTATCGCCTTTTCCCTAATGCCAATATCATTATTGATCGCTTCCACCTTGTACAATTAGCTGGTCGCGCTTTTGGACAATTGTCGTATCTCTATCCTAAAGCAACTTGATAAACAGAGCCAAGAATATAAAATTATGAAGTCACATTGGAAGCTATTCCATAAAAAAGCTGAAGATCTTCACCCTGAAGAAGTAGTTTTTCTTCGCGGCGTTAAACAATATATGACTCGCCAAAATGCTGTTGATCTCATTACTAGTAAATTTTCCAAGTTCGCTGAAGTATACCAAACTTACCAAGATATCACGAAAGCCCTAAACGAGCGCAATAGTGAATTACTAGAGTCAACCATCTTAGACTACCAAAAAAACCAATACAGAAATGGATATTGCTATTCAAACCCTTCGTCAAAACAGAAAAATATGTCTTAAATAGCGCTAAATTTGAATACTCTAATGGTCCTTTAGAAGGCATCAATCGCAAAAATCAAAACCCTAAAACGAACTTGTTATGGTTTTTGCCAATCAAAAATTTTTTTCTTTTTTTAAGAATCGATTGTATTTTTCGTAAAAAAATACCCCCTACATTTTTCGTAGGAAGTATTTTTTTAGTCAACCATACCAGTTGACAGATATCCCACTTAGGACATTTTTCTCATAGGGGTCCTGAGTGCTTAGTGGGAATTTGTACCCCTTTATCGATACAAATTTCCTGTAGGCGCTAGGGACCCTTTAGCTTCTTGGAAGCTGTCAGTAGTATATCTAATAATTTATCTCCATTCCCTTTAGTAACGTGTAACTTTCCAAATTTAAAAAAGCGACTCATAGAATTATTTCCTCCCGTTAAATAATAGATAACTATTAAAAATAGACAATACTTGCTCATAAGTAATGGTACTTAAATTGTTTACTTTTGGCGTGTTTCATTGCTTGATGAAACTGATTTTTTTAGTAAACAGTTGACGATATTCTCGATTGACCCATTTTGAAACAAAGTACGTATATAGCTTCCAATATTTATCTGGAACATCTGTGGTATGGCGGGTAAGTTTTATTAAGACACTGTTTACTTTTGGTTTAGGATGAAAGCATTCCGCTGGCAGCTTAAGCAATTGCTGAATCGAGACTTGAGTGTGCAAGAGCAACCCTAGTGTTCGGTGAATATCCAAGGTACGCTTGTAGAATCCTTCTTCAACAATCAGATAGATGTCAGACGCACGGCTTTCAAAAACCACTTTTTTAATAATTTGTGTGCTTAAATGGTAAGGAATATTCCCAACAATTTTATACCTCTGTTTGTTAGGGAATTGAAACTGTAGAATATCTTGGTGAATTAAAGTGACACGAGTATTCAGTTTTAATTTTTCTGACGATAAGTTGAATAGATGACTGTCTAATTCAATAGACGTTACCTGTTTACTTATTTTAGCCAGTTTCGTCGTTAAATGCCCTTTACCTGTTCCAATTTCGTAAACGGTATCGGTTTCTTTTTAAATTCAATTGTTTTTATTATTTGGTTGAGTACTTTTTTCACTCGTTAAAAAGTTTTGAGAATATTTTTATATTTTTTTGTTCATGTAATCACTCCTGAAGTGATTACATCTGTAAACAAATACAGAAGTTAAACGATTTGTTTGTAATTTTAGTTATCTGTTTAAAAAGTCATAAGATTAGTCACTGGTAGGAATTAATCTAACGTATTTATTTATCTGCGTAATCACTGTTTTTTTAGTCTGTTTCAAAACAGTAGATGTTTTTATCTACATTACGCATTTGGAATACCAACATGACGAATCCCTCCTTCTTAATTACAAATTTTTTTAGCATCTAATTTAACTTCAATTCCTATTATACACAAAATTTTAAGATACTGCACTATCAACACACTCTTAAGTTTGCTTTCTAAGTCTTATTTCCATAACTTCTTTTTACGTTTCCGCCATTCTTTGCTGTTTCGATTTTTATGATATGGTGCAAGTCAGCACGAACACGAACCGTCTTATCTCCCATTATATTTTTTTGGATATCTGTCAACTGGTATGGTTGACAGATATCCTTTTTTTGTTGTTATCACGTCCTGTTCTTTTACTGACTGTTGCTTCAAAATCTGCTTGTGTCGGTCTGTCAGTTTCGCATGGTCGAGAATGTCTTTTACAACCTGCGTCTGGTTGATTTCATCAAGTTTAATCGCAACCTTTAAGGTCGGGGCAACTTGATGAGATAGCCAGTTCAGCGTCCTTTGGAAGGAGTAAGGCTCTGGTTTTGTGGTTAGTTTTAATCGTTCACGATTGTTCCCAATAAACCAAGCCCATTCTTCATTCAGTTTCCAATCAGAACGAGGTTTGGAATCGTCTTTATCTACAAAACGGATATACCGATTGATAATTTTAAAGGCGGTATGCTCTGGATTGTCATAGACGAGTAAATCACGGACTGCATAATAGGCACGCTCATTTTTCAATCGAATCTCAAAACGGTTTTTTTACTTCTGCGTCTTCAATGGGAATATCATTTTTTTCTTGTACTGCTCGTAGTCCTTTTTCATAGATACAGAAATAAACTTCACTTTGTAATGAACCGATATAGAGGGTGTTTCCCATACATTCCTTTTTCCTCTTTGCGTACCAGTTCGCCATCTGCGATAGCTTTTTTAAAACTGCGGAAGACGGAGATACATTCTTCCTGTTGGCACTTTTTCAGTGAGTACAGGGATATTTAAAATCCCTGTCTTATCGTTAATGGCAAGGTCAAGGCGTTTCATCACACCGCCAGCCACCAAAACGTCCATAAAGAACTCATACCAGCTTCTTTGTTGTGCCAGAAGATAGCTTTTCAAATTGTCTGCACCCACGACCTTTCAATTCCACCAGAACTCCTTTGTCCAGTTCATGGGAGCAAAGGACGAATATGTCGCCCTAAAGCATAATGCTCTGAATAAGAATAGAAACCATAGTCCCTCATGAAGAAAAATAGGACAGTTTCAGTTGTAAGATGTTTTCGACCACCTGCTGTACGTCTGTTGTCGGAAAGCGAATCTCACATAATCAAACAGCATTTCAAGGGGAGCGTCGGGATTGAAGCGTTCCAGAGCTTCCCAAAGGGACTGCTGTAAATCCTCTGATGGCTTGACTTTTTCCTGTTTCAATATCGCTTAGATACTGCCTTGTAATACCAGTCGCAACAGCTAAACGGTTTTGAGATAGTCCATAAGCTCAGCGTTTTTTTCTTTTAAATGCTGTAACCAAGTTTGTTCATTCAGTAAAAAAATCCCTCCATCAAAAAAAGGCGTATGTCAACTTTTAAAGCCCATTTGACATACGCTGAAATTTTTGTAAACCCTTTGTAACCAAAGGATTTTTCTAATGTTTTTTTGACTGTTTCCTGTCGATTTGTACCCCCTGTTAGATACGGGGTTAGTGCTGGCGTGGCTATTGCCACACCAGCCAGCAAGATCAGTCCACACCTGCGACTTCCGCTTCGCACGTCGCCTGCGTGGACTGTCTGCTGTTGATAACTTTTTAATTTCCTCCAAGAAATCATATCCTTTTGGTACAAGGGGAGTATAAAACTCTGATATGACACTTGTTCCTACATCAACATAGCCACGACCTTTGATTCGCTTTTTAAGAAGAAATCCTTTTGTACGTCACTGCCAAACATCATGCTATAGCCCATTTCAGACATACGACCCTAAAGCCACTCTGAAATTAAACTGATCACGGATTCCGTCGCCTAAATATTTTTGCGTCTGGACGTTGACAAGCCAGTATTAGAAAGAAGCCAGCTTGACGACCCAATATGACAATCTGTTTCAGCTTATTCATAACTGCGGTGTTTTTCTTTTGTTCCCAGCATTTCCATGAAAGCGACGTATTCATCAAAGATTAAGAAGTGTGCTGGAGACCTAAGTAAGCATAATTTTTTTGCCAGTCTTATAGTTCTTCATCTGTTTCATTTCTCACTACGTTTCATCATTTCTTCATAGAATGTTTCAATGCAAGAAAGCAAGTCTTCTTTTTCTATAGTAGACATTTGCCATCACAGAACCTAAGTCCGCAAGGTCAGCATTTTTTTCGGGTCAAGAATATACAGTTTTGAATCTGTATGAAGCAAGGCTTTCAATCAGTGTCAGTATAAAGTAAGTTTTACCGCCACCTGTACCACCAGCAATCAACATATGAGGGAGCTTATCATATTCCCACCATACGTTTTTTTCATTGCTGAAGTTTACCATCTTTAGCTTCTACTTCATCAATAGAAATACGATCATTATGGTGTCATAGAGCAAAAGTATATTCCACATAGGAATCCTTTAACTCTTTATCCGTCAGCTCACAGTACAAGCTCACTTCTAATTTCTTTTCCAAGTGTAAGAGTTGGTCTTGATATTTTTCCCAGCGTGATTTCCACCCGTATCTGTATCAAGCCATTTTTAAGTCGATAATACATTTTTAGGGAAGTAGGTTATCTTTTTCCTTTGTACGACCAGCACTATCTTTTAAAGAAACCCTCTGTTTTTGACCTGTTCAGATTCATACCACTTGTTTTTCAAGTATCATCTTTGCCAGTTTTTTTGACGGTGGTAAAGTTGTTTAACCGTATCATAGCGAACCCTGTTTGAATACAAACGCTACCAGCAAGCAGATAAGAATTGCGACACTGAAACTGATAATTAAATAGGGAATGTCAATCTTATCTGCTTGTGATAGGTTAAAATCCTGCCAGTTGATCTGCTGGATTGTCTTCACATGAAACAGTCCGACAACCAGCAGGAAAACAGGCAGGAGTGACGCTATCGTAAAATGAAAGACTAAATCTTTACCAGATGGGCGAATCCTTTTACCACGCTGTTTCATGCGAAAAAGTCTCCTTTCTACCTAGCGACTATTTGTCTTGTGTCGGTTCTTTCTTTGCTTGTGGTTGAGCTTTGAATGAACTAGAATCCTTTGTCAGCACAATATCGTCTGCCTTGATATACCAGTCAACATCTGCTCCTTGATAGGTGGCAGTAGCAACGGTGTCCGCAATGGGATTGATAAGTTCCACCCGTGCGTTATAATCAAACTCTTTCAAAGGCACGCTGGCAGGAATACTTACTTGAATCATGCGTCCTTGTCCTTTGGATTTTAAGTCATAGGTACGTTCCTTGATTTCATCTGAAACCGACCCGTCTTCATTTTGGATTCTCACTTCACGACGTAGAGCAGAGAATTTCAATTCTCCAAAAGTCGTGTCTTTATCTAATACAATGCCATTTGCTAATCTCATCATTTTTCCTCTCTTTCTTTATTCTTTTATCATGTCGTCAGCATGTAAAAGGTAATTTGTAAAACCACGAGTGCCGATTTTGTAGCCCTCTGCGGTAATACGTGGATTGACTAACTTCACATCGTTCCTCAAAGCCGAAATGTTTTTTTCGCCAGCTTCAGCAGGAAGCACCACCACAATATCATCTGCTCTTTTGAACATCAGAATAGAGATTATAGCTTTTGATAAGACAGTTAGCTGTCCGTTGATTCTTCGCTGAACGACTTTATCCTCGCCAGCAAATTCTAAATTGCCGAATGTTTTTTTCCATGTTGGGAATCACAAATTTAAGTTCCATATTTTTTTACCTATCCTTTCTTTTTTTATTGGCTGAATGAATGTTTGATGGTCTTAAAGAGTGGGGAACGACCTTTTGATTCTTGATTTTTTTGTTTTCATAAGTTCACTTCTTTCAAAAATCGGTAAAAAAATAGACACCTCATTTTTTTGAAGTGTCTACCTATTAAATATTCAAATTTTTATTGAAGTATCTTTATATCTTCACTTTTCAAGGATAAATCGTCGTATCAAAGCTCATTCATAAGTAGTAAAATTAGTAGTAAATTGAGTGGTTTTTGACCTTGATAAAGTGTGATAAGTCCAGTTTTTATGCGGATAACTAGATTTTTTTATGCTATTTTTATATTAAGAAAAGGCTTGCTATATATTTTATAGCAAAGCCTTATTTGTTTTTATTTTTATTTCTTTGTTGATAATCAGCTTCAATATCAGCTTTCCATTCTTTTTTTCAATTCTTTTCCTGAACGAACTTCTGAAACTGCATTATTTAAGCTCTTATAATTTAATTGAGTTCCTACACTATCAGAATTATAGTTCACTGCTCTTTCAGCACTAATACCTATTGCACTTTGCAGTTTCTATTGCATCTATATTAGCACCTAAGAATAGAAATTCCCAACCATATTTTTCTTTTTGAGTTTCTATCAATCTTTTAACAGTAGCAGAGTTATATTCCTTACTAGCATTTTTCTAAACCATCTGTTATTATGATGAAATAGAACTTTTAGTTGCTTTTTTTCACCCTTAGACAATGTGTCTTGTATAGCTTTTTTTCTTTAGCTATAGTTTTACCAATAGCATCTAAAAGAGCTGTACTTCCTCTAACATAATATTCTTTTTCTGTTATATTTTTTACTTTAGTGATATCCACTCTATCATGTAACAATTCATATTGATCATCAAATAAAACTGTTGTAATATATGCTTTTACCTTCCTCTTTTCTTTGTTTTTCTAAAACAGAATTAAAATCCACCAATAGTATCTGATTCTAATCCACCCATAGAACCACTTCTATCTAAAATAAATATTACATCTACTACTTTTTATTTTTACTTACAGATTTAGCTTGAATTTCTGCTGAAAAACTAAAAAGCAAAAACTGTAACTAACAATGCCATTAAAAATTTCATTTGCATCAACTCCTTTTTTATAAAAAAATTCCTATGATTAATTATAACATAAAAAAATTATTTGAAAAGTGTAAATAATATTAAAAATTATGATAAAATAAATAACAAATACTATTTTTAGGAGGAGATTATGAGAAAGGCAAATAGAGAAGTCAAAGATAGAAATGAAATTATAGAAATCATGAAAAAGATGTGATGTATGTAGATTAGTTTTTAACAATGGAGACTATCCTTACATTGTTCCTTTAAATTTTTGGTTTAGATGCTGATGAAGAAAAAGAGTTATATCTATTTTTCATAGTGCCTTAGAAGGAACAAAAGTTGATATAATGAAAAGGGAAATGAAAGCAACTTTTGAAATGGATTGTAATCATGAACTTCAATATTATGAAGATAGAGGATATTGTACTATGGCTTATGAAAGTGTTATAGGTAGAGGTAAAATAAGAATATTATCTGAAGATGAAAAATGGAGGCTTTTAAAGAAATTAATGGCACAGTATCATAAAGATAAAGAGGCATATTTTTAATCCTGCAGCAATACCTAGAACTCTTGTTTATTGTCTTGAAGTGGAAGAGATGACAGCAAAAAGAAAATAAGCTCAGATAAGTTCACATTCATTAAAAATTATGATAAAATATAGTGATTTAAATTAAATATAAGTGAGGTAAGATAATGAAAAATTTTGGAAAAAGCATAATATTTTTAGGACTACTATTAACAATGGTATCTTGCTCTACTATGCATACTGTAATTTCTAAAAAGAAATTTAGATGTACAGACTAAGATGTCAGACACAATTTGGTTAGAGCCTGCAGCTGCAAATCAAAAACTGTATTTGTAAAAGTTTCAAATACAAGTGGAAAGAATTTAAATATTGAACAAAAATAATAAGTATTTTATCAGCAAAAGGTTATAGAATAGTTAACGATCCTGCCGAAGCAAAAATATTGGTTACAAGCTAATATTTTTAAAAAGTAGATAAAGTTAATCTAAATAATGAGAATGGTTTCTCTGATGCTGTTTTAGGTGCTGGAATCGGAGGAGTTTTTAGGTGCTCAACGTTCAGGTGGGAGCTTACACTGCACTTGGTTGGGGACTTGCTGGAGCTGCAATAGGTACAATAGCAGATGCTTTAGTTAGTGATACTGCTTATGCAATGGTAACTGATATTTTAATTTCTGAAAAAAACAGGAAAAAAATGTACAAAGTTCTACAAAGAAAACTCTGTTAAACAAAGGAAATTCAGGGACTATGACTTCTAAAAACTAGCTCTTCATCTAATATGGAAAAATATTCTACAAAAGTTTTAAGCACAGCAAACCAAGTAAACTTAAACTTTGATAGTGCTATTCCTATATTAGAAGATGAATTAGGAAAAAGTTATTTCAGGAATATTCTAAAAACAAAATTATATAAGTGAGGTAATGGAATGAAGAAGATTCTAAAGACTGTATTTATTTTAGCAATAATATTGACAATTGTGCTTTCTTCCACTATACACACTATAATTTCTAAAAGAAATCTTGAAGTACAGACTAAGATGTCAAATACAATATGGCTAGAACCTGTTGATACAGATCAGAAGACAATATTTGTAAAAATTTCAAATACATCTGATAAAGATTTAGATATTGAGTCAAAGGTGATAAACGCTTTAAAAACTAAAGGTTATAAAATAGTAAAAGAGCCATCTGAAGCGAAAGTACTCTTTACAAGTTAATATTTTAAATGTAGAAAAATCAAATCTAAATGATGCTGATGGTTCAGGATTTTCTGAAGTATTTATGGCAGCTGGAATTGGAAGTATTTTTAACTACTCAATCTGCAGAAGATAGATCTGACATTGTAGGTTTTAGGTATGGCTTCAGCTACTCTTGCAAAGATATCATCTGCATTTGTAAAAGATGTTGTCTATGCTATGATAACTGATGTTTTAGTCAGTGAAAAATTGGAAAAAATGTGCAAGTAACAACTATGAAATTCAGTAAGTCAAGGAATTTCAGGAACAAGAACTTCTAGTTCTACTGAAACTTCTAATATTGAAAAGTATTCAACAAGAGTTTTAAGTACTGCCAATAAAGTAAACTTAAAATTTGAAAAATGCTATGCCTGTATTAGAAGATGAATTAGTAAAAGTTATTACTGGAATATTTTTAAAAAAATAAAAAAATAGAAATGGAGATGATACTATGTACCTAGATGAATATAAAAATGGTTAGATTCTACTATGCTATCAGAAGATGAAAAGAAGAATTAAGAAGCATTGCTAATGATGAAAAAGAAATTGAAAATAGATTTTATACTAATCTAAGCTTTGGAACAGCTGGTATGAGAGGTGTAAGAGGTATAGGAAAAATAGAATGAATAAATATAATATAAGAAAAGCTACTCAAGGCTTAGCAAATTATATTATAGAAAGCAACTGGAGAAACTGGGAAAGAAAAAAAGGTGTTGCTATTGCCTATGATTCAAGATTAGATTCAGTTGAAAATGCTATCAATACTGCAATGACTTTAGCAGGTAATGGAATAAAAGTTTATTTATTTGAAGGAATAAGATCAACTCCAGAACTTTCTTTTTGCAGTAAGAGAATTAAAAGCTCAAGCAGGTGTTATGATTACAGCTTCTCACAATCCAAAAGAATACAATGGATATAAAGTTTATTGGGAAGATGGAGCACAAATAGTTGACCCTCAAGCAACAGGGATTGTAAGTGCTGTTGAAGCAGTAGATATTTTTAATGGTGTTAAATTAATGGATGAAAAGGAAGCTATAGAAAAAGGCTTACTTGTTTATGTTGGTGAAAAAAATTAGATGATAGATTTATAGAAGAAGTTAAGAAAAATGCTATCAATCCTGATGTAGAAAATAAGGATAAAATCAAAATTGTTTATTCACCTCTACATGGAGTTGCAGCAAGACCTGTAGAAAGAATCTTTAAAAGAAATGGGTTATACAAGTGTATATCCTGTAAAGGAACAAGAACAACCAGATGGAAACTTCCCTACTTGTGACTATGCTAACCCTGAAGATACAAGTGTATTTAAACTAAGTACAGAACTTGCAGATAAGGTTGGAGCTGAAATCTGTATAGCTAATGACCCTGATGGTGATAGAGTAGGACTTGCTGTTCTTGATAATAATGGAAAATGGTTCTTCCCTAATGGAAACCAAATAGGTATCTTGTTTGCAGAATACATTTTAAATCATAAAAAAAATATTCCAGCAAATGGAACTATGATAACAACAGTTGTATCAACTCCACTTTTTTGATACTATTGTTAAAAAGAATGGTAAAAAGCATTAAGAGTTCTTACAGGTTTCAAATATATTGGTGAAAAAAATTAGACAATTTGAAAACAAAGATTTAGATGGAACTTTCTTATTTGGTTTTGAAGAATCAATTGGTTATTTAGTTGGTACTCATGTTAGAGATAAAAGATGCTGTTGTTGCTTTCTATGATAATAGCAGAAATGGCTACAACTTTTTTAAAAATAATGGTTCTAGTATCTACAATGAAATAATAAAAAAATTTATGAAAAATATGGTTGGCGTTTAGAAACTACTATTCCTATAACTAAAAAAAGGTAAAAGATGGACTAGAAGAAATACAAAAATTATGAAGTCTATGAGAGAAAAACTCATACTGAAATTGCAGGAATAAAAAGTAAAAGAATATAGAGATTATCAAAAAGGTGTAGAAGATTTACCAAAATCTGATGTTATACAAATAGTTTTAGAAGATGAAACTTACTTAACAGTAAGACCTTCTGAACTGAACCTAAGATTAAATTCTATATTTCAGTTGTTGATAGCGATAAAAAGTTGTTGAAGAAAAATTAGCAAAATTAGAAAAAGAATTTTTGAATTATGCTGAAAATCTATAATACTTACATACATATTCCTTTTTGTGAAAGAAAAATGTAACTATTGTGACTTTACTTTCATTAAAAAGGAACTGATAATCAAATTGAAAAATATGTTAATTATCTTTTAAAAAGAGATAGATATTTATAGCAAAAACTATGATTTATCAGAAAAACAGGATACTATATACTTTTGGTGGAGGGACACCTTCCCTCCTACCAATAGATAGCTTAAAAAGAATTCTATCTAGATTTTCTTATGATGAAAATACTGAGATTACTATTGAAGTAAATCCTAAAACTGTTGACATCAATAAGTTGAAAGAATATAGAAATTTAGGAATTAATAGATTAAGATAGAATTCAAACTTTTAATGATGAGAATTTAAAAGTTTTAGGAAGAATTCATAATTCAGAAGAAGCTATGAAGTATATAATATGGCAAGAGAAGTGGGCTTTTAAAAATATTAGTCTAGATATTATGTTCTCTTTACCTAATCAGACTTTAGAAATGTTAAAAAGTCGATTTAGAAAAATTAATTCTTCTAAATCCTGAGCATATCTCTATTTATTCTTTAATTTGGGAAGAAGGAACAAAATTCTTTCAGAGATTTAAAAGCTGGTAAATTAAAAGAAACTGATAATGATTTAGAAGCTACTATGTATGAGTATATAATTGACTATTTAAAGTCAAAAGGATATGAACATTATGAAATCTCAAATTTTTCTAAAAAGATTTTTGAAAGCAAGACATAACTCTATATACTGGGAAAATAAGAACTATTTAGGGCTTGGTCTTTCAGCTGCAGGTTATTTAGGAAATCTAAGATATAAGAATTTCTTTCATTTAAAAGGATTATTATGATAAACTAGATAAGAATATTTTACCTGTTGATGAAAGAGAAGAACTTACAGAAGATGATATTGAACAATATAGATATCTAGTAGGATTTAGACTTTTAAATAATCCTCTTATTCCCAAGTAAAGAATATTTAGAAAAATGTGAGATTTTTAGAAAAAGAAGCTATCTTGTAAAAAAGAAAATGGATATATTTTTAAGTTCTAAAGGACTTATGTTATTTAATGACTTTTATTGCAAATTTTATAGATGATTAATATTACAAAAGAGGTTTTATTATGAGTATTCAAGCTAGTGTTGAAGAAATTTTAGAAGATATTAAAAAAATATTCTCCTTATCCAGAAAAAGTAAAATTGATTGCTGTTACAAAATATTCTACTGTTGAAGATATAGAAGAATTTTTAAAGACAGGACAAAAATATCTGTGGAGAAAATAAAGTTCAAGTTGTTAAAGATAAAATAGAATATTTTAAAAAAATAAGAATACAGATATTAAATGGCACTTTATTGGAAATTTACAAAAAAATAAAGTAAAATACATTATAGATGATGTAGTTGCAATACACTCTGTAAATAAATTAAGTTTGGCTCAAGAAATCAATAAAAAGGCTGAACAATCAGGAAAAACTATGGATGTTTTTATTGGAAATTAATGTCATGGTGAAGAAAGTAAACAAGGTTATTCCTAGATGAATTAAAATGTGATATAATAGAATTGAAAAATCTTAAAAAAATTTGAATATAATAGAGTAATGACTATGGCTCCATTTACAGATGATGAAAAATTTTAAGAATGGTTTTTCAGAACTTAGAAAGATTAAAGATGAGTTAAACAAGGAATACTTTGATAATAATCTTACTGAGTTGTCTATGGGAATGTCCAACGATTATAAAATCGCTTTACAAGAAGGAAGCACATATATAAGAGTTGGAACAAAAATTTTTAAATAATTTAAAGGAGGAAAATAGATTATGGGAATTTTAAAAGGACATAAAAGAATTAGTAGGTATTAATACTGAAGAAGAATATGATGAAGAAGAAGTTATAGAAGAAAACATCAAGAACACTTTCAAAAAGAGAACAAATGGAAATGGATACTGTTGATGATTTTAGATATGATGACTACAGTACTATTTTTATTGATCCCAAAACAATTTGAAGATTGTAAAGAAAATTGCAAACTATATAGAAAAAGAAAAAAATGATTACAATTAATTTAGAAAATATTGACCAAATGTTGCTCAAAAGAATAATGGATTTCTTAGCTGGAGCTATGGAAATTAAAAATGCAAGTTTTGCTCAAATTGCAAAAAAATGTATATACTATCGTTCCTGAAAAATATGAAAGTTTATTATGAAGGAAAAAGAAGAGAAAAGAAATTAATAGATTTAGAAAAAGGTGAAAGATTTGAAGGAGAAAAATTAAAGCTTTAGCTTTATTTTCAGGTGGTTTAGACAGTGCTTTAGCTATAAAACTGGTACAAGATCAAGGTGTTGAAGTTATTGCTTTTGAAATTTTGTATCACATTTTTGGTGGAAAAAAATGAAAAAGCTGAAAAGATGGCTGAAACAATTAGGAATTAAGCTAGAATATATCGATTTTAAAAAGAGACATATGTTTGTTGTTGAGGATCCTGTCTATGGTAGAGGAAAGAATATGAATCCTTGTATAGATTGCCATTCATTGATGTTTAAAATAGCAGGAGAATTATTGGAAGAATATGGTGCACATTTTGTTATATCAGGAGAAGTTTTAGGACAAAGACCTATGTCACAAAATGCACAAGCTTTAGAAAAAGTTAAAAAGTTATCAGGTATGGAAGACTTAGTTTTAAGACCTTTATCTGCTAAACTTTTACCTCCAAGCAGAGCCGAGCTTATGGGTTGGGTTGATAGAGAAAAGCTTTTAGATATAAATGGACGTTCAAGACATAGACAAATGGAGTTAATGAATTCATATGGACTTGTTGAATATCCTAGTCCAGGTGGAGGTTGTTTACTAACTGATCCTGGTTATTCAAGTAGATTAAAGGTTTTAGAAGATGATGGACTTCTTAAAGATGAACATTCATGGCTTTTTAAACTTATAAAAGAGGCTAGATTCTTTTAGATTTTCAAAAGGAAGATATTTATTTGTTGGTAGAGATAAAGAATCAAATATGAAAATTGATGAGTATAGAAAAGAAAAAAATCTAAAATTCTATATCCATAGTGCAGAAGTTCCAGGACTCTCATTTAATTGCTAATACTGATTTAAGTGATGAAGAAATAGAATTTGCTAAAAAATCTATTTTCTAGATATTCTAAAGTAAAAGGAAATGAGAAAAATTAATTTAAATAATTCTGGAAATATAGAAACAGTAGATGTAGTTGACTTGAAAAAGTTAGATGAAGAGATTAAAAAAATATCAATAACTATAGAATAAAAAAATGGGGGAATGAACCCCATTTTTTTATTATTTTTGTGTAGTCATAAAAACCTTTACCAGTTTTTTGTCCTAATTGTTTTTCCACGAACCATTTTTTTCTTAATAAAGTATGAGCTCTGTATTTGCTATCTCCTGTTTCATGATATAAAACATCCATTATAGCAAGACATACATCTAGTCCAATTAAATCTCCTAAAGCTAGTGGCCCGATAGGGTGATTTGCACCTAATTTCATTGCAGCATCTATTCCTTCTACACTTGCAACTCCATCAGCATATATTCCACTAGCTTCATTAATCATAGGAATTAAAATTCTATTTACAACAAATCCTGGAGCTTCTTCAACTTGTACTGGTACTTTTCCAATATCTTCAGAAATCTTTTTAATTTTTTCTACTATTTCAGTTGGAGTATGTAATCCAGCAATAATTTCTACAAGTTTCATTACAGGTGCTGGGTTAAAGAAGTGCATTCCTATCATAGGTCTCTTTTAATCCTGCTCCAATTTCTGTAATTGATAAAGAAGAAGTATTTGTTGCAAATATAGCATCTGGCTTTACAAATTTCATCTAATTCTTTTAAAAGTTTGTTTTTTTAATTTCCATGTTTTCAATAGCAGCTTCAATTATTAAATCACAATCAGCACAAATTTCTTTTTGTACCAGTTGTAATTCTTGCTAAAAATAGCATCAGCTTCAGCTTGTTCCATTTTACCTTTAGCTATTCTTTTTTCAAAACCTTTTAGCTATTTTTATTTTTTTCCATTTGCAGCAAATTCATTATTAATATCACAAAGTGTTACTGTAAAATCCTTCTGTTTGTGCAAATGCTTGAGCAATTCCTGCACCCATTGTTCCTGCTCCAATAATTCCTACTTTCATAATTCGACCTCCGTTTTACTTATTTTTATATTCTACACCTTTAACTTTTTCTAAGAATGCTTTCATTCCAACTTTTTGATCTTCTGTTGTAAAGCAACTTCCAAATAATTTTTCTTCTATTATTATTGCTCTATCCATATCAGTGTCAATTCCTTCATTTATAGCCTTTTTAGAAGCTCTAACTGCGAAAAGGAGCATTTTTAGCAATTTTAGCAGCTAATTTTTGTTTCTTCTAATAATGTTTCTTGAGGGTAAACATGATTTACAAGTCCAACATTAAGAGCTTCATCAGCTTTAATAGCATTAGCTGTATAAATCATTTCTTTAGCTTTTCCTAAACCAATAAGTCTTGCTAATCTTTGAGTCCCACCAAAACCTGGAGTTATTCCTAAACCAACTTCTGGTTGTCCAAACACTGCATTTTCAGAACAAACTCTGAAATCACAACTCATTGCAAGTTCACAACCTCCACCTAAAGCAAATCCATTAATAGCTGCAATAACTGGAAGAGGAAAAGTTTCTATTTTTCTAAATACTTCATTTCCTTTGTTACTAAATCTAGCTGCTTCACTATTGTTTAAAGGAGCCATCTCTGATATATCTGCTCCTGCAACAAAAGACTTAGTTCCTGCTCCTGTTAAAATTACAACTCTTGTTGTTTCTAAATTTATGTTAGCAAAAGTTGAATTTAACTCATTTAATACTGCTGTGTTTAAAAGCGTTCAATGCCTCTGGTCTTTCTATAGTAACAATACCCAATAAAATCTTCTTGTTTATAAGATACAACTGACATTTTACCACCTTCCTTTTATATAATAAATATTATGTGTATTTTTTTATACCTTTTATTATAGCATAATTGAATACAAAAATCAATAAAAAGCCTATTGATTTTTGTCAATAGACTATGCTATAATTATTGAAAATTAAGAGATTTATATATTTCTCATAAAAAAGGGAGTAGTTGTAAATAACAGTATCAACATCACGAAATTATTTTCTGGTACTGTAACCATTTTTGGTAACAAGACTTTTGGTATGGATTATTTTTTTCATATCAAAAGTTTTTTTAGTTTTATAATATAGAAGAAGGAGACGATAATGAAACATTTTACAAAAGTCTAAAAAAACATTTATTTGAAGAGTTTGAAACAAGCTCAACTGGTTTAATTGAAGAGGAGGTAGTTGCAAGGAGAAAAATATGGAGAAAATAAGTTTGTTGAAAAAGAAAAAGATGGACTTATTAAAATATTTTTTTAATCAATTTAAAGACTCGCTTGTAATTATTTTTACTTATTGCAGCGGTTATTTCATTTTTCTGGAAATAAAGAAAGTGCCCTTGTTATAGTTCTAGTATTAATTTTGAACTCTATTCTTGGAGCTTATCAAACTATCAAGGCTCAAAAAAATCTTTAGATAGTTTAAAAAGATGTCTTCACCCAAAATGTAAGGTTATTAGAGATCATGAACAATTAGAAGTAGATTCTTCTGAATTAGTTCCTGGAGATATTGTTATAGTTGAAGCTGGGAGACATTGTTCCAGCTGATGGAAGAATTATAGAAAACTTTTCATTATTAGTAAATGAAAACTCTCTTACTGGTGAATCTAACTCAATAGAAAAACTGATGAAGTTTTAGAATATGAAGACTTTAGCACTAGGAGATCAAGTTAATATGGTATTCTCAGGAAGTCTTGTTAACTATGGTAGAGCAAAGATTTTTAGTTACTGAAACAGGAATGAGCACTCAACTAGGAAAAATCGCAAACTCTTTTAGATCAAACAGAAGAAAATGTTACTCCTTTACAAAAAAATCTTTAGATATATTTGGTAAGAGATTAACTCTTGGAATAGTTGTACTTTTGTGTTCTTATCTTTGGAATTTATGTATATCATGGAAATACAGTTCTTAATTCTTTACTGTTAGCTGTTGCTCTAGCTGTTGCAGCTATACCTGAATCATTAAATCCAATTATCACTATAGTATTATCTATGGAAACTGAAAAATTATCTAAAGAAAAATGCAATAGTTAAAGAATTAAAAATCTATAGAAGCTTTTAGGTTCTATCTCTGTTATTTGTTCTGATAAAACTGGTACTCTTACTCAAAAACAAAAATGACAGTAAAAAGATTTTTATCAATGGAAAATTAGATAATGAATACTCTTTAGATAAAAAAATAAAAATTGATAAATTATTATTAGACAGTTTTATTCTATGTACAGATGCTACTGACACTATAGGAGATCCTACAGAAACTGCCCTTATTCACCTTACTCAAAAAAATATGACATGTCTTTTAGAGATGAAAGAAAAGATAGTAAGAGAATATCAGAAATACCTTTTGACTCTGTAAGAAAATTAATGACAGTTCTTTATGAAAACAAAAATGGTAAACACATTATTTTTCACTAAAAGGGAGCTTTTCGATTCTCTTGTAACAAGATTTAAATATTATCTTGATGAAAATGGTAATGTACAAAATGTAAATGAAGAATTTATTAAAAAAATTGAAAAGTTAATAATGAGTTAGCTGAAGAAGGTTTAAGAGTTTTAACTTTTTGCTTATAAAGTATATAGATGAAGAAAAAGAGCTTTCTAATGAAGATGAAAATGACTATATTTTTCCATGCTCTTGTAGGTATGATAGATCCTCCTAGAGAAGAATCTAAACTTGCTGTTCAAGAATGTATTAGAGGTGGAATTAAACCAGTTATGATAACAGGTGACCATAAAATAACAGCTAGAACAATTGCTAAAAATATAGGAATATTTAAAGATGGGAGATATTGCACTTGAAGGTGTAGAACTTCAAAAATGACTGATGAAGAATTAGAAAAGAATGTTGCAAACATTTCAGTTTATGCTAGAGTTTCTCCTGAACATAAAATAAGAATTGTTAATGCTTGGCAAAAACTTGGAAAAATCGTTGCTATGACAGGTGATGGAGTAAATGATGCTCCCAGCTCTTAAAAAAAGGCAAATATCGGTATTGCAATGGGAATTACAGGAACAGAAGTTTCTAAAAATGCTGCTTCTATGATACTAGCTGATGATAACTTCTCAACAATAGTTAAAGGCAATAATAACTGGTAGAAATGTTTATAGAAATATTAAAAAAATGCTATAGGTTTCTTACTTTCAGGAAATACTGCTGCTATACTTGCTGTGCTTTATTCATCACTTGCTAACTTACCAGTTATATTCTCAGCAGTACAATTACTATTTATAAACTTATTAACTGATAGTTTACCTTCGATAGCTGTAGGAGTTGAACCTAAAAATGAAGATATCTTAGATGAGAAGCCTAGAGATCCTAATGAAGCAATATTAACAAAAAGATTTTCGTCTAAACTTCTAATAGAAGGTGTTTTAATTGCTGCCTTTATTATAAGAGCTTTCTATATAGGATTAAAAGATTCTCCTTTAAAAGGTTCTACAATGGCTTTTTGCTACTTTTATGTTTAGCTAGATTATTCCATGGTATTGATTATAGAGGTCAAAGAAATATTTTTTTGCTATAGGTTTCTTTTTAAAAATAAATTCTCATTGATTGCTTTTTGCAGTTGGATTTATTTTATTGAATGCTGTTCTACTATGCCCACCTCTATATAATATGTTTGGAATTACAAAATTAGAAACAGCTAACTTCATTCAAATTTATGTGTTATCATTAATACCAACAGTATTAATACAAATATATAAAGCTATAAAATATAGATAAAAAGAAAAGGCTATTGTAAACTAATTTAAGGTTTACAATGGCCTTTTTCTAATTTTTTTAATTGAAGCTGTTGTAAAATAATAAAAAGTAAAAAAATAGTTCGTTACTGAGTAAATTTCTTAACGATAAAAATCAAGAATTCGCTGTAATTTCGGCAAAAACTTGCTGACAAGTCAGCTTTCAAACACGCCGACAATTACTCGGCTCATTCTATTTGATTTTTTTATCTAGAAATTTTCCATTCGTAACTCACTTATTTTTTTACTTTAAATTGAAAACTTAACTTTGTAACATTTCCTTGTCACTTAATTTATTAGTATCTTGAACAACAACTTGGTACATTGTTAGAATAGCTGTTATTATTTGAATCTCTTGAATAATCATATCCATAACAATAAGTTGCTGCTATAGCAGAAATACTAAAATAGAAACTAACACAGTTAAAAATAACTAATTTTTCATATCTATCATCTCCTAAATATTAATTATATTAATTTAAATTATAGCACTAATTTATCAATACTCTAAAATATGTAACTCACTAATTTTCATTTTTATTAGAAGAATTCTCCATTGTCACAATAGTTATCTCCAGTCAAAGTGAAGAATATAATACAACAATCTTTATTATTATTTATTCTCTTAATTAGTTTTTGTTAAGAAGTCTGCAGTTTCCTTCTTTATTTTTTTCATCTCTTGCAAACCAATATACTTCAACAAAAGTATAACCATCAACTATTTTACCATCAAAGATATATTCTGTGTTTTGATGCTCAATGGTAAACCAAGTTCTATCACAACCGATAATTTCAGTTAAACCATCAATAATTTCTTTACTGTTTTCAACTATCAAGTTTTTTTCTATTCCTCTAATCTTTAAATGTGGCATATCATCACCCCTATTCTATTATCTTTATTCTATCAATAACTATATTATTTAAGCAGTATTTAAAAATAAGCTATCACAATATATTAACTGTAATAGCTCTGTTTTTAAATATTAATACCATCTAGAACCTGAACAACATCCTCTGTTTTCTCCATTATAGTAACTATCAGAATAATAATTATTTGAACAGTAATCTTTATTATATGTTCTTTCATACATTCCAAAATTATGATATTGATATTCTCCATTCATATATCCCATATGTCTTGGTCTATGGTAAAAAGTGGCTGCCATACTTGAAAACTCCAACAACTAATAATAAAATAACAAAAACAAATAATTTTTTTCATATTAAACTATCTCCTTTAAAATTTAAAATATTTTTGTATATTATACAACTTTATATAGACTTTGTCAATAACTTAGACTATTTTTCTTACTAAAAGCTAAGTCTACAATTTTAATACCATCAACAGCAGCACTCATAATTCCACCTGCATAACCTGCTCCTTCACCTATAGGAAAAATTCCTTTAACAGAAATTGATTCTCCCTTTAAAGTCTCTTAAAATTTTAACTGGTGCTGAAGTTCTAGTTTCTGGTCCTATTAAATTCACTTTATTTGAAATAAACAATTTATTTTTTTACTCCAATTTTCAAAAGCTGAATGAAGATTTCTTCTTATATAATCTGGAAAGAAATTATTTATATCATATGAAAATAATTTCATCTTGTAACTACTTTTCGATTTCAAAAACTAGTTTTTGATTTTTCATAAAATCTATGACATTTTGATATATAGCTCCGTAATTTCCAACTATCTCATAATTTTTCTTTTCTAATTCCTCTTGTAAATACATACCTGAGAAGATTTGACTTCCATAATCTCTTTCAGATACTCCAACAACTATTGCTGAATTTGAGAATTTCCCATTTCTTGTAGAATAACTCATACCATTGACAAGTGAGGCTCCCTATTTCAGATGAGGCATTTACAATTTCTCCACCTGGACACATACAAAATGAGAAAGTTCCTCTTGTTTCTTTTTATTGTTAAAAGCCATATTGTAAGTTGCTGCCTCTAAAAGTGGATTTGAAACAGCTTCTCCATATTGCATTTTATCGATATCTTTTCTTAAATGTTCTATTCTTACTCCAATAGCAAAAGGTTTATTCTCCATAGCAATTCCCTTTTGAATATAGCATTTTATATGTATCTCTCGATGAATGTCCTATGGCAAAAATAACCTTATCTATATCATAGTTATATCTTTTTTCCACTATCCACTTCTAAAAATCTTTAAAGATTTTATTTCATTATTTTTACTTCTATATCTTCAACAAGTGAAGAAAAATGAAAATTTTCCTCCTAAAGATTTAATTTTTTCTTAAATTTTAACTACAATTCTTAAGACATCTGTTCCTATATGTGGTTTGTAGTTCCAAAAAAATTTCTTCCTGAGCTCCACACTCAATAAATTCTTTGAAAAACTTTTTCTATATATTCACTTTTAATTCTAGTATTTAACTTTCCATCAGAATAAGTTCCTGCTCCACCTTCTCCAAACTGTATATTTGAATTAGGGATTTAGAATAGAAGTTTTTAATAAAATTATCTGTTGTTATATTTCTTTTATCTACTTCTTCTCCTCTTTCAAACACAATAGGAATATATCCCTAATTCTGCTAGTCTTAGAGCTGAGAAAAAGTCCTGCATATCCTGTTCCTACAACAGCAACTTCTCTTTGAGGATAAAGTGCTATTCTCTTATCATAACTTTCATCTTTTGCTAAACTTAATTTTTGAATATTTTTCTAAATTTATATTTTTTCTTTAAACTAATCTCAAAGTATAGATAAATTTAATATCATTTTTTTCTTCTACTATCTATAGATTTTTTAAATATTTTAAAATTTTCTATATTATCCCTAGAAATACCATTTTTTCTAATTCTTTATATATTTCTTTCTCTTGATTTTTTTATTTATTGATACAATTATATTACTGATATTAACTTTTCATCTATTTTTTACCTAACTTTCAATAAATCGTGTATTCTGATAACTCCTACAAAAATTATTATCATCAAACACTGGTAACACATTTATTTGATGAGGTCTATCTTCCATGATTGATAAGGCTTGAGTTGCCATTTCTTCTTTATCAACCTTAGTATAATTAGTTGTCATTATATCACTAGCCTTTAAGCTAAAGAATTTTTCTTTGTGGCTTAAAGCTCTTCTTATATCTCCTTCAGTGATAATTCCTACTAAAAGACTGTTATCATCATTCATTACACAGACTACTCCAAGTTTTTTCTCACTCATTAAAATTACAATATCTTCCATACTTGTATCAGCTTTACAAAGAGCAAGAGCTTCACCTGTTTTCATTAAATTTCCAACTTTTGTTAATAACTTTCTTCCTAAACTTCCACCTGGATGATACATTGCAAAGTTTTGAGGTGAGAAATTTCTAAGTTTCATAAGACAACCTGCAATGGCATCTCCCATAACAAGTGCATTAGTCGTAGATGACATAGGTGCAAGATTTAAAGGACAACCTTCTTCATCTACATGTGTATTTATATATAGGTCTGAAGCTTTAGCAAGTCTTGAATTAATATTTCCTGTCATTGCAATTATAAAAGCACCTATATTTTTATTGCTGGCATTATTGCAAGAATTTCATCACTTTCACCACTATTTGAAATAGCTAAAACTATATCTTCTGGATTGATAATTCCTAAGTCACCATGTAAACCTTCAGTTGAGTTCATAAAAATACTTGTTGTTCCTGTTGAAGCAAAAGTTGCTGAAATTTTCTTACCTATTATTCCTGTTTTACCTATACCTGTAACAACTACTTTTTCCTTTACAATCAAATATTTTTCTAACTACTTTTACAAAATTTTCTGATAGTTTATTCATTCTCTTTTCTAGAGATTTTATTTCTGTATCATAAATATTTTTAGTAATTTCTATAATTTCTTGATCTAACATCTTCATCACAACTCCTACTAATTAAATTATATTATCTTCAGTTATTAAAGTATCAACTTTCATATCATATTCAGTTGTTTCAATACCTTCTTCAATTATTTGTTTTTCAAAGGCTATAGCAATTTTTAGCATTCTTATGAATAGCAAAAATCTGTCATAATAACCTCTACCAAAACCTACTCTATTTTTATCTCTATCAAAAGCTACTCCTGGTGTAATAATTACATCAATTTCACCTATATATTCTTCTCCATCAGGTTCTGAATTTCCAAAAAGGACTTACAATATATTTATTTTTTATCTTCTATTGCTATCATTTTTTTCTTAGTAATTACCTTAGGTAAAAACTAAAGTTTTTCCCAGCCTTTTTAATATATTCATTTATTTTATCTGTCTTAACCTCATTCTTAAAATCCATATAAGACATGATGACTTTAGCATTTTTGAAATCTTCATTTTCTAATAACTTTTTCAAATATCTTATCACTGGCAGTTTGAATATACTCCCATAGATAAGTTCATTCTTCTTTTCTTTTATTAAATTTCTAGCATCCTTTTTTATTCATTATGATCTAGCCTCTCTTTTATATTTTTAATATCTAACCAGAAATTAGTTGCAACAGCTGCTTTTTCCCACTTTCATTTCTTGCCTTAATAACAGTTTCGACATCATAAGTCAGATAACAATCTATGTCACCTTTCCATTTTTGAAATTTTCCTCTTTCTTTTTCAAGGTCTACTTTCTATTTTTCTATCATTTGTGCAACTTCTTTTCCTAAGAAAACAATAATTTTTGGAGATATTAGAGCAATCTGCATATTTAATAAAGTCTAAAAGTATTTTTCTTTTTCTTCCTCATCAAAATTCTTTATCTTAACTTCTCTTTTAGTAAGTGTAGTTATATAGTAAGCTTTCAGGAACTATCCTGCAAGATCAAAAAGTCTTATAAGGAATTCTCCACTTGATTGAGCTTCAACCTTATAATCTTCTGATAAATAAAGTTTAGGGTCATTTCCAATAAATAGAACATCTGCATTTCTATTTCCCATACCTATATATATTTCTTGTTTATCCTTAGGTAAAGTTTCAATACCTACACTTCCAAGTTCAAATTTTAATTCTTCCCATAATTCTGATATTTCTTCCATGAGTTATCACCTACTTATTCTATAGTAAATAATTTTGTAACCTTATCTTGACTTGTAATTTCACAATTTGGCTTTTCTTAACATTCCCGTGAATTCATCTTCCAATGTTTTCTTTAATTATACTTAAAATGATTGCTATCCCTTACTAACATGTGCCAAGAATACTTTTCTTCAATTTATCTGTATACATCTCTTTGATAAACTTTGCACACTCATTATTTGAAAGATGTCCATTTCTACTTTTTAACTCTTTTCCTTTAAATTCCAAGGATATGGAACAATTCATAAGAGTATTAAAATCATAATTACTTTTCTATTACCATGGCATCTACATCTTTTAAAATATTCTCTAACTATATTTGTTATATAACCAATATCAGTAGATATTGCTATTTTTATTAAGTTGGCTTTCTAATTTGAAAACCAATAGTTCTTTCAGCATCATGCATCACATCAAATGGTGAAACTTTTAACTTTATCATCAAGTATAAAGAACCATCTATAAATTTTATTAGAGATTTATCTATTTTCCTAATTTACTTGCTCCTGCCTTGTAACTTTCAGGAGTTATATAGATAGGAATATCGTATTTTCTTGCAATAACTCCCTGCTCCATTTATATGGTCACTATGCTCGTGAGTTATTAAAATTGCTGATATATCTGATAATTTTTTCCCTATCATTTCTAATTTTTCTTCAGTTTTTACAACTAAAACCTGTATCTACCAATAATTTATAGTCTTCTATTTCTACAAAAGTCGAATTTCCTGAGCTTCCACTTCCTAGAATTGAAATATTCATTTTGTACTATTCCTTTCTTTTTATCTTTTTATTTTATGCCTTTGAGGCTTTTATTGTTACATCTGTAAAAACTATATTATCACTTTGATTTAAAATAAACTCTATTGTTTTTTGCTATATCTTCACTTTTTATATATGCTTTTTCATCATCATCACATTCAAAATATGTATTATTCTGATAGAAATTTGTCTTAGTCATATCTGGATAGATTGTTATAACCTTAACATCATTCTTTTCTAACTTCTTCAAACAAACTTTTTGAAAATTGACTAAGACCTGCTTTTGTTGCTGAATAAACACAAGCTAATGGACTTTCTTTATTTGCAGTAACTGATGAAATATTTATTATTGTCCCTTATTTTCTTTTTAAAGTTCTTAAAAAGTATTGACTGATTACAAGAGGTGCTTGTAAATTCACTGATATCATATTTTTAATCTTGGCTATATTTATCTCTTCATGTAAACCAAAATAAGCAAGTCCTGCTGAATTTACTATTAAATCAAATTTTATTTTTCAATGAATGTAAAGTTTTTCTAATTCATCAAGTTTAGCTAGATCACAAACAACAGGAAAAAGTTTTCATATTCTTCAAAAATCTTAGTTTCATTTTTTATGAAATTTCTAGCAACACCATAAACTTCATAGTTCATATTTAATAATGTTTTTGCTATCTCATAACCTATTCCTGAACTAGCTCCTGTAACTAAAGCAACTTTTCATAAAAACTCCCTACCTATCATCTATTTAATGAAATGTATAAAAATAGGCGAGTTACACTGGATATATTAGTAAAAACAAGTGAATCTGCATTCTAAATTTTAGATAAAAATCAAACAGAGTGAGCCGAGTAATTTTGCGTGTTTGAAGCTGACTTGTCAGCGATCTTAGAAAGTCTTAATGAACTTGTTCATTTAGAGTCTTTCAGATGCTGAAAGTACACGAACTCTTGATTTTTATCGTTAAGAAATTTAGCTAGCAGTGAACTGTTTTTTACTATACTATCTGGCTAGTAACAAACTATTTTAATAGATCTCTCATATTTATATATTTTCAAAAATTTTTCTTTAATAAAAGTCTATCATATATGATTTTAATTTATCAGAATATGTGTAAACTCCATCAATACATTCAAAAGGATAGTATAGAATTTCAGACTTCTTATTTTGATTTTCTCATCTTTTTAGATATTCTTTTGAAGTTCTAAATACTCCTATACTCACATCTATGACCTTATTTTTATCTATTTCACTGAATAGATATTCTATCATTTCACTATAATTTTTTCAAAATCATCTGTATATATTAAAGGGTCTATACAAATTCTAACTTTCCAACCTTTATTTTGCAATTCTTTTAATAGCCTTAACTCTATTTTTAAAACTTGCTGTATATTTTTCATTTTTAAAGCTATGTCTTCAGGGTGACAGAGTAAAAGCTATTATAAAATTATCTAAAACATCTAAATTTAAAAACTTATCAATATTTGCTGACTTTTGTTCTTAATTCAATTTTTAAATTTTTTTATCTTTGATAAAATGATACCACTTCTCAGAGAAAGAACAGATATTTTCTATAGCCAGTAAATCTGTATCATAAGACACACAAAGATATAGACTTTTTAACTTATTATAAAGTTCTTCAACTTCTTCAAAAACTTTTTCTATATCCACAAAAATAACTATATTTCCTGAAGAATAAACTCCTTGTAGATAACAATATTCACAGTCATAGACACAATTTATTATAGATGAAGTATATTAGAAGTTATCATTTTTCAAAATCTTCACAAACTACAGTCCCTTCATAAATCATATTGGGTTTATTTGAAGCTAGAATTAAATTTTTGTCCTAATTTTTGTAAGTGAAAATCTTGATTATTACTAGAAAATACTTCTTTATAATTGTCTATTTCTATTATTTTTAGCATCTCTAAATTTAGATAATATTTCTAAAGTGTTCTTATTATCTAAAAATTTTCTTCTCCACATAGATATGAGAAAAATCTATTATTTAAAGAAATTTTCTTTTTGTTTATCTCAGATGAAGCTATCTTTTTCTAAACTATTTTTCTGTAGAGATATATTTTTATTTCTTCAAAAAGTTTTTAGCTTGAACCTTAGAACTTACTTCAATATTCTCATATTTTTTTAATATATCAATGTTTCCATATTTTATTTTTCAAATACCTTAATATATTAAAAAGCTCATAAGTCATTGTATCACTTAATCTTAAATTTTCTAATACTTTTTATCAATTCTTGTTCAGTAATAGTGAAATCACTGTCATCATTAGACAGTCTTAAAATTTTACTAGAAAATTTGTAGATATTATTATAGCTTTCAGTAAATAAATTTTCATCTTTTAAAATCTACTAAACTCTATCCTCTAGCTTTATCTTTTCAATATATCAGATACAATTTTTCAAAACCATAATTTTATCTTTTTAAAAATGGAAGCTGTTTGGAAAAACCATAGGCTTCCATATCAATATATTCTGTATTTTTCAATTTTCTCAACTATACTATCAAAAGTTGTCAAACTTCCTTCTAAAAAATTATGTTTGTAAATCATCTCTGGATAGAAATCAAAAATCTGAGTAAGCATTTTGAATTTTTGATACATATACTATATCCTAATTGAGAAATTTTTATTACTTGCAACAAAAGCCAATATTTACTATATAGTCATTTTTCTTAATGTCTTCTTTTGAAATTAGATAAGTTAAAAGCAGTGGCAGATTTAACTTTACCCTGTTCCACTGATAATTAATTTTACATCTTCATTAGAAAAACACTTGAAACTTTGTATAGCTATTGTCTTTTTAAATTAAATAATGATATTAAAAGACTTGGCTTCAATATATAATGCTGTTACTATATATAACATTTTTACCTCATTCTATTTTTAAATATCATAATTTTCAATAGTTCTTCTATTGTAGCAGGTGCAGTTCTTACATTTTGAACAACTTCTTTCTTTGCTACTTTAAGTTCAAAAAGGAATTTTTGTCTCTCAAACAAGCCTTCATATATAGTGTATTGCTGTTGACATATCTAAACCAAGTTCTTCACAAAAATGCATAAAAATTTTCAGCTGTTTTTCATCTGTATTAATTGTTAATGTAGCCATACCCTCCTATTTTTCATATTATAATTATATAATAATAGTAAGTACTTATCAATATTTATTTAATATCACTTTGCTCAATTCATAACTTATATCTATCAACCTATAAATCTTTTTCTAATTCAATTGTTCCATCAAGGCAGATAGTACATCAATATTTCTATTCATATGATAAGCTGGAAAATATCTTTTTATTATCTATAGCTTTTTCAATTTCTTCTGGACTATTATGTAAATTAATTATTTCAGCAAGCTTTATCACTGTCCAAATTGAGTTTTCTCTTGGATAATGTCAATATAACAGCATACCATTTCTTACTAGATTTTTCTACGAACAACTGCAGTTTTTAGGAGATTTTTCCCATAAAATTCAATTCATCTCCATATTTATTTTGATATAATCACAATTTTCATGTATAATCAGTCGTGAACTCCCACTTGTAGAAGTGGGAGCTTCGGGTAAGTAATGTGCTAATTTGTTAGCACACACATTCAAGCTCTTTCGGGTAGTCCCTCACCCTGATATATTTTTAACTTATTTTTCTTCTTATTTCTATCCTTTTTCTTAATATATTTATACTGTAATCTCTATCTATTTCTGAGTCCACAACATTCTGCAATGATATTCTTTCTGACAATATTAGGGTTTCTTTTATTACTACAACTAGAACAAGTCTACTACTTGGATAAAATGTAGTATTTTTATAATCTTTCTTTCACATTAATTTGCTTTATATTCTAGTTGTGCTCACAAATTCACTCCAACTTACATCCGATATACTATTTGCTAATTTCAGATTTTTAACATCTCCTTTATATTTAAGTCTTCTATACAAATTATATCGTGGTTATTGACAATTTTTGTACTCAACTTATTTACAAAAGTCTCATTCTTTTATTTCTAATTTTTATGTATCATATCTTTTCTTTTGCTTTTGATAAATATTCTTACTATCTGATAGTTTTTATCGCTATCTTTCTAACAGTTTACATCTCCTTTGATAGTTTCTTTGTTCTCTTTCAGTTTTTCTCATATTCTTTGATAGCTTTAAATTTTCTGTCATTTTGTACAATCGCTCATTGTTGCAAATTATTCCCAAATCTATTCCAATACTTTTTATTAGTCTCTGGTAATCTCTATTTCTTCTTCACAATATTGAAACAAAATAATGATCAAAGACTATTTTCTACTTATTGTTGCTGATTTAATTATACCTTCTATTTTCTATGTAATTTGATTTTAACTAGCGATTAATTTAGGGAAGTTTTATGTAGCCATCTTTTATATATATGTGTGTTTTGACTATTTGCGGTATAGCTTTGGACTGGGTTAGATTTTACACTTATATCTTGGAAAACCAAAATCTAGTTTTTAAGAAAATTTTTATAGGCTTTTCAGTAGTGTGCATTAGCAAAGGCAAACTATCAACTTCTTTTAAGCAAAGATATTCTTCTACATATTTAGCAGGGGTAGGATATCTAGTTTTAATTCCTGTTGATTTATATTCTTCATAACCTTTCTTCCTATCATCTAACATAAGATTATGAACTTTTTCTGACACAAACCAAAGTTTTTCAAAGAAAAAGATTACTTGTTCCAAGGTAGTATATTCTGAATTTATATGTCTTTTAACTATCTCATTCCTCCTCCTTACTTGCTCACAATGCTCAGTACTAAAAACTTACTCCAAAAATACTCTTTTTTGACACTTTAACTGATTTAATTATCATATTTTGAATACAATTCAAGAAAATAAAAAGCAATTATCTACTTATAGAAGTAGGGACTCTTTGCTAGATATTGTAAAAACCAAATTTCTCAAGTCTTTTTCAAATCTATTTTCTTATCTTTTAATAAAATCTTTTACTCTCTCATAGACTTCCTCCATATTAATTATATCATTTTGAATTGAAAATTTTACTATTTTTATTATCTTTGATAGAATATTTATATCATTAAAAAGGTGATATTATGTTTTCTTCAGAAAAGAAAATTATCTGTAGATATATTTAGATTTAAAAAGTGATTGTAGTAAAATTATAAATATAAAAAGAAGCAAAACTTGTTTATGTAAATGGGAAAGGCAACCCTTTACTGTTGAAATAGGAAAAACTGAACCCTAATATTTGGCGAATACCTTAAAAATAAAGTTAAATGATATTCCTCTTATACAAAGTCAAAAGTTTCTGATATTCCTACTTGCTGTACTTTACTTGCAACTAGGTTATGGTATAGAAAATGCTAATTGTAAAGAATTATTAGAAATACAAGAAAAATTAATTCTAACTATGTAAATTTAGAAACTTCTATAAATAATATGAAACCTTTATTAACTTTATTAGAAAAGTGGATTTTATTTAATTGCTGATGCTATTTGCTATCCAACTGATGGTGAAAATTTCTTTTGGAATGTTCCAAATAATTTAACAGAGAAATTTAACAACTGCTCCTGCATATTTAGGAGAAAGGTACATATGTATTTAACCAACCTGTTTATTTATATCCTACCCAAACAACTGATTCTTATAATAAAGATAGAGTTGAATATTATGTTGAAAAATTTAAAAATTCAGCTGATAATAAACCAAGAGCAATAGTTTATAATTTTGAAGAGTTTATAAATTTTATATTGATGGACATCATAAAGCTTGTGCTTCACAATACTAAAAAGAACCCGTAAGTTGCATACTAATTATTCCAGATAGGATTTATAAAAATTATTATAAGAATACTGTTTAAATTTTTCAGGAATATTAATGGATTATAAAAATATTCCTAAAGAATATACTGACACATAAGAAAGATTTTCTCTAGTCAAGAAAAATTGAAATTAAAGATGGAATAGTTAATAACAGAGAGTGGGAAAAAGAATATATAAATTCAGCTAAACACTACCCCTTCAATTATTGATTGTGCTAATATTATAGATATAATGCATGATAATGAAATAGAAGTAAATGATATTTTTCATTGAGAATTGTTTGGAAAAATTTTGATGAAAGATAGTCAAGTAAAAATGAAAAAGCTACTTTTATTTATTGGAATTTACTGATATTAAAAAAGCTCAAGAGATTGCTTTAAAATATGCTAGAAAAACTTTAAGGGAAGAAGAAATTGATAAAGAATTAAAAGCAATTAGTATATAGAATTTTATTAAGTGCTAAAAATAATGAAGAAGTTGAGAAAAATTTTTATTGATTATCTGGTTTATTATTCTGATAAACAGGAAGATCCTATACTTAAGATTATAAATTTATATTGGGAGGAAACTAATGGATAAAATTCTAAAAGAAAAACTTATAAATACTACTTTTGAAGGGCTTGATAAAATAATCGAAAGTGAATACAAAATCATCCAAATGAAAAATCTTATTCATGTTGTAGAATACAAGAAGGTTATAATGACTATTTAAAAATTGTTTTTAGAAAAGGAAAAATAAATTATTTTAGATCTAATTTTTGAGTGGTCTACTACCCTGATGAAAAATAAACTGTGATGAATTAAAAGAAATTCAAAGAGATGATTTTGTTAAAGAAATTGTTCCAGAAATAAAAGATAAATTTGAAGACTTATTTTTCAAAATATGAAGATAGTTTTCTATTTCGTTATAAGTTTCTATTAGTTCTTGAATTTGAAGGAGAAGAAGGTTTAGCTAAAGATAGAATCTTATAAAGAAGAACTCTATTTTGAAAACCAAAAAGAAAAAGAAGAAATTAAAAAGCAAAAATAGAAGAATACATTAAAGAAGTTTCTTAGAAGAGAAAAATCTATTAAAGATGAGAGAGAATGTGTTATTTTTGCTGGAAATCTTTTTAGATTTTAATTTAATGGGATATTCAGAAAAAATATAATTGAACTTATAGAAAAATTTTACAAGTGATGAAATCAGTTAAAAATAGAAGATTTGACACTACTTTAAAAATGATATTAAATACTATCTAGATAAATGGACTGAGAAAGTTTTTCTTAAATTAGATCCTGAAAAAGTTACAGAAGAACAAATAGACTTATATATTTACTCTGCACTTTTTAAAAATAAAATATCGTACTTATAGTTTTGATGTTAAAAATGCTTGTGATGATTTAGAAAATGCTGTGAATATACTATTCTTTTCTAAAAGCTAAACAATATTTAGAAAAAGGGGAAGTGGTACTTTTAGCCGATGAATTAATCCATTATAAAGATAAGGACTTTAGAATGTAAGGCTAATGACTATACTTTTCAACAGTAGATATAAAAGATAAAAATGAAGTTGCAAGTTCTTATGAAAAAGGCTTTTAGACTTTATCATAGCTCTATTAAGTAACGGTTTTCCACATAGCTATTCAATCAAGTTTTCTTCAAAATCTGAGAAAGTATTTTTAGATATAAAAAGGGACTTGCAAATCTTCTACTCATAGATTTTTAGAAGAATCTTAGATTTTCCAGAGTTATATGATAAATTAGAAGTTTATGCAAAGACAGCAATGAAAGAATTTGAATGGTATCAAGATGTTGAAGAAGGAGAAAAAGCTTGTTACCAGGAAGTTATGCTAGTTTTTGCTTTGGGACTATATGATGAAAAAATACTTTCCTTTTAATAAAAGAATACTACTCTAAACTAGATGATGAACATCAACTAGCACATCAACATTTTATTACTGCTTTAATTGATAGATATGGAGTTACAGAAAATCTTTACCTATATTCTTAGATGGCTATCTTATCTGGTCAATTTGATAAAGTTTTTAAAAACTTAGCAAGTTTTATTAGAAGATGAAGAAAAACAAAAAAATTACTAATAAAAAGAACTAGAAAATTATGGTAAACATGAAAGACAAAACTATCTTTATATTCTATTTGGAAGAATAAATGGCAACAGAGATAAAAATATAACTCTCTAAAGATATATAAATATTTTTTTACTTATAATAGAAAAATTATAAAAATGTTAAAAAGTTTCTAGTATAAGTTGAAAACTTTTAAAAAGGTATATAATTTCATATATATCTTTTTATTTGAGGTGAAATATGATAAAAAGAGACTTATACTTAGAAGAAATAAAAATATATGAATAAACCACTTATAAAAGTAATTACAGGTATGCGTAGAAGTGGAAAAATCTATGATATTAAAATTAATTCATGAAGAACTTAAAAAAACAAGGAGTTCCAGAAAAATATAATTTATATTAATTTTGAATCTCTTATCTTTTATGGACATAAAAGACTTTTGAAACACTTTTACAAAATATATTATTGATAAAACAACTAACATAAGTGGTAGATTTTATATTTTTATTAGATGAAATTCAGAAGTAAAAAGCATGGGAAAAAGCAATTAATTCTTTTCTAGTTGATTTAGATGCTGACATTTACATTACAGGTTCAAATGCAAATTTGTTATCTTCTGAGCTTTACATACATAGCTGGAAGATATATAGAGATAAAAATTTATCCTCTTTCATTCCAAGAATATATTGATTTTGCTACTGAGAACAATAAAGAAAAACCTTTTAAGTTTAGATGAATATTTTTAATCAATATCTTAACTTTTGGTGGTTTACCTGGTATACATATTTTAAATTATAGTAAAGATGAAATTTATCAATATCTTGCAGATGTATATAATTCTATTTTACTAAGAGATGTTATAGCAAGAAATAATATTCGTGATATTGAACTTTTAGAAAGGGTTGTCCTATATATCATGGATAATATTGGTAATACTTTTTCAGCTAAAAATATCTCTGATTTTTTAAAGAATCAAGGTAGAAAACTTAGTATTGAAACTATATATAACTATTTAAAAGCATTAGAGAATGCTTTTATCATAAGTAAAGTTCAAAGATATGATATTAGAAGGAAAAATATTTTAGAAACTCAAGAAAAATATTACTTATCTGATTTAGGATTTAGACATGCTAAATTAGGGTTATCAAAAGTAATGATATTTCTGGATATTTAGAAAAATATTGTATATTTAGAATTATTAAGAAGAAAATATAAAGTTAATATAGGTAAAGCAAGGTAATAAAGAAATTGATTTTTATTGCTAGTTTTAGAGATGAAAAATTATATTTACAAAGTTACTTATCTATTAGCTAGCCCAGAAACTATTGAGAGGAGTTTTCGTACTTAATTCTATAAAAAGATAATTATCCTAAAATGGTTCTTTCTATGGATAATCTTCCAGAAAGTAATATTGAAGGTATAAAAAGATTATTGATTTTTCTATTAGAAAAAGGGGCTAGTACCCTTTTATTTTCTATAATCACTTAAAAGTTTTTCCTTCATAAGTTTTCCATTCAGTCCAACCATTAGCTGAACGTCCCTAAAAACTATATTGCTGCTGCACTTGGTGAAGTAGCAATATAATTTTCTTTGAAAACATATCTATCTTCAAGTTTTTCTATTAAATTTTTTTCTCATTAAATCTTCAATTAAATTTTTATTTCTTCTAAAAAGTAGAAGGATTATCTGATTTAACTTCTAAAAACTATGGAAGTTCCTTTTTAAAATTTCAAATTTTTTTCATTGGATAAAAGTCTACTCCTTTCCTGAAGTAACTCTACCTTTTTAAAAACAAAGGTAATTTTTCCATATCATTTGTTGCCTTATCTTTCAGGTCTTTTCCAAAATTTTTATAATATCATCATACAGACTTTCAAATCTAGCTTCCATTGATAGAAGGTTCCATTCTTCAAGTCTACCAAGATATTTATTCATGTATAGTTTACTGTTTCTATAGCCATGAACTTCATCATCTCTCTTCTCATGAAAAAGCTTTATTACTTAAATTAGAGTTGCTTCCAGTTAAAGTTAGATTAGAGATGGTGTCTTTAAAAGCTTATCATTTGCTCTAACTCATTATCTGAATAGTTTTTCCTTCCAAGCTTTTATTAGGTTTTTTTGTGGGAAAATATGCTCTATAGTAATCTTCTCATTTTCAAAAATCAATTAGTTCATTATGATTATAGTTTTTCTAATTTCTTAAAGACATAATTTAATTTTTCTTTATCTTTATATACATTTTTTAACTTCAATGCACTTTCTAACTCTTCATCAGTTGGAAAAATCTTCAGCCATTAAAATATCAACTAAATTTTCATAGTAATTTCCAGCTCTTGAAATTTTTCCCATACATTCCTTGAAATATCTTATTTAAAGCATTAGTTGGCTTTTTCAGTGATATATCTTCTCCATAGATAACTTTGAAGTAAGATAAGCATATTTACAAGTTCATCTTTCTAAGATATTATCCTTGTAGTCTTTTAATATTCCTATAAGAAAAAGTGTTGATAACAGTTTTATCTAAAGATTTTTAAATAGTCTAATTCTCTTTGAATATCTCTATCCTTTTTCTAAACCAGGCTTAATAATGTATGAATAAGCCTCTGAATATTTTTCATATCTTCTAATTTCTCATCATTTTCTTTTTCATAATATGCCTTAAAAGTTTCAAAAACTTTAGGTTTAGAAGAAATTTTTCTCTGTTTTTAATGTCAAATAATCTCTGATAAAATCTGAAAACATAACTGGTTATTTCACTGCCATCACTAACTTTACAGTTATTTTTCAATGGGTATCCATATTTCTTTATATATACGATTTTGCTCTCTCTTTCTAAATCCATCAAAATATAGTTTCTGATTAAATCTCCTGTGATAAATCCAAACCTGTTGAATTAAGACTTTCAAAAATCTTTTTGTGGATCATCTTTTCCCTTTTCAAGAGCAATATCTATATAAATTAATTTTTCTATTCCATTTGATAAGTGTTTCATATCATCAAAAGATAAATTTTCCAATTCTTTTTCAAAAATAGATAATTCTTCAACATATTTCTATCTTGGAAAGCTTCAATTCATTAAATTTATTATGTGAAATTTTATTTAATATATACAGATTTTTCTTCAGGAGGTAATAATTTTAATTTAATTTCTTTTTCAGAATAGGGATTAACAACTATATTGGTTGTATATCTTATCAGCATCTTTAGCTAAAGATTGTACCTTTTAACTTAAAATATATTGCTAAAAACAATAAGGTTAAGGTAGTCATTCTTTGCTGACCATCAATAACATGAAATTCCTTTTCTCCAACTCCATAAATTCCATCATGTATATACTATGCTCCCTAAAAATAAGAGCTTACTTTTTCATTTTTCCTGTTTGTAATATATCTTTAAATAATCTTTGACACTGCTTTTTCCTGCCAATTATAATCCCTTTGGTAAACAGGAATAGAAAAGACGGTATCACTTTTCTGGAAAATAATTTTGTAATCTTTCTTTCACTTGCTTTCAAAATATATCTCCCCTTCAATTTTTTTCTATTATATATCAAATATTAGCTTATATATGCTATTTTATTATTAAGTCTCATCTATATATTATACTACATTTTTAATATTTTTTGTATATAAAAAAATTAGATAGAGGATTTTTATATTTTTAATTTAGAAATTTTTTCTCTGCTCTTGACTTACTAATATATTCTGGTTCTACTGTGTAAATATTAGCATCTTCCCTATTTAAAAGAAAGTTCACAAAGAACAGAAGCTCTAGGGAAAGAGTTATATCTAGGAACTATAATAGCATTTTCTCTAAAGTACTTTCTTTTTAAGATATCTGCATAATTTATTGCTCCATCTCCAACAAATACATATTTTTATTTTTTATCAAGACTTGAAAGTAGATTAATTAAATAATCATCTTGACATTTTCCTTGATATTTATAGTAAACTCTTTCTTTTCTAGCATCAATTAAAGGAATAATTTCATTTTCATTATCACTTGCCATAGCTTCCAATATATCAAGTTCATTCACTGCAACAAGCCCTTTATTAAGAGCCATAGCTAGACCCTTAGCTATTCCTAAAGCTATTCTAACTCCTGTAAATGAACCAGATTCTATTGTAACTGCAATTTTATCTATATCTTTAATATTCAAATCTGAAATCTTAAATAGATTATCTACTATTGGCATAACTATATTTGAATGATTTTCACTGATAAACTTGTCTCAGCTATGACACCTGCTTCACTATCATATATAGAACAAGTACAAATTTTTGTAGATGTATCAATTCCCAAAAAGCAACATTGAATTTTTCCTCCTTCTCTTTTGTTTCCTACATAGCTGATATCAACTATTCTTTCATCTTCTTTTTCTGCATATTTGAATTCAATTCTTATATATTCTTTAGGTAAATCTTCTGATATTATATTAGCCCATTCAATTAGAGCAACTCCTCCATTATTAATATAATCTTCATAGCCTATCTCATATATTTCTTCTGAACTACATAATCTATAGACATCGAGTGATATAGAGGTAATCTTCCTGATAGATATTCAAGTACATAGTTAAATGTTGGACTTTTAGATTTTTCTTTAACTCCAAATTCCTTAGCAAAAGTTTTTTTGTGAATGTAGTTTTACCAGTACCTAAGTCCCCTATTAAAGCAATAACTGTGTTTTTCTTCAACATAGTTAGCTAGTTTTTGCTAATTCATCTATCTGACTAAAAGTCAAAACTTTTTCCATTTCTCTCACCTTTTATTTCTTATTAATTTTTTTCTATTATGTTTGTTGTAGACTTCCCTTCAACAAAGTTTAAAATAATAACTTCTCCACCATAACTTTCAACAATTTTTGTTTCAGGTAAATCTTCTTTTTGTAATCTCCACCCTTTACATGAATAGAAGCTTTAAACAAGCTATTAATTCTTCAGGAGTATCTTCTTCAAAAATAACAGTATAGTCAACTGATTTTAAAGCATCAAAGTACAAAAGCTCTATCATATTCAGAATTGATAGGTCTTGTTTCTCCTTTTTAATCTCTTTACAGAAGTATCTGAATTTACTCCAACAATAAGTATATCCCTTGTCTTTTAGCTTCAGTTAAATATTTACATGTCCTGCATGAAGGATATCAAAACATCCATTAGTAAATACAACTTTTTCCATTCTTTTTTGCTTCTTCTACAAGTTCTGTAGCTAATTTTTCTATTTATATTCATAGAAACCAACCTTTCCTTCTTTTTCAATGTCTTTATGAAATCACAAATTATTTCTGCCGTCATACCCCAAATTGGTTCTTCCTCAAACATATGATATAGACAAATCTATTAGGAATTCTCCAATCATTTTTCATATTTTTTAGGAAATATATTTTTTTATATCAAACTTTGCCTTATTACAAATTTCTACTTCTCTTTAATTGCTTCATTTTCCATAAAAAAATTCTATAGGTACTGCTAACAACTTTTCAACTTCATCTCTATTATAATTGATTTTCATCTAAAATTTTCTATATTTAATTTACATATATAGCACTCAATTAACACTCCAAGAGGTGCAACTAAAAGTCCAAACTTACTAACATTTTGAAATCTTATTTCTTTTTTTATCTGTAGTTCTTCCATAGTTTCTCTTATAGCTGTTTCTTTAAAAAGTCTTATCAGTCTTATCTTTTTTCCACCTGGAAAAGAAATTTCTCCTGCCTGTCTAATATTTTTGCCCTTTTCTCTAAGATAAAACAGTCTTTTTCCATCTATATTTTGCTATACAAAGCATAACAGCACTCTCAAAATAGCGTTCTCTCAGTAAAATTCTATTTTTATTCATTTTTCCTTCCTAAAAATTTTTATAAATTTACTTGGAACAAAATCTGTAAGCCAAACTTTATTTTCTGATAAGTAAAATTTATAGTTTTCTTTTAACATAGCTTCAGTATCTATTTCAAGAATTACATATTTTTGAACTATGTCTTGTGGCAACATTCTTTGCTGTCTCTAGATCTGCTGATAGATGAACATGTTGTCTTTCCATCTTTTTTATTCCTTCTTTTTATACTTTCTAGATTTTTTGAAAGCTGTTCCATGATATAGAATAGTTGGTGGAACAACTTCTTTAAGTTCTAAATTTACTTCAATAGAATGTCCTTGAACTGCTCTTATTTTTAGTTTTATCTTCATTAAAAACTATATCTTTTCTTATTGTTTTCATTTACAATTCTTTCCAATGTTGTAAAATCAATTTCTCTTCCACTTTTTATTAATTTTTCTATTAATTCTTTTGTATCAGCCCAACCATTTTTCATCTAATTTTAAATCTATAGTTTCTGGTTTATGTCTTAAAATAAGACTGATAAACTTTCCTAGTTTCACATCATTATCCATTATTTTTCTCCTTTAATTTGTTCATTGCAATATTTATAATTTTTCTCAGTATAGTCTACCATAAAAAGTGGTATATTTAGTAAATCATCATCTAGTTTTAAATTTTCAAATGAAAATCTAACTCTTAATTTAATATCATCTTTAAATTTCTCTTTAAATTTTTGTAAACTTCTACTTTTAATATTAGTTTCAGCTTTTACTTCAATAGAATAATATTATTCTCATTTTGTATTATAAAATCTACTTCATAATTATTTTTCTGACCAATAACGAGGACTGACTTCAAATTGTGGACTTAATCCTTGTAGTATATAATTTTTCAGTTAATGCTCCTTTAAATTCAGTAAAAGTCTATTTCCTTCTCCAAAAGTACTTGGAGATAATTGTGATAATCTTGCAAGTAATCCAACATCAACTAAATATATTTTAAAAGCTGATAAATCATCATATGAAGACAATGGTATTCTTGGTGCTGAACATTTAAAAACTTTTGTTACTAAATTTGCATTCACTAACCATTGTAAAGCATCCTCATACTCTCTTGCTCTTGCCCCTTCTTTAACTACTTTATAGATAAATTTTTTTATTCTCCTTACTTAATTGAGAAGGAATTGATTTCCATATCATAGATATTTTTCAGAAATCATAGATATTTGGATGTTTTGCAAAATCTCTTTCATAGGCTTCTAAAATATTATTTAAAGTTTTTCTAACAAGCTCTATATCTCTTTCTTGATGTACATATATACAGCTTCTGGCATTCCACCAGTAACATAGAACATCTTTAGTTTTTCATATAGAGGATTGAAAAATGCATCTGGAATATTTTCTATATCATTTAAGCTATCTAAAAATAATTTTAAATTTTCATCTCCATTAGCTAACAAAAATTCAGAAAAAAATTCATGGGATAAATATTTAGAAATCAACTTTTCCCACTGGAAATGAACTTGGTTTAGCTAGAGTAATTCCTAATAAAGAACCTGCACAAGCAATATGATATTCAGGTGCATTCTCGTAGAAATACTTTAATGAATTTATTACTTCTGGTGCATCTTGAATTTCATCAAATATAATTAATGTTTTTCTCAGCTATAATTTTATAGCCACTAATCAACATTAAATTTTGTAATATTCTATTTATATCTTTTTGTTGTTTGAAAAATTGCTTATATTCAGGATTTTCATCAAAGTTAAAATAAGCAACATTCTCATAATATCTATCTCCAAACTCTTTTTAATATCCAAGTTTTTCCAACCTGTCTTACCCCCTTTAAAATAAGAGGTTTCCTGTATTTTTGAGTTTTTCCACTTAATTAAATCATTTAAGATAAACCTTTCCATCTACTCACCTACCTTCATTCTCAATATATTATATCACAAATATATGTGAGTATAATCACATAATTTTTAAGAAAAATGTGAGTATAATCACATAATTTATAATTTTAATTTTTATTCTGACAATAGAAAATCTTTTTATCTATTTTTATTTAAATTTCTATAAGTAAATTTTACTTCTATGTTCAAAAATCTACTGCTACAATAATTAACTATTCATCTTGTATATCAACAATTGGGCGATAATCCATTATTCTATATCCCATTCTTTTATGGCCTCCTCAAATGGGATTAAATTTAATGTCTCTTCAGATTTTTGCTTTTTAGATATTCTTGAACAAGTTTTTAAATCGTATTCTTCTTCAATCTTTTTCAAAAATGATATTTTTTAATGTATTGAGATAAATTTGTTCCTTTACTTTTTAACATAATTTTTTTACTATTTCTTCTTCCTCATCATTAAATCTAATTGAAACAACTGACATATAATCACCTCTTTATTATCTAGTTGTTTACATTGTAATACTCTTTAAGTTAAAATCAATCATCAAACTCTATTCTTGGCAGATAATCTCCAAAACCAACATTTACAACACGAATATGTCTATTTATTTTTTAATTTCAACTATTTCATTATTATCATTGTACTTTTCAGTTTTCTCTAATACTCCATTCAATGACAAGTTAGAATAAAAAGAGGGTTTTTAAGTTTTTCATTCTTAAAAATCCTCTCATATTTCTCTTTAATATCTTCCATCAGATTTAAAAATTTTTAGTCAAGAAACTTTCATTTGTTAAACCTTTTAATTTTTTTAATTTTTCTACATCTGAAGTATTCCACTCAGCTTCAGCTTTTTAATAGCTTCTTTTTAGCTCTAATATTCTTTTGTTTTTATTTTCTTTTTCTAACTTCTTCCATGCTTGGTGAACTACTCTCACTTGTAGAAGTGGGGGCTTCTTGGGAAGTATGTGCTTTTGTTAGCCACATATATTTATCAAGCTCTTCGGGTAGTCCCTACCTGATATATTTTTTAGCTTACTTTTTCTTCTCCTAATATTTCTAATCCTTTTTCTTAATATATTTATACTTGCATTATAATCTCTATCTATTTCTAGTCCACAACATTCGCAATGATATATTCTTTCTGATAATGTTAGAGTTTCTTTTTATATTACCACAACTAGAACAAGTCTTACTACTTGGATAAAATGTAGAGTACTTTTTATAATTTTTCTTCCATACCAATTTGCTTTATATTCTAGTTGTCTTACAAATTCACTCCAACTTACATCTGATATACTTTTTGCTAATTTGTGATTTTTAACATTCCCTTTATATTTAAGTCTTCTATACAGATTATATCGTGGTTATTGATAATTTTTGTACTCAACTTATTTATAAAGTCTTTTCTTTTATTTCTAATTTTATTATGGATCTTTGCTACTTTTTTTCTTTTGTTTTTTGATAATTCTTACTATCTGATAGTTTTTTTATCGCTATCTTTAGCAAGTTTACATCTCCTTGATAGTTTTCTTTGTTCTCTTTTCAGTTTTTTCTCATATTCTTTTTGTTAGCTTCAAATTTTCTACTTTTGTACAATCACTCATTGTTGCAAAATTCTTTTTATTCCTAAATCTATTCCAATATTTTTATTAGTTTTTGCTAATTCTTCTATCTTCTTCACATAATATTGAAACAAAATAATGATCAAGACTATTTTTTTACTTATTGTTACTGATTTAATTACACCTTTTTATTTCTCTATGTAATTTGATTTTAACTCAGCGATTTTAATTTAGGAAGTTTTTATATAGCTATCTTTAATATATATTGTATTTTTGATTATTTGTAGTATAGCTTTGGACTGGGTTAGATTTACATTTATATTTTTGGAAACCCAAAATCTTTATTTTTTAAGAAAATTTTTATAGGCTTTTTCATTTAGTTGTGCATTAGCAAGAGCTAAACTATCAACTTCTTTTAAATATGGATATTCTTCTTTATATTTAGCAGGAGTAGGATATTTAGTTTTAATTCCTGTTGATTTATATTCTTCATAACTTTTCTTTCTATCATCTAACATAAGGTTATATACTTTTCTAACGCAACCAAAGTTTTTGAGAAAAAGATTATTTGTTCTAAGGTAGGATATATTCTGAATTTATATGCTTTTTAATTATCTTCATTTTCTCCTTACTTGCTCCACTAATACTCAATAAAAATTTCTACTCAAAAATACTCTTTTTATTACCTTTATTTGATTTAATTGTATCATATTTTTAATAAAAACTCAAGAAAAATAAAAAGCAATTCATCCCCTACTTATATTGTATAGCTTCTAAATAAGTGATATAATTAGCTTAAAAATTCAAAATATTCTATTGAATTATAATTTTGTAAGGTGGTATAAAATGACAGAAAAATAAATAAAAAGTCTCAGATGTTAGTGAAAAATAAACTTGCTAAAGATGAGGAATTAAAAAAATTGCTTTTAAAAATTATGAAAAATTTGAAAAACTTTTGAGGTGTTAGCAAAATGATTATATTATCTAAAGAACAAATTTTAAATCTACATTCTCAATTAATTAATAAATTTGGTGGTATTGATGGTGTAAGAGACGATGGACTTTTAGAAAGTGCTTTTAAATAATGCTTATGGTGTATATTTTGGACTAGAAAATTATCCTACTGTGGAAGAAAAAAGCTGCAAGATTAGCTTATTCTCTAACTAAAAACCATCCTTTTTCTTGATGGAAATAAAAAGAATTGGTGTTTTTAATTATGTTAGTTTTTAGAAATTAATAAAATAGAATTAACATGTAATGATGATGAACTTACAGATTTGGGTCTAAAAATAGCAGCTTCTTTTAAAAACTTATGAAGAGATTTTAGAATTTATAAATATTCATAAAAGAAATATCTAAACTAATAATTTTTCCTTCTAAAAATTACATCTTAAATAAATTTTAATCAATTTTTAATTTTTTTAATGATACAATGTAAAAAAATTAATTAGATGTATTTCAAGGGGAAAAATAAATGAAAAAAACTTTAGTATTAATACCGGCTTTAAATCCACAAAACAATTAATCGATTATGTTAAATCTTTATTAGATAATAATTTAAAAGATATTCTTTTAGTTGATGATGGAAGTAAGGAGGAATTTAAGGAAATATTTGAAACAATAGAAAAAGTTTCCAGATGCAAACATAAAAAGTATTTAGACATGCTAAAAACTTTGGTAAAGGAAGAGCATTAAAAAAATGCTTTCAACTATTTTTAACTTTACCTAACTTAGATGAGTATAATGGAGTAGTTACAGCTGATTCTGATGGACAACATAGAGTTGAAGATGTTATAAAACTTGCAAAAGGAAGTCGAAGAAAAATCCTGATACATTAATTCTAGGTTGTAGAGACTTTTGACTTGGAACAAGTTCCACCTAAAAAGTAAATTTGGTAACAAAATTACAAATGGAGCTTTTAAATTATTCTATGGAAAGAACATTTCAGATACTCAGACAGGTTTGAGAGGTTTTCCAACTGCTATCATTAAAGATTTTCTAGATATAGCTGGTGAAAGATTTGAATATGAAACAAAGATGTTAATTTTTTGTTTCCAAAAAGAAATTCCTATAAAGGAAGTTGTGATTGAAACTATATACTTCGATGATAATTCAGAAAACACATTTTTAATCCAATAATAGACTCAATAAAAAAATATACAAAAGTAACTTTATCACCATTTTTAAAAATATATAGCTTCTGCTGTTTCATCATTTATTTTAGATATACTATCTTTTAAATGGATTTTAGCTTTATTATTAGCTTTTCAGAAATATAGAGGAGCAGCAGTTATAACTATTGCAACAGTAGTTGCAAGAATAATATCTTCAACTTTTAATTTTTATTTAAACAAAAAAATTTGTTTTTAAATATGAGAAAAATACTAAAAAAATCTCTTTTTAAAATACTATAGTCTTTGTGCTGTACAAATGTTAATATCAGCTTTCTTTGTTACTTTTAGTTTGGAAACATACTAAATATCCTGAAACAAGTATCAAAATAGTTGTGGATAGTATTTTATTCTTATTAAGTTATTTTTATTCAACAAAGATGGGTATTTAAAAGAAAATAAATACAAGGAAGAGGGGTTTAAATGAGTGAAATAATTTTATCTAATGAACAGATATCTGTTGCTAGATATCCAGAAAAATGGAGTTATTCGGGTTAATGAGAAATCTGGTAGCGGAAAAACTTTGGTTGCTGTAAAAGAGCTATCTTTTTAGCTAAAGATTATAAATATGCCGAAAAAGATGATAAAAATCTTATTTTCTTTTTATAATAAAAAGTTTAAAGAAAACTATCAAGAATTTATTTGAAGCAGAGAAAGATTATGAAAAATGTAAAAGATAAAATAGAATTTGAAAGTATTGATAGTTTTTTTGTTAGAGAGTATTTAAATAAAAATAATCATGAATTTTTTTGAATATTTAAAAAGCTAACAATGATAAAAATTTTGTAAGAACTTTTATGAAAGAAAGAAAAGAGAGAATTGAAAAGATTTTTAATTGCTAAAAAGAAGAATTAAAAAAATTTTTCTCAGAAGATGCTGAATTTGTTTTGAGTGAAATAGATTGGCTTAGAAATTGTTGCTATATGAAAAAGAAGAATATCTTGAAATTACAAGATATGGTAGAGGAAATCAAAAATTACAAAAAGAAGAGAAAGAAGAAATTTATAGAATTCTGAATTTATATAGAGGTGGGAAAAAGACACATTGAGATACACAGATTTTTATGATATTGCTTTCTTATTCCTATTTTATTTTGAAAAAGAAGAAAAATAGAAATAAAGTAAAAAAAGTATAATCATGTCATAGTAGACGAGGCTCAAGATTTATCAAAAATTCACTTTAGATTTATAAATTTAATTTGTGAAATTTCAAAAACTTCTGGAAATACAATATCTTTATTTATGGATAAAAAAATCAAAAGTATATATCCTGAACAAGCTTGGATATTTGGAAATAGAACTTTAAAAACAAGTAGGTATCAACATAAATAAAAGCTTTTACTTTAAACAGAGCATACAGAAATGTAAAAGAAATTTTTGATGTGGCTAAAAAAACTTAATCCTGAAATTGAAGTTGGAGATATTCCTGATACTAAAAATCAAAATTTAACTTTAACTTTTAGTGTAGACAGAGGAATTAAGCCATTTTTTTATTAAATATTCTGATTCAGAAGATAGACTTAATAACTTATGTAAAGATATTAAAACTTTTAGTAAATGAGTTTAATTATAAGTATGATGATATTTCAATTATAAGTTTAAAAGACCAAAGTATAAAAGATATAAAAAGTTCCTTACAGAAAGAACATATAAGTTATGTAAGTAAAAATGAAATTGGTGAAGGAATTAATATTACAACTTACCATTCAGCAAAAGGAACTGAAAATAAAGTAATTTTTATCCCTAATATAGATGAGCTTAATGCAGATGAATTAACTGACTTATATCCAGATAAAACAAGAGAAGAAATTTTAGATGAACTTAAAAACTATTATATATTGGTATGACAAGAGCAACAGAGGTTTTAATAGTCTCTTCTTTTAAAAATTGAGCTATCAGAATATCAAAAATTATTAGAAGTTTTTGATTTTGAAAATGACTTTATCAATATAGACACAGATTCTAATGACTTCTATAGTGTTTTTTTAATAAGGAAATAAATAAAAATGAGAATATAGAGAAAAATCATAGTAAATTTTTGAAATAAAAGGAAGTTGTAGAAGAAGAAAAAGCTAGTGATACAGCTATACAAAAAGAAATAGAAAAATTTAAAAACCTGATAAAAAAATGAAAAAGTATAGATAATAAAGAAATTGAGAATGAAATAGAAACAAAAATTTCCTTCAGCACATAAATCAACTAAAATAGGTTTACTAAAAGCTGAAAAACTTTTTAAGAGCTGATAAAAACGATGATTATTTTTGGAAGTGAAAGTTTTGAGTATTTGAAATCTCTTGAATGCGAGATAAGAACTTATTATGCTACCATTCAGGAAAAAAAGTTTTTAAATGAATCTTACAGTAAAAAGTGAGAAACTTTATACTATTCTAAATAAATTAAAAAGACTATAGTGAATTTAAAACTCCAGTCCATGAATGTTATAAACATAAAGTTTTTCAATGAAAGAAATGATTTAGCCCATGATTATAGTGATTACACTTATAATGATTTACTTGAAACTAGAGAATTAGTTAAAGAAAAAGCTGCTTCCTAAATTTATAAAAAGCATTTAAAAAAATTTAAAACAAATAAAGGAATAGATGAATTTATTATTATAGGAAAGCTTGAAACTTCTTACAATAAAATTGATATAAAGAAAAAGAAATATTATACTTATTACATAAAAGATGAAATAAATAATACTGAATTTCCTGCTCTATCTGAAAATAGGTATGAACAAAATATAAATTACAAATTAATTGTTAATAAATTAATGTTAAAAGGTAATGAATACTATAGAATTCTTGAAGCAAATAATTTTAGGGATTAAAATATTTTTTTGATTTTTATAGTGCTACAATGAGTTATATTATTTTAATTTATATAGGAGGTTTTTAAATGAAAGCATTACTTGAAAAATTAGCTTGGAAAAAAATGTCATATTGCTACTGTAAATCATAAATTTAAAGATGCAACTATTTTTAGAGGTTGCTGATGGTTTCGCTCTTATAGAAACTGATGAAAAGGAAAAAGCTTTAATTAACTTAGATTTCATAAGAATTGTTGTTGAAGCAAAAAGAAGGAGCTTTTACCTCCAGTATTTGTTCCACATGATCTATAAGATTAAAGTTATATAATAAATGGTATTGATAGAAGAGTTTTCTATTGATACCATTTTTTATGCACTTTTATTTGAATTAAAAATTCTTTTTATTTTTTTCAAAAAGTAATATCTTCAAAATTATTGGTTGACACTATAATAAAACATATGATTTTTATATTTATTTGATAATATGGAGGAAATGTCAAATTTTATTTTTCAAATGAACAAAAAAAGTATTTTTGAATACGACAAAAATGATGTAATTCAAGTAAATGGGAGTCCTGGAAGTGGAAAAACTTTAGTTGCAATTAAAAAGCTATTCTTTTAGCAGAAAAAAATATAATAAAAAGTTTTATTTCTTTATTATAATAAAAGTTTAGGCTATGAAATTAGAAGATTATTTGGAACTTTTGATGAATATTCTTTATTAAAAATAAGATAGTTATTGATCATATAGATAATTATATAAAAATTGTCTAACTAGTCCTGCTTTTGAGAGAAAAATTGAAAGAAATAAAAAGGAAGAAAAAAATAAATATCCAAAAATAAATTTGATAGAGAAAGTAGAATGTCACTTGCTATAGATGAATACAAAAACATAATAAGAGTTCTTCTTTTTATAGAATGGATAGAGATTTTTATTATCTGAAATTGATTGGTTAAGAAATTGTGATTTTACTAAAGAAGAATATTTAAAGAATAAAAAGACTAGAAAGAGGTAGTCTATAGATTTATCTCAAAAGCAAGAGGTATTAGATATTTTAGGTTATTATAGAAAAAGTTGAAAATGAAGTAGAATACTTTCAAGACTATCATGATTATATGATTTCTGCCTTATATTATTTAAGAAGAAAAGATCTTTTTTCTTGATGAGCAAAATTATTTTTGACCATATAATTATTGATGAAGCACAAGATTTTTCAAAAATTACATTTAGAATTTATTAAGTTGATTTCTAATATTGATAATAATACAGAATCTTCAATTACATTTTTATGGATATCAATCAAACAATTAATATCGAAAAAAAGCATGGTGCTTAAATAATGAAAGAAACCTAGAAGATGCTAACTTTGAAATCAAAGAAGAAAATGTTTTATATTTAAATAGATGTTATAGAAATGTTGAGGAAATTTATTCTGCGGCAGAAAAATTATTAGATAATAATTGCTATAAGAGTAGTAATATTTCAATTGATGAGAGAGGAATAAAAGCCTTTAAGATTGAAATCAAGAACTTTGGAAGAAGAAATTAATAATGTTATTACTATAATTGATATTCTTGTTAATAAATATCAATATGAATATAGTGATTTTTACAATAATTTCTCAATTTACTACAAATTTAGAAGAAAAGCTTAAAAATAAATTTCCAATAACTACAAAAATGAAAAATAGTAATTTATTAATTTAACAACTTTTTATTCTGCAAAAAGGAATAGAAAGTAAAGTTGTTTTTATCTTAGGTTTAAATGATGAATATTTTTCCAAGTAAGAAAAATTTTCCCATTAAAGAGCAATGATGAAATAATAGAGAAGGAAGAAACTATTGTTTGTTGCTATGACAAGGGCAACTGAACTTTTTATTTTTTTATCTTCTTTATAAAAAGAAAGTCCTATCTTTTTCATTCTTTGATGAAAGATGATTTTATAAACTTTAGATTTTGAAAAATAATAATTTCGATATTATTTTTTTGGAAGAGAGTTATCAACTAATGAAAAATATAACAACTGAAAACGAAAGTAAAAAGATATGACATTATAAAAGAAATAAAAGAAATTTGAGCAGAGGCTTATATCTGAAATTACAAAGTTTAAGAAAAGAAACTTTATCAAAATTTGAAGATTTAAAAGAAATCAGGAAACAGTAAGAAAGAAAGAAGCAGATATAGAAGAAAAAAAGATAAAGGAAGAACCCTAAAATAATTGAAAATTTAATTAATCCTGAAAAAATTGAGAAAAGATATTGAAGATAAATTCTCAAGAGAGCTAATAAAAACAACTCAAAATGAATTAGTTGATGCTGAAATAAATATATTAATATTGATAATCAACTCAATATTAAAAAGAGAAATTTAAAATATTGTACAGTAGCCTATATAATTGCTCTTGAAAGGAGAATTAAGAGATTATTATTCTAAAAATGTGCAATGCTAAAAATAATTACAGATGAATTTGAGGACAATGTTACATTAGGGAGACTTTTAATTAAAATTACAACAAAATATGGTTTTTAAGAATTTAGTAGATGAATTTTACAAAAAGAGTTTATTAGATTTAAGAAATGAATCTTTACATGTTCATGTATGATAAATGAAAGATTTATTAATTTTTGAAAAATTAAAAGAAGTTAGAAAAAGATATTATGGATAATTTTTTAAGAAGATTTATACTAGGCTTTTTATACTTTTAAAAATACAAAATAAAGATAATAATGATTTAAAAACTTCTATTATTAAATGCAAAAATGTTAAAAAATTAGGGTAAAATGAAATAATCTAATAAAAACTAAAAGAGTATAAAGGATCTTATACTTGTTTATTAGAAGATATAAATGGTCAAGAAATGACAGCAGTTACGAATCGTACTTATCAATTTGAAAAATTTCTATAAATTTATATGTGAAGATTGTTATATAGCTGGGCAAACAAATTATAAAAATATAATAGATACTCAAAAATAAAGGGAGAGATGAAAAATGGGGTATATTTTTAAATTCTTAGCTTTTAATATTGGTCAATATATGGGACTTTCTTTTGACAATTTCTGATTTGATTATTTATTTTGTAATGGGCTATATTATAGTTCATATTATAAAAATAATAAAATAAATGATAAGGAAAAAGAAATTTCTATATAAATTTATTGCCCATATTAGGGGTAATAGGTACATTTGCTGGTATTTGTATTGGACTTGCTGATTTCAATTCAAATGAAATTGAAAAAGCGTTCCTTTATTGCTACAAGGTTTAAAAACGGCTTTTTGGACTTCTTTAATTGGTACTTCTTTAGCTGTTTTTTCTTTAATGTTTGGTATTCATTTAAAGATAAAAAGATGTAGATGATGAAGATGATGAAATTCCTTTATTAAAGTTACAAATAAAAGAGCTACAAGCAATTAGTGAAAAATTTAATAGCTTTTTAGATAATCAAACAATAAATAATGATAGCCTAAAAATTTGACTGATAATAACAATGAAAAATAAAAATTTAAAAATTTGAAGAAATTAAGGATGAGTTAAAAAGTACTTAATGAAAAGCAAGAAAAACTAATAATTTTTATGAAAGTTCTTTATTAAAATTAGGGATATTGGATGACCTTAATAGGAAATATGATAAAAGTATAGAGAATTTTTCATTGTGGAATGAGAATATTTCTATCTTAAAAGAAAACTCTATTCTAAATTTAGAAGAAAAATAAAAATTAAATAGTGCTACTACTGAGACTTTAAGTAAATTAGAGTCAATAGAAAAATAAATTCTGATAGTCTCACTTAAACTAGAATCGATAGAAAAATAGATGGAAATGCTTTTAAATAAGCTAGAAGTATTGGAAAAAAATAAATTTGATACTTTAATTAAGTTAGAATCATTAGAAAAGATAAATATAGATATTGTTGATAAAAATTCTGCTATTTTTGAAAAATGTAGAACTACTACTAGATAATTTTAAAAATTATAAAGATGACTTTTCTAATTTCTTTAAGGCTTCAGAAAGTCAAAGTAGAGAGTTAATTACTGCTTTTAAAGAGTTTGCAACTTATATGGCTGAAGAAAAATAGTAAAGGCTTTTATTGAAGCATTAAACAAAACAATAAAAGATTTCAATAATAATTTAATTGAGTCATTTGGATCAAAACTTCAAACAATTAAATGAAGCAGTTATAAAATTAGTAGATTGGCAAGAACACTATAAAGAAACAATAGAAAGTACAACAGAAAATCAAAAAGTTATTTTTGATAGCTTTACTGAATAGAAAAAGAATTAAATACTTTCTCATCTGAAACAAAAATATAAATTCTGTTGTTACAGAATTATCTACTCTACAAAAGAAAGTATGGAACAACATATAAAATTAAATGAAACTTTATCTGTATTCTCTGAATTAAACAACTATGCAAAAGAATTGATTCCGAATCTTGTAGAAATCAATAATACTATAGATAATGATATTAAGACTTTTTAATAGTTACTCTAATGAGTTAATAGATAATTTAAATAATTTCACAAATAACTCATCAAAAATAACTTCTCTCAATATATAGATGATATAAATAGAGGAGTAAAAGGTTCAACTGATAGTATAATAGGAATAATGGAGGAATCTCTTAAAAAAATAGAAGGCAATTTTGATAAGTCTTTAGAAAATACAGACCTTAAATTAAAAGAAACTTCTGAAAATATATTTACAGGAATTGAAAAATTCAATTCAGATTTCTAACAATATGAAAAATCAATTGGATATATTCATAACTAATAATGAAAACTATTCAGCTGGAATAAACAGATTAGTAAAAAGTACATTAGAAGGAATAGATGAAAGTGAAAAATAATTCAAAGATGATAGATGAAAATCTAAAACATATTGAAAAATTAAATAATGAATTAAGCTAAATCTTTTAAAAGGGCATGTTGAAAAATTGAAAAGCATTAGAAGAAACATTAAAAGCCTCTTTTAAATTCATTAGGTGAAGTAATGGCAAAAATATTCTGATAGATTTGCTAAAGACTATATTCTCTTGCTGATAAATTAAGAGAAATTATGGAGATACCTAATAATAAGAAGGTGAGATAATTGGCTAAAAATATCATGAAGATCACTTTTCACCAAGAGTTGCTGATTTAATGTCGGCTTTAACATTAATTTTTATTTATTTCAGTTGTCTATATGTTACAAGTAAATAAAGAAAAAGAACGTATAGAAATGATAGCTAAGGACTTTAAAAATACCAAATATGAAATTTATACTGATTTAAATGAAGAATTTAAAGATGATTTAAAAAAATGGAATGCTTATATTGATAAAGATACTTTTATCTATTACTTTTAAAGAACCTGATGTATTTTTGATGTTGGAAGTAGTAATATAAATCAAAAATTTAAAGATATTTTTAGATGATTTTTTCCCAAGATATGTAGAAATACTTTTTACAAAATATAACAAATGAAATTGAAGAAATAAGAATAGAAGGACATACTTCAAGCGAATGGAATAGAAATGATGATGGCTTACATGTTTATTTTTTAAAAATATGACTCTGTCTCAGGAAAGATCAAAAAGTGTTCTAGAGTACTGTATGTTATTGAATAAAATGAAACCTTACAGAGATTTTCTTATCAGTAAAGCTACTGCAAATGGTTTATCATACAGCCATAGGGTAATGGAAGATGGAAAAGAAAAATTTTAGTAAAATCAAGAAGAGTTGAGTTTAAAATAAAAACAACAGCTGAGGCACATATAAATGATATCCTTGAAGCAGGAGGTTTTAATGAAACTAATTAATTTTTTTAGAATTTGAACCTTTAAAAAGACATTATGGAAAAATGAAAATAGATAAGGATGAAAAGATAGAAATTGAAAGAATAGAAAAAAATTAAAATTGCTAGAATTTTGGAAGGAAATAAGTAGTTTATCTGGATTAGATGTAGATATTAATGAAACTGTTTCTTCAGAAAATGGTTATATTAAATACAAGGAATTTGATAAATTAGTAGCCTATATAAGAGATCAGAAATATAACAAAGATGGGACTTTTTCTCTAAGAAGATTTCATATTGCATATAATTGTCAAATTTTAAGAGATGCAAGAGAAGAAGGGAATGCTAGTAGATTTAAAATAGTTCAAAATAAAAGTCCTGAATTTTTAATAAATATTTTTATCTAATGATGCACAAAATATAGTTAAAAGTAATTTTTAAAAGCAAAGTTAGATGTTTGTAGATATTGTTTAAGCTACATTAAACTATAAAAAAACTATTTGAGAGTTGGAAAAAGTGAGCGAGATAAAATATGGGAAAATTTTTCTTTTGAAGAATTTTTAGGAACTGAATTTGATAAAAATGAAGAGTTAATAAAAAGTTATAATTTAGATGATATAGAAAATGATAAAGTTAGACTGTATCCTGAAAAACTGGGATGAAATTTCTTCTAATTATAGAAAATCTAAAAATGGGTTTGTGAAGAATGTGGAAAGATTGTTCAAAAAAATAAGTCAGAGCTAGAAGTTCATCATATTGACCATGACCCAAGTAATTCAAAAATTTTATAACTTAAAAAGCTTTTATGTAGAACTTGTCATTCTAAAATACATCCACATATGAAATAAATAATAGATATGAAGTTTATATAATAAAATAGGCTGTTGCATATTATAATCTTAATTCAAAAAGTAAAAATAAGTGAGTTATCTTATAATTTATTATTAGAAATTTTCTTTGAGTAAATAAATTAACAGTTTTTCAATAAGATTATTGCGACGTCCTATAATGTTGAGAGAGCCTTTGTGGAGCTCTAGAAACATTATAGGCAGGCAAGTAATCGTTATATATAACTAAAGTTTTTATCTCTCAAAGAAAATTTTTTAGCCCTACTCAGTAATGAACTATTTTTACTTTTTATTATTTTTGCAACAGCATTTTTATTTTAATTATTCAGTTCTTAAAGCATCTATAGGATTTAGTTTAGCCGCTCTTCTAGCAGGACTTACTCCAAAATATAACTCCTACAATAACAGAAATACTTAAAGATACTATTATAGAAGTTAAAGAGAAGATAGGTTTTATTCCCATAACTGCTCCTGCAAGGAAACCAAAAAGAACTCCTACTCCCATACCAACTAGACCACCAAAAACAGTTAATATTATTGATTCAAATAAAAATTGTTTTAAAAATATCTCTATTTTTAGCCCCTAAAGCCTTTTCTAATTCCTATTTCCTTAGTTCTTTTTCAACCACTGTAACAAGCATTATATTCATAACTCCATACCACCAACCAATAAAGAAATACTAGCTGCCATAGTTACGAATAAACTAAGAGTTGATAGAATTTTATCAAAATGATTCTATATCACTTGAAACAGTTTGAGTTAGATAAAGATCTTTTACATTTTTATTAAACTCTAATATATTCTTTTGCTTCTCTCATACTATCAGTTATCTCATCAGCATTTTTTTAGCTTCAATAATTAAACTTGAAAAAGACATCTGAATCATCATTAAAAGCTATTGAATAAGCTTTGTATGGCATTCTAAATAATATTGGATAATTATCCCCATCTCCAAATAAGCTATCTAAAGTTTCATAAGGGCTTTTATAGACTCCAACTATCTTATATGAATGACCTGCTTTTCTTTTCTATCCTTTGTTATTTCTACAGTTTGCCCCTAAAGATAATTTTTCATCAGCAACAACTTTCTTGCTGACATGCTATCTAAGATTATAACTCTTTCATTTGAAGTATATTCAAAAGGCAAGAAATTTCTCCCACTTGTTATAGTAACAGGACTTATCTTTTCATAATCTTCTGTAGTTACAGTTCCATAAGAATAGTAAGGTTCATTGTCTTTTAACATTCTAAAAGCATCTTCTACATTGATAGAAACTGCTTTAAATTTATGAGAATTCTTCAACATATCTATATTTTTCCATAGTGAAATAATCTTTATATTTGAAATTTTCATTTTTTTATAGTCAATAGTTATAGTAAATTTACCATAACCTACCTTTTTAAATCTCCAAGTATGCTATCTCTACCAATTATTTCCTATAGCCCACATAGCAATTACTGAAGATATCCCTATTATTATTCCCAACATAGTAAGCAAAGTTCTTAATTTATTAGCCTTTAAGAGTTGCAAGACTTCCTTTTAATATATCAAAACTCATATTATTTTCACCATCTTTAAAAACAATTTTTTCTCTGTGCTATATCTCCAATATTGGGCTCATGAGTAACAATAACAATAGTTTTTTTCCTGTTCTATTCAACTCTTGTAAAATCTCTATTATTTCTCTTCAGATTTACTATCCAAGTTCCCTGTAGGCTCATCTGCAAGAATTATACTAGGATCATTTACCAAGGCTCTTGCAATAGCTACTCTCTGTCTTTGCCCTCCTGAAAGTTCATTAGGTTTATGATGCATTCTATCTTTTAAACTCACCATTTCTAAAAGTTCAGCAGCTCTTTTATGTCTTTCTGCTTTTAGGTACAGAAGAATATACTAAAGGTAATTCAACATTTTCTAAAAGCCGATAATCTAGGCAAAAAGATTAAAAGACTGAAAATAAAAACCAATTTTTATTTCTTATTTCACTCAATTGATTTTTCAGTTAATTTTTGAAATGTCTATTCCATCAAGTATATAAGTTCCTTCATATTGACTATCTAGACAAGCTAGGATATTCATCATAGTAGACTCTTCCACTTCCACTACTTCCCATTATAGCTAAAAATTCTCCTTCTGAACCTCCCACGACTAAAGTCGCAGGGTTCTTGGGTAGTAGTTGCTTCTGTTAGCCAACTAAATTTACCAAGCTATCCCCATAGTTCCTACTGGTTCATATATTTATATATTTAAGCACTTATACCTAATATCCTTAGTCCTTCTTTTAATATGTTTTTTGGCTGCATTTATATCTCTATTATGTACAGCTCCACATACTGGACAAGTCCATTCTCTCACACTTAAATCTTTTTACTTCTTCATTTCTATATCCACAACAATTACATATTTGACTACTTGCAAAAAAATTTATCTACTCACTTTATCTACTCTCATTGTTCTTTCATACCATTTCGCTTTTATAACTTAGTATTCTATTAAATTCACTCCATGATACATCTACAATATTTCTTGCTAATTTATGATTTTTACCATATTTTTACTTGTAAGTCTTCCATACAAATAATATCATATTCTTTTTATTAGCATTGTTGATAATTTTTGCAAAAATCTTCTCTTTGATTTGATATTTTTTTCAAATAATCTTGCTACTTTTTATTCTAGCTTTATTTCTATTTGAACTACCCTTTGATTTTTCGTGATAGTTTTCTTTGTAATATTGCTAGTTTATTCAAAGATTTTTTTGTAAATATTTTTGGATTTTCTACTGAGATTTCATCACTGGTAAGTGCAAAGTCCTTTATACCTAAATCTATTCCAACATTCTTATTTGTACTTTCTAATTTTTCTACTTCTACATCTGTACAACATAAAGATATATAATATTTTTCCACTAGGTACTTGTGTTATTGTTGCATTTATTATTCTTCCTTGTGGTTTCATTTTTATCTCTTATTTTTAGTTTTTCCTAACTTAGGTACTTTTTATCCATTTATCTAAAAACTCTATATTATTATTTGTATAATTGGTTCTGTATGATTTTTCTATTATCTTTCTTAGATTTAAACTTAGGATAGCCACTTCCACTAAAGAAGTTTCTTATATGCTTTTATCTAAATCTTTTAAAGAATTTTTGTAAAAGAAAAATTTATCTACATCTTTTAACCATTCTTTCTCTTGTTTTTAAAACTGTTAATTCTTTTACTACACTCACTATATGACATAGATTTTTTTCTCTTTGTTATATAGCTCTTGTTTTTAAATCTAAAAAAATGATTATAGACATATCTTACACAACCAAAAGTACAATTTAATATTGTTATTTGAGTTTTTAGTTGGATAAAATCTAAACTTATATGCTTTTTTTCCATGTGATTTCACCTCCATTTACCTATATATAGTATACCACTTTTTATACTATAAGTAAATGAAAAAGTAAAATTTTTCTAAATATATGAACCTAAAACTGACTCAGTCGTTTTAGAGGTTGTCGTTCACATAAGTACGCTACCACTTATGCAGTTCTCTTATGAACTTCTTAATATTTCTATTAAGCACAGACTATATCTTATCCCACAGCTTTATCTGTTTGGGTCTACCCACTTCCACCAGCTTTAGTGTACTTCCCTCAGGAGGAATAGTCGTTGAACCTTACCTTTCGGTCTTGGCTGCTGATTGCCCATTATCTTAACACTTAGGATTTAACCTTATGTCATCTAGTATATTTTTTCTGCTTTCGCCACTTTCACATTTGTACCATATTATTTAGGTACTATGTTGTAGTTATACTAGCTTTAGGGGTTTCCAGCAATTCGAGTAGTATTGGATAGCTTTTTAAAGTTGCTACCTCTACATACATATTTCTATATATGCTGACTATACTTAATGGTCTAACTCATGACTGACACCCTACGAGTGCTAGAGTCACAAGTGTGCGACCATATTTTTAATCAACTTTAAAAGAGATATTTTTAGTACTTGCAATTCCAAAGTACCATTCTTATATGTTTTATTTACTTTTGTCAACTGTTATTATCACTAATTTTTCTCCTTATAAATAATCACTAATTTACAATTACTTTTTGCTTTTATCAGCAGGCACAGAAGTAGCTTCTTCACTTGAATTATGATTATCCCCTTCTGCAAGAACTAAGCCATCTCTTTAATCTATTATCTGGAGTTAATACTATTTCTTCTCCTGGATTTAAACCTGATAGAACTATTATATTGTCTCCAACAATATTTTTTTAATTGTAACTAATTTTTCTTTCTTATAGTGTTCTTTTTCATCAAGAGTATAAAACAAAATACTTACCTTCTTCATTTTGTAAAAGCTATCTTTGGAATAATTATATTCTTTACATCAGACTTCAATTGAAGTACAGCCTTTTATTTTAAAACCTGGAACTAAATTAGGTATAGTTTCATTTGTTTTTAACATCTGCTTCTAAAATATTTTTCACCTGTCATAGATGAAGTTGTAGAAAGTCTTGAAATTTTTAGTTATTTCTCCATCATAAACTTTATCATCATCTGAGATATCCTGTCTAACTCTTATACTTTGCCCTATTTTTACAGTCTGACTATTATATTCAGGAATTTCAACAATAATTCTTAAGTCATTAGCATCTATTATTTCTAAAAAGTGATGAATCTGTATCAACCAAATAGTTTTTCTTGTGCTTTTTAAATTCGATACAACCCCATCAACAGGACTTCTAACTTCAGTTGCTGTCTTACTTTAGAACTTCAACATATTCATCTATGTTCAATTGAGAAATTCTAGCACTATCCTCTAAATTTTTTACTTCATCTCTACTAGCTCCACCTAATTTATATAGTTCTCTAGTAGTGTTTTAAATCTCTTTGTATTTTTTTGTAAATTAATTCTTTCTTTTTCTATACTTCTATTTAATTTGTTAGTTTCGTCATCATCAAAAAGTCATAAGTATTTGACCTTTTTCAACAAAATCACCATTTTTTTATAAAAACTTCTTTTACTTTCAATTTTTTTATCAACAAATATTCCTATTGGATTATTAGCCTTTTACATAACCATTTAGATTGATAGTTCCAATCTCATCTGTTTGCTCTACCTTCATATATGAATACTCATCAACATAAACTTCTTTCTTTTTTTACCTCTATGAGTAAAATAATAAAATAGAATAAAAATCAACACCAATAGAAGTATCACAAATTTTTAATTTTCCTTTAAATATATTTTTCACTTTTTCACTCCATTAACCTTTAATTTTTAACTTTATATATAAATGAATTTAAAGTATTTTTAGCTCTCTTGTTTTCAATTTCAAGAGATAAATACTTGTTGTATTCGTCTATAACATCTAAATAACTTGCTCTTGATAATTCATATTCTTTTTCTTTTTATTAAATATTTTTTTATAAGCTAATTGAGATTTCTTACTAGCTATAGAAAGTAATTTTAGAAAGCTCATAATATTCAGCCTTCAATTTTAATTTTTTTCCGCATTGATAACTCTTATTTTTTTCATTCAAATCATTTTTTAAATTCTCCACTTCCAATTCACTTAACTTGTAGTCAGAATCAGTGAAAATAATTTTTTGAAAATCTGATACTGAATATATCTTGGTCTCTATAGTATCTATCACCTCTTAAATTTCTATCCACTCTTTCATAAGCTAGATATAAATCAGGCATATGTCTATCATAGTTACTATATTTTTTTCTTTCTTCTGCAACAGATAAATTTAATTTAAGCTCTGCTATATCTTTTTCCATATAACTAGCTAGTAATTTTTTCTATACTTTCGTTGTTATCAATGAAAATCAACTAACTTATAATTTTCAAAATCTATATTATAATCAGTTTTTCCAATTTCATAAAGACTTTTTAACTTAGTTTCAAGAATATCTATTTGTAATTTTTGAATCTTCTGCTTCAAGTTCAGCACTTTCAAATTTATTTTTGGACTTGCTCCCAATTCATAAGATTTCTTAAATTTATCTAGGTCAACTTTGTAATGTTCATAGCTTTTTTTCTGTATTCTAATTCATTTTTTTAGTATTCAATATATCATTATACAGATTGACTAAATTAATCTTTTTTTATTCTCTATAGTTTTTATCGTAAGAAATTTTATTTAATTCCTGTTGATAGTCATAGACCTTTTACATTGCTTTTATACTTTTGAATAGAAAAACATCTTTTCAGATTTTTTTCAACTCCATAACTAACATAGGATCTATCTCTTTCAACAAAATTATAGTTCACAAAAAATATCCATAACTAGCTTTATTTTTGAAAAAGTTTTATCATATTTTTCTATCCTCTCTTCAAAAATTATTTCTCAGTTATATTGTAACTACTTGATATAGTTACTCCATTAAAATCACCTAATTTATTATCTTTGATTCTAATATCTGTGGCTTCTTTTAGTGTTTTTGGAAAACTTTTTAAATTCATAGCTTTCTCTGTTATTTCCCACTCTACTTAAAGCTTCATCTATAGTCAAGCTCTCTTGTGAAAAAGAACTGATACTTGCCATCAATAGAAAAACATTAATATTTTTCATTTCATTCCTTCCTCTCTCACTATTATATAAAAATATATAAATGAGTGAATTACATTCCAAATTTTTAGGATAAAAATTAAATAGAATGAGCGAGTAAAAATCAGGAGTGTTTGAGCTGAAGCGAGTTTCCTGTTTTACAGCGAATTCTTAATTTTTATCCGTTAAGAAATTTGGCTAGTAATGAACCATTTATTAATTTATCTTATTTATTTTTTAAGTTTTTAAAGCATTTTCATATTTTTTTCAATAAACCATTCTTTTAATTCAATTGGCTCAATAACTGTTGCTTCATCAAAAAAATAACTAAAAATATCTTTTTAATTTGTTCATCCGAAGCTTCGAATTCAAATAAATCTCCATCTTCACTTATTAATTTAGGTCTATTTATTTTAATCGTCTTAAGTAATTTCTTACCATTCTCACTGAGCCTAACTTTTTATAATCTGACCTTTTGATAGGAAAGGATCGAAAATTTTTTTAATTACATCTTCAATGTAATCATTATCTTCCCACTTTAGCTCCTTCAGAAGTTGTATAAACCTGCTTTTAGATAATTTAACTTATAATTTTTTTATATTTTTCTTCACTGAAGTCATAACAAAAAAATATAATTTGCTATCTCTAAATCAGAACTTCCTATATGGTAAGGGCTTACCTTAACTTTTCTATCATCATTAAATGTAATGTATACATTCTTTTTTTATCTTTTTATTGCTAGATTTATTCTTTCCACTGACTCCTTTAAAAATAAATAATTCTCTTTTATTCTTAGGATTAGTGGCATATCTAATAAGTAAACTTCTCATGAATTCAGATTCATTTTGGGCATTATTATCCCTTAAAACATCATAGTAAATTAGGCTACTTTCCTTATTTAAATTAAATTGTATACTAGATTTTTCCTTACTTTTGTTCTGCTATAGCAGGATTACCTTTTAAAATTCTTATATTTATCATTTAAATTAAGAAAAAAATATAATTCATAAAATAATTACTCGTCATATTAAAATCACTAATATCGTTTTTTTATGATTTCATATATATTTTGAGGCAAAGTAACCTTTATTTTTTTACTCAAGAAAACCACCTTTCACTTCTATTTGTTTCATACTACTCCACTATATATTCTTTAAATTGATTATATTGCTTTTTCATTTAAAATAACTTCCATAACTACACCTTCATCAACAAAATCTTCAGATTTTAACTATTACATTTCTATGTAACTTAGCTGATACATCCATTTTTGAATAAGGTACTAAAACTTTACAGTCATAAGTTTTTAACTGCTAAATTATCTTTTATTAAAGTCATCAATTCATCAATATTAAATCTATTTTTTTAGCACTAATAATCAATATTTGATAATTAGTATATTTTTGCTTTTATCTCATCAATCTTTTTGTTCTATCATTGCATATGTATTATCTTTAGTTGCATTATCTATCTTATTTAAAAGAAGAATTTTTTGTTTTTATCCATACAATTTAATTCTGTTAAAACATTTTCAACCGCATCTATTTGCTCAATTACATTTTTTAGCTGAGGCATCTGCAACATGAATAATTAAATCAGAGAATATAACCTCTTCCAATGTTGACTTAAAAGATTCAACTAAGTCATGTGGAAGCTTTTTGAATAAAACCAACTGTATCTGTAAGAGATACTACTCTTTTATCCTTTAGTTCTATAGTTCTTGTTGTTGTATCTAGAGTTGCAAAGAGCATATCTTTGGATAAAACTTCTTCTTTCTTTAAAGTTTTATCATTTGGGAACATATCAACTAAGACATTTCTTAAAGTAGATTTTCCAACATTTGTATAACCAACTAAAAGATACTCTAGGCATTCCCTGATTCTTCTCTTTTTTCTCTTTGAGTATTTCTAACTTTCTTTTATATTTTTCAAGTTCATTATTCAAATAAGCTATATTTTTCTTTATTACTCTTCTATCTATCTCAAGTTTCTTTTCCCCAGGATCTTTTGTTCCAACTCCTCCTCCAAGTCTTGACATAGTTATCCCAAAACCTATAAGTCTATTGCTTCTATATTTTAATTGTGCTAATTCAACTTGTAATTTAGCTTCTCTTGTTCTAGCTCTTCTAGCAAAGATTTCCAAGATTAAAGTTGTTCTATCTATAACCTTACAACCAGTTACTTCTTCTATCATTTTTAATTGTAGTCCACTTAGCTCTTCATCAAAAATTAAAGATTTGCCTTTCTAATTTGTCTAAATAAAGCTAGTTCTTGAATTTTTCCAGAACCAATTAAAAATAGTGGATCTGGCTTACTTCTCTTTTGAAAAAACTTTCCTACAACTTCTACATCACAGGCAGAGGCTAATTCTTCTAACTCATCTAAATAAATTTCATCATCTATACCTATTAAAAGTGCATATTCTTTATCATCTTCAGTTATGTTTCTTTTTCTAAGTGCCTCTTCAACTTCTTTTATAGCATCTAAATAATCAAAATCATCTAAATTTTTAACTAAAGTTCTATCATAAGTTAATTCATCATTAAGTATAGAACATACTGCAACTTCATAACCTGTTACACCTTCGTCACTTACACCAATAGAAACTATACAATCTAATTTCAATTTAATAAGTGCTGAAATATCTACAGAAGAAAGATGTGGATTTCCACCTGGGTGAGTATGGACTATTCTCACTCCTGATAGTCTTCTATCATAGACAGGAACAACAGGAAGATTTACTGTACTACTGTCTCCTATTGAAATATCTATCACATTACCGCTTCTATCCATAGCTATATTTATTTCTCTGTTAATTTTATTACTAACTTCAGCAATATAATCTATAATCTCTTGATTTATTATTTTTCCTTTTTCTATTTTTGAATTGTATAATTCATCTAAACTATTTAAAATATGTTCCTTCAAACCTGAAGTATTTCCATTTACCATAAAAATCACCTCTTTTTAAGAATTTATATAACTTTCTTTTTATCTTATCTACAGTTTCATAGATACTGGTGTTTTCATCTATGTGTATTATAAAATTCGCAGATATTTGATATAGAAATTTTTCTTTTTCTAATAAGTCCTCTATTAAGTTTTTGTCCTCAACTCCATTTAAAAAGTGGGCGAGTTGTATTATCTTTTTAGACGTAGATATAAGCATTCTACACTTGCATCAAGAAAAAAACAATAAAAGAGGTTTCTTGCAAACTTTTACATTCTCATTATCTAAAAATAGAACCTCCCCAGTTGCAATAACACAGTTATTTCTTGAAGATTCTTGTAAAATTATTTCTCTTTCTAAATCTCTAAAAATATATTTGCCCTTTTTCTTTTAAAAATATCATTTATTGATTTTTCAGTGGCTTCTATTATTTTATCTATATCTACAAATTTCATTTCCATAGTTTTTGCAAGAAGTTTACCTATAGTTGTCTTCCCACTTCCCATAAACCCGATTAATGCGATATTATCTTTCATATTATCCCTTTGAATATTAGTTTTATACTTAGATATTATATCATAGAAAAATGAATTTACATTACTTTTTATAATTAGAAAATGATATTTAAAAAAATTTCTATTGACAAATAAAATAATCCTTTTTAAATTTAGATAAAAGAAAAAAATAAACGAAGAAAGGACTTATTTATTATGATCGATAAAAAGATTGTATAATTTTTCAGGAAATATAAAGAAATATATATCGATAACAACTTTTTATCCTGTGTAAAAGCTTATTGCTAATATATTTTTTTATTTTATCTTTGCTTTTCTGTTAGTAAGTTTAATCAATAGAGACTTCTCATTTTCTTATAAATACATAATTATTTCAATATTAATTATAGTTCTTATAAGACAGTTTTTCAACGATTAAAGTTGCCCATATGTTAGGCTCTTTAGTTGTAGATGTAAAAAGAAATCTAGAAAGCTTATATTTGAAAAAGACTTTAAAACTTGGTTTAGCTTACTCTCAACTTTTTAAAACACAAGAATTGATACATTTATCAGTTGACAATGTAGAACAATTAGAAGTATATTTTTGAGGTTTCTTAACTCAATTCTTCTACTGTATTGTCTCTAGTTTTATCTTATTTTTTTCAATAGCATATTTTAATTTGAAAAATCGCTTTTTATTTTACTTATTTTTTTCTTTGGCTATCCCTATGTCACTATATATTATCTTGAATAAAGTAAAAAATTCAAAAAAATATTTTTGCTAAATATATGAATGTAGGAACTTTATTTTTTTAGATAGTTTACAAGGTTTGACTACCCTTAAAATATATGGGACAGATGAAAAAGAGAAGAAGAGATTGCTAAGATGTCAGAAGAATTTAGAGTTGAAACTATGAGAGTACTTAAAATGCAACTTCTGTCTATTGCAGTAATAAATTGGATTATCTATGCAGGTACTATACTTGCAATAATAACTTCTATTAAATTATTTATAGATGGAAGTTTGAGGCTTATTCCCAATGTTATTTATCTTTATGCTTGCACCTGAATTTTTTTATACCGATGAGAACTTTTGACTTCACTTTTTCATGTTGCTATGACAGGTGTATCAGCAGCAGAAAATATAATTTCATTCATTGATTCTCCTGAAAAGAAATTCAATAGGGGATAAAGAGTTTAAAAATGAAAAGAGAATTTAAGGTATCTAACTTAAGTTTCGCGTATCCAGATGGTACTCAATCTTTAAAAAGATATAAATATGACTTTTTAAAAAAAGGTAACTTAACAGCTGTTGTAGGACATTCAGGTTGTGGAAAATCTACATTGGTTTCTGTATTAGCTGGTGAATTAAAATCGAATGAAAATGAAATCTTTGTTGATGATATTGATATACATAATATTAACTTAGAAGATAAAATTAAAAAAATATTCTAAAAATTACTCATGATTCTCATATATTTTCAGGAACAGTTAGAGATAATCTAAGTATGGCAAACGAAAACTTGTCAGATGAAACTATGGTAGAAGTTCTTAAAACTGTTAAGCTATGGGATATTTTTCTCAAAAGCTAAGGGACTGGATACTATTTTAGAAAGTCAAGGTAAAAAAATCTATCTGGTGGACAAGCACAGAGAGTTGCTCTTGCAAGAGCATTACTATGATGCCTCTGTCTATATATTTGATGAAGCTACTTCAAATATAGATATTGAATCAGAAGAAATTATTTTAAACATAATACATTCTTTATCTAAAGAAAAAAACTGTTATCTATATAAGTCATAGATTACCTGCTATTAAAAATGCTGATTGTATCTATGTTATGGATAAGGAAGAGTTATTGAAAGTGGAAAACATAATGATTTGTATGCAAAAAGAACTTTTATTACAATATGTACAAACATCAGGAAGAATTGGAAAGCTATTTAACAAAGAGAGGTGAAACAAATGAAAAATAGATCAACTTTTAATATAGTATTTAACTTATTAAAACTTTTAGACTCTCTTTGAAATTTATGACTATTGCAGTATCTACAGGTGTAATTGGTTTTATTTTTCCTTTTGTATAACACTTTTTTGGAGCTTATGCCTTTCTTAGTGTTATCCCTAGCACAAAAAGATAGCCTTAAATATGTTTTTTTCTAGGTGGCTATTCAACTCAAAACATATTTTTTTATGCAATGATGTTCTGTGGATTTTTAGAGCTATATTACATTACTTAGAACAATTTGCTAATCACTATATAGCTTTTCATATCTTAGCAAATATTAGAGTTAAATTATTTAAAATTATGAGAAAACTTGCTCCTGCTAAAATGGAAAATAAAAATCAAGGAAATTTAATTTCTATGATAACATCAGATATTGAGCTTTTTAGAAGTTTTCTATGCTCATACTATCTCACCTGTTTTTAATTGCAACTATTACAAGTATTTTCTTGTTCTTATATTTCTTTCAATTAAACTATGTCTATGCACTATATATGCTATTTGCTCAATTTATTGTAGGAATTGTAATTCCATATATAGCTCATAAAGAGATCTGCAAAAATCTGGTATAGAAGTTAGAGCTAAACTAGGAAAAATTAAATGATGAATTTTTAGATAAATTAAAAGGTATAAGAGAAATTATTCAATATTCTCAAGGTAAAAAGTTTTAAAGAAAATAGATGAAATCACTTCATCTCTGGGAGAAAATCAAAAAGACTTAAGAAATAAAAGCTTCTGAAGTTCAAATGATGGTAGACTCAGCAATAATACTTTCTATAGCTCAATTACTTTTTAAGTATTTCTTTAGTTTCAAAAGGCTTGGTAAGTATTGAAGCTAGTATCTTAGCAGGAGTTTTACAAGTAGGTAGTTTTGCTCCTTATATAAACTTGGCTGCTCTTGAAATATACTTGCTCAAACTTTTGCTTCTGGAGAAAGAGTTTTAAATCTGATGGACGAAAAACCTGCTGTAATGGATAATATCTCTCTTTCAATTGAAGATATTTCAGAAAGAGATGACATAAATATAGATAATATTTCTTACAGTTATACAAATAGTGATAATAAAATTTTTAAAAGATTTTTTTCTTTAAAAATAAAAAAAGGTCAATTAACGGGGATTATGGGAGCAAGTGGCTGTGGAAAATCTACACTTTTTAAAAATTAATTATGAGATTCTGGGACGTAGATTCAGGTAAAATTATTTTTAGATAAAAAAAGGATGTAAAAGTCTCTTCCTTTAAAAGAACTCTATCAAAAATTTAACTATATGACACAATCTACTAGCTTATTTATTGGAAATATTAGAGATAATTTATTAGTTGCAAAAAGCAGATGCCACTGATGAAGAAATCTATATTGCTTTTGAAGAAAGCTTCATTTTTATGACTATGTTATGTCTTTTGCCAGATAAGTTAGATAGCATAGTTGAGGAAGGTGGAAAAACTTTTCTGGTGGTGAAAAACAAAAGAATTGGTCTTGCAAGAGCCTTTTTAGCAAATAGAGAATTTTTCCTACTAGATGAGCCAACTTCTAATTTAGATATATTAAATGAAGCTATAATTTTTAAAATCATTAGTTGATGAGGCTAAGGATAAAACTGTTATTTTGGTATCACATAGAGAGTCTACACTTTCTATCTGCAATGAAGTATTTAGAATTTAACTATTAAGTTAATAAAAAAATAGTTCGTTACATTGCAATTAATCATTAGAAATTTTCTTTGACTAAATAACTAATAGTTTTCAATAAGATTACTGCGACGTCCTATAATGTTGAAAGAGCCTTTGTGGAGCTCTAGAAACATTATAGGCTGACAAGTAATCGTTATATATAACTAAAAATTATTTAAAGCTTTCAAAGAAAATTTTTCTAAAATCTACTCAGTAACGAACTATTTTTACTGTATTAGAAATATAAAGGAAAAAGGAAAGAGGTATGAAATGAAAAACTTTAATAATTTATTCATCAGAAACTGGTAATACAAAAATGGTATGTGAGAAAGCATTTGAATATATAAATGAAGAAAAGGTAATTATTCCTATTAAAGAAAAAGATAATATAAACTTAGATGAATTTGACAATATAATTGTAGGAACTTGGATAGATAAGGCTAATGCTAATTCAGAAGCTAAAAAAATTTATTAATACTTTAGCTAATAAAAAAACTTGTTTTTTTATAGGAACTTTAGCTGCTTCTTTAACATCTGAACATGCTAAAAATGTTTTAATAACCTTACAAAAGCTTTGTTCTAAAAAGGAATAATTTTGTTGATGGAGTTTTAGCAAGAGGTAGAGTATCTGAAGACTTACAAGAAAAAAATTCACTAAATTTCCTTTAAATATTATTCATAAATTTGTTCCTAATATGAAGGAAATTATTTTTAGAAGCTGATGCTCATCCTAATGAAACAGACTTTTTGTTAATCAAAGATTTTTATAGACAAAAATTTTAATAATTAAATATTGATTATTTCTAAAAAAATATTATAAAATAATAGTGGGATTTTTTTCTAAAGGGAGGACTACTATGGCTAGAAAATGTGCTTATACGAAGGAAATGATACTAGAAGCTGCTATAAAACTCTTTAAGAAAGAAGGTTCTGATGCTGTTACAGCAAAGAATATTGCAAAAAGAACTTGGATGTTCTGTTGCACCAATATATTCTGATATATGAGTTTAGATGATTTGAAAAGAGATTTAGCTTTTTGAAATTGAGAAAAATATACTTGAAGAAAAGGAAATTCATCCTCTATTATCTAAAAATGCTTGCTAAATTAGAAGTAAGTGAGAATGATGAAGAGTTTTCAAAAAGTTAAAAAGAATTTAAACTAAAGATACACAACAAAAGAAAAATCAAATTAATATTTTTTTCTCAATTTTTCAGATTTTGTTTCTCTAATCTATAAATCAAAAAGAACAAAAATTTTTCAAAAATAAAAAAATTCTTGAGCTTATTGCGAAACACAAAAAGATATATAACAGAATTTAGAAATAGCAAAATCAATTAAATATAAAAACCACTGATTTTTTTCATCTAGTGGTTTTTTATATAATATATTATTAGGCATTCAATAAGCCGAGTTTTGTATTTGTTAATCATTTTTCTCGAATTATAATCTCTTATAATCTCTAGCGACTTACCACGAAAGAGAGCGAGCAACTCCTATAACTTTCTTACTTAGTCTTGCTCCAAAGGGGGTTTACCAAGCTTTTTTAGTTTCCTAAAAAACTGGTAGTCTCTTACACTACCTTTTTCACCCTTACCAAAATGGCGGTTTGTTTTCTGTGGCACTTTCCTTAAAATTACTTTTAGTAGCCGTTAGCTACCCTTTTGCTCTGTGGAGCTCGGACTTTCCTCTGCATAAAGCAGCGATTAACTCGAATACCTAATTAATTATTAGTCATCATCTTCTTCTTGATTACTCTTATCTTTGTATGCTGCATACATCTTATAGACAATAAACAAGATTATTATAACAAAAGCTGCTATCATAATAGGAGTACTAGTTCCATTTTCTTGTTCTTTTGTCATAGTCATTTGATTTAAAGTTTCAATATTAACTTCCTGTAGAACTGAACTAGCTCCATCAAGAACAGTTAGAATATATTTTCCATATTCTTTTCTTTCCAATAATGGTGCTGCATCAGTCAAAGTAGTATTAATATCATCTTGATAATCATCGACATCTATATCTTTACTGAAAAGATAACTCAACCTTGTAAGTTTCTTTTATCTCCTTTTTATATTTAATATCAATGCTCTTTTCAGGATCTGAAACTGCAAAACCAACATCCATAGATAAGGTATTTACAAATACCGTTAAATCTTTTTCTTTTTTTATTTCATCAACCTTTTTCATTAATTTCAACTTTTTCCTCATCTTTTTAAAATATTAAGATTGTCGTTTATAGTTGCAAAACTAAATACTGAAGATATTAGAAATAAAAATGTAATTATTATTTTTTTCATACTTTCTCCATATCATTCTTTAGCAGAACTTAAATACTGGTTCAGGATTATAAACTAAAAATTCTAAATTTGTATCCTTCAATTCTTTTATTAAAACTTCATGGAAGAAGTGTTCACTTTCATAATGACCAAAATCAATTACAGCTAATCCACTTTCTCTTGCATCAAGTGCATCATGATAGCCCACATCTCCAGTAATAAATAAATCAATTTTTTTCTTTTTAGCTTTTTCTCCAATAACTCATAGCTGAACCATTTATAAGAGCTACTTTTTTTATTTTTTTATTTAAATCATTGCTTATAACTCTTAGATTAGAAATTTGTAATTTTAGTTTAAGTTCTTCTATAAATTTTTTTAAATCTTTTTCTTCATCTAATTTAAAAATTCTACCTATACCACAATTTTTTTCTCTTCATCATAGTCTAAAATTTTATAATCTGTATAACCTAATTTCTCAAGTACATAGTCATTTAATCCAGACATAGATGAATCTAAATTTCGTATGAATAGAATAAATATTTATATCATTTCTTATTAACATTCTAATTTTTTTAGATAGAATATCTTGCTCATTAATACTTTTTATCGCTTTAAAGATAAAATGGATGATGAGTTATTATCATATCAACTTTTTCTTTTTATTGCATTTTCTATAACTTCCAAACTTGCATCTATAGAGAATTGTATTTTTTTAACTTCTTTATCATAGTCTCCTACAAGAAGTCCTACATTATCCCATTCTTCTGCATTTATTTTTGGAAATTTCTTTTCTAATATGTTTATAATATCTCTAGTTATCATAACTCAACCTTTTTCATCTACAACTGATAATTTAAATAAAGCATCTTTTACAATTTTATCTAAACTATCACTATCTATTTTTCATAATATTTTTGTATTTCAGAAAAAGTTCTTTCTCTTATGTCCATCTAAACCAAAATATAGACTTATAGCTTCTATCTCTTTCACCTAACCTATATTTTAAATTTAAATAGTCAAATTGATATTCTGCTCTTTTTCTAATTGTTTTCATTTTCCTCTATATGTTTTTCTTTGTTCTCTTTTTCTAATTTCTTTAATTCTTCAGATTTGCTTTTATCCTTTAAAGAAATTTTTAGGATGATTTTCTTTATGAATTTCATATTCTGCATATTCTTTTAAAAAGCTGTTTTTCTATAGTTAGCATAGCTTTCTATATAGTTAAACATAGCTCTTGCTATATAGTAATCTTTATATAGCTTGAAAATCTTTATCATCTTCAAAAAGTTCATGAGCCTTTTATCAAGCCAATAACTCCTTCTTGAGTTAAATCCTCATAAAGAAATTCCATCTCTTAACATATATAGTGCTATTTGATAAACTTTCTTTTAAGTTTTTTCTCGACCCTTGTTCCACAACAATCTGCTACTCCACAATCTGTTTCACAAGTGCAGACATCATCTTTTAAATTTTCAAGAGTTTCTGTTACAAGTAAAATCAATATATTCATAATCAATTTCTTCATCAGTAAGTTTTCTATCTTCTGAAGTTCTAATTCTAAAGGCTCTGATATATCAAGTACAAGCTTTTTAAAATCTTCTTCTGTCATATCAAGATTCTTTTAATAAATATCTTTCTAGGCTAAAAAGTTTCAAAAATATTCCTCCTAACTAGTCAACCTTAAAAGTCTTCAAGCTTTTTCTTTCTGCTTGGATGTCTTAATTTTCTAAGAGCTTTGACTTCTATTTGTCTAATTCTTTCTCTGGTAACATTAAAGATTTTTTTCCAACTTCTTCCAATGTTTTTAGGTGAACTATCATCAAGTCCATATCTATATCTTAAAACTTTTTCTTCTCTTGGACTCAATGTTTTTAAGACTCCATCTAACTCTTCTCTTAAAATTGCCCTATTTGTAGCTTCATAAGGACTTGTTGTCTTTTGATCTTCAACGAAATCTCCTAATTCACTGTCTTCTTCACTTCCAACTGGAGTTTCAAGAGATATGGGTTCTTGATTCATTTCTTGAATAGCCTTTATCTTTTCAACTTCCATTCCTAATCTTTCAGCTAAAATTTCAGGAGAAGCATCTTTTTCCAGTTTCTTGTAAATATATTCTTGATTCTTTTTTTAATCTTTATTTATAGTTTCTATCATATGAACAGGTATTCTTATTGTTCTTCCTTGGTCAGCTATCGCTCTTGTTATAGCTTGTCTTATCCACCAAGTTGCATAAGTTGAAAATTTATATCCTTTTGTATATTCAAATTTTTCAACTGCTTTCATAAGTCCTATATTACCTTCTTGTATTAAATCAAGAAGTTTTAAACCTCTGTTTGTATGCTTTTTTTAGCAATACTTACAACAAGTCTTAAGTTTGATTCTATAAGTTTTTGACTTGCTTCTTCATCACCTTCATAAGCTCTTTTAGCATATTCAATTTCTTCATCATGAGTTAATAGTGGAACTTGACCTATTTCTCTTAAATACATCTTTTATAGGTTCATCAACCTTTGCACTATTTCCTAAATTTAGTAACTTTTTCATTACTAAGTTCTTCCTCACTTATATCCTCAATATAATCAGGATTAAATTCATCTTCAAAACCTATGAAAGTATCTGTGTCTACATCATCATCATCTTTTTCTTCATCATCTAATGAGTCATCTGTTTCTTCTTCAACATACTCATCATCTAATTCTTTTTCTTCAATTTCCTCATCATCATCTTTTTCTTCATCTTCTTCTTCATCTAATTCTTTTCTTCAGTTTCTTCTATTTCAACTTTTTCTTTTTCATTTAAGTCTTTTTCTTCATCTAATTCAGCTTTAGCTTCTTCTTTAGCCTTTGCTTTTTGACTTAGTTTTAGCTTTAGTTTTACTTTTTAGCTTTAGTTTCAGTTTCACTAATACTTCTATTCCTTCTTCTAAGAAAATTTTAACTAATTCATTTATTTGTTCCTCAGTGTAATCTTTACTGAAACATTTATTTATTTCTTCATAAGTTGTTTTTCTTTCTTTCTCTTACTTCGTTTACGAACTCTCTTCCTTTTTTGTTCTTATTATCTCTTTTCACTATTAATCCTCCCTTAGCTAAAACTTAATGTTAAAAAGATACTTAAATGAATTATAGATTTCTATAAATTCTTCAACACTTCTACTTTTTCTATTTTATCTTTAAATTTTGAAAAATATACTATCTTTTGAAAAATCATCATTAGTTTTATCTCTTAATTTTACCTTAACTCTAAAAATAATCTTTAAATAATTTTTAGAAATTTTTCTTCTATTTTAACTTCTGTATCTATAACATAATTTAATATTATTCTTGCAATATTACTATTTATATACTCTGAATGACTTTCATTATCATTTCTTATATAATTTTCAAATTCTCTCATTAGGTTATTACTCTCAAAAATTAAAATTTTCCTTTATTTTTTTCTTCAAAAAAATTTTAAAGTTTTATTTGCTATATCACTTTCAAATTTTCTCATCTTTAAAAACTCATAATATTCAGGCTTTTTAATAGCATTTCAACTATTGAAAGCTCAAGATTATTGGCTTTTTTTAAATTCTTTTTTTCTGTTTCTTTCTCTTCAATTTTCATCAATATAATCTTTGACAATGAATTTCTTTTTATTTTTCTTCAACTAGAGTTTTTTCTTAAAATATCTATACTAATATCTATCTTTTTCAGATAAATTCTTTAAATACATTTCTTTTTCTAAATCTGTAGTTAAATATGCAAAGAATTCTTTAAATCTTTCTATGAAAATTTTTGTTTTGCTATGATATTAGTTAAATCATATTCACTTGAATATAACTCATATAAAAATCAAAAATTTCTAATGATTTTTGTACAACTTCTAAAAAGCTTCTCTTCCATTCTTTTTTTAAAATACTCATCAGGATCTTTAGCATCATCAAATTGTAAAACTCTTATATTGAATCCTTGAGACTTTAGTATGAATGAAGCTCTTTCTGTTGCTGATTTTCCAGCCTTATCCATATCAAAAACATAGCAAAATATTAGATGAGTATCTTTTAATTAACTGAGCTTGTTCTACTGTTAAAGCTGTTCCTAAAGGAGCAATACTAGTATCAAAATCAAAAATATTTGCTGACAATACGTCCATGTATCCTTCCATTAAAATGGAATAATTTTTATTTCTTATATTGATAGCTCTTTCAATCCCATAAATATTTTTACCTTTTTTTAAAAAAATAGGAGTATCTGGTGAGTTTATATACTTTGGTATACTATCATCTTTTTCTAAACTTCTTCCACCAAAAGCTATTATTCTATTACTAATAGAGTATATAGGGAAAGATTATTCTATTTCTAAAAAGTATCATAAATTCTTCCTTCTTCATTCTTTTTTTATAAGACCTAAAGTTAATAAATCTTCGTCACTATATTTTTTTCTTTCAAGAAATCATATAATTCTGACCACTTTGCAGGGAGCATAACCAAGTCTATGTTCTTTTATTAGATCTGTATCTAAACCTCTATTTGATAGATAATTCAATGCCGTTCTTGATTCTTGTGCAAACATCTTATCCATAAAAAAATTATGGCTATCTTCCATAATTTGATAGAATTTCTCATTATCTATATCTGTATTTTTTTAGCATTGTACTCTTTTATGTTAACTCTATATTTTTGTGCTAGTTCTTTTACTGCTTCCATATAGAGAATATTTTTTTATTTTTGAGTAAAAATTTATAGCATTTCCACCAGAGCCACAAACAAAGCATTTACATATCTTTTTTTCAGGTTTTACTGAAAATGATGGATTAGTATCAGCATGAAAAGGACATAGGCCTTTATAGCTTGAACCTGATTTTTTTAAATCAACAAATTCTCCAACAACTTCTTCTATTCTCAAACTATCTAGTAACTTTTTCTATATCCTCATTTCTAAAATACATAATCCTCCAAAAATAAGATACAAAAGGGGCTATTGTATCACAACAACCCCTTTAGTCTTAGAATAACTTTGACATATATTCTCCAACTTGCTTATTTATATAATCTTTTTCTAACTTCTTCTTTTTAATTTAGTGAAAATTAGCTTCTTCTGCTTTAACTTCCTTTAGTTTTTTTGGAAAACTACTATAGTAGCTTTATTAGGATTTATTATTCCAACCTTATTTAAAGGAGTTTCAAACACAGCTTTTGCTATTTCAGGACTATAAACAAAATCTGGAATTACTCCATCTGGAGTTATACCTTTTGCATCAAAACTTTGAATTACATCTTCATCTATTTTTATCATTTAAAGCTAAAGTTCCAGCTTCTATATCAGCCTTTTAAGTTTTTCTAATTTTTTTCAAGTTTTTCCTGCAACTGTTTTTATCAGAAGGATATGGAACAATTAAAAATATGTTCAGCTGACCATTGTTGATTGTTATCATTTTTTTCTTTACATAAACAAGATGATAACCAAATTTTGTTTTTATAACTTTATTTATTACAGTATTTGAAGGAACATCTTTCAATGCTTCTTCAAATTCTTTTAACCATTGCTTTTTGTTCCAAAAAGTTCCTAAATCTTGATAGATAATATCTTGATTATTTCCTAAAAGTTTTTTCCTTTTTTTCACTAAAGTTTTCAGGAGTCAATTCAGCTAATAATTTTTCAGCTTCTGCTTTTTGCTACTGCATCATCTTCTTTAGTTGATTTAACAGTTATGAAAATTAATTTTGCATCAGCTGTTTCAGGTATATTATATCTAGATTTATTTGTGTTAAAGAAACTTTCTAATTCTGCATCAGTAGGTTTTTATTTCTTCTCTTACTTTTTCAGAAAGCCCTATAGCATAATCTTGTAATTGAGACATAAGATCTAATTCTTCGTTTACTTTTAACCCCTTTTTTTCCTTTGCCATTTTTAGCAACTTTTTATTTGTTTAGCTATCATATTTTTTTGCTAATTCTTCTGCTTGTTCCTTAGTTGCTTTTTGATTTATCATAAAAGTAGCCATAATTTTAGCTAAGTCAAGATTTGTTACTTTAAATCCATCTTCTTCATAAGAAACTTTTTCAACTAAATTTTCATATTCAGGAGCTAAATCCTTTATTTGCATTTCTTTTCTAGCTTTAATTAAAAGCTAATTTAAATCTTCTTCACCTTTTTGCATTTTATATAGATTTATTGCATCCTCTTTCTTATCACTTGGTATAGAATATAATGACATATAAGCATTTATTTCTTCATCAGTAGGATTTATATTTTTGCAAATTCTTCTCTAGTTTTTGCATTAATAAATTTTTCTTCAATTTTATTCTTTAAAGAATCTTTTAGTAAGCCCTTGAACTTGTAACATTCTTCTGAACTGTTCTTTATCTCCCATAGAAGATTCAAGCTCTTCGTATTGTGCATTAACTTCTGAACTAGGAACCTTTACTTTTTAGACTTTTGCAAGATCCAATGTTAATTTTTTTATCTATAACATCATTAAATGCAATTATGTCTACTATATCCTTGTCAACTGTTTCTGCATACGCTCTTGAAACTTCTTGTTTTGCTCTCTCTATATCAATTTTTGTATATAATCTTTTGTTTAAAAGCATAGCTTCTTGAGCTTTTTTGTTAGCTCTACTTGTTCTATAACTTTCATATCCTCCGTACGCTAGAGATAATATAAAAACAACTGTTAGCACAATGATAAAAGGTTTCATCTGTTTACGAAATTTTTCTTATTGACATTTATTTTTCCCTCACTTTAGTTAATTTACTTTTGTATCTAAACCATATTTTCTAATTTTTTCATACAAAGTTGTTCTTCCTATACCTAGTATTTTAGATGTTTCTTGTTTATTCCATCTAGTTTTTTTGTAATGCAATAGCAATAACAACTCTTTCTACTTCTTCTAAGCTATAAATTTCTTGTTCTAATATTTCTTTTTAATGGTCCTACTCCAACAACTGTTTTTATTTTTCAACGATGTCAGATTTAGTCTTAATTTCTAATGGTAATTGATCTACATCTAAAATTTTATCTTTAGATAATAATGCCATTCTTTCAATTAAGTTCTTAAGTTCCATAATATTTCCTGGATAGTAGTATTCCATTAAGAATTTCATAGCTTCTCCTGAAATAACTGGAGTTTCTTTATGTAATATTCTAACTATTTTATTTAAGAAGTAGTTAGCTAGTACAGAATATCTTCTTTTCTTTCTCTTAAAAGGTGGAACTTCTATAGTTAGAGCTGTTAGTCTGTGATATAAATCTTTTCTAAACTTACCTTTTTCAGTTTCTTGTTTTAAATCTATGTCAGTTCCAACTAGGAATCTAACATTAGTTTTTTTCTTACTTTTTGTTCCTCCAACTCTTTTGAATTCACCATATTCAATAGCTTTTTAGAAATCTTGATTGAATTTTTATATCCATTTTAGAAATGTCTTCAATGTATATTGTTCCTCCATCAATTTCTTCTAAAAAGTCCTTTTTACTTGCATTAGCTCCCATGAAAGCTCCTCTTTCATAACCAAATAATTCTCTTTCAATAAGTTCACCTGGATATAAAGCACAGCTTATTTGAGCATATCTTCCTTTATTTCTTTCACTTTTCTTGTGGATTTCTTTAGCTATTATATCTTTACCTGTTCCAGTTTCTCCAACTATTAGAACTGGTAAAGTCATTATCAGCTATTTTTTTCTATAAGATTTCTAACATCTTTAATTTTTAGCTGATTGCCCTATTATATCTGTATCTTCTTCTAATACAGCTAATTTTTCTTCTAATCTTTTTATTTTTCTTTTATTAATTCTAAACCACTTTAAAGAAGGTAGGATTATAGCATCTAAATCTTCAACTTTTTATCGGTTTTTAATAAATAAGCAAAAGATTCCAGAATTTTTCTAATTCTTTTGTTGTTTCAGCATTAACTTTCATCTATTAGGCTATTGTTACAAACTCTTTTCCTATACTAGCTAATTTTTTTCTTTAGCCTCTCCTACTGTAACTCCTTCCAAAGCATTGTCTAGTAAGACTAAATCAAAAGTCACTTTCTCTTACCATATCTATTGCATCTAATAAATTATTGAAGGTAATTACTTCATATTTTTCTGCTAATTCTTTTCTTATTTGTTTTTAGTATTTCCTTCTTTTCTGAAATTGCTAATATTGCATTTTTTCATATTTATTCCTCCTTTTTCCAAAACAAATCAATTTTTTAATTTAATATCATAATGTATTATAACCGATTATTTGTATTTTTTTCAAGAAAAAAATTAATTAAAAAGTTTCCAGACATCATTAACACTAATCACAAGAATGAAAAAAACAACAACATAACCATACCAAATTTATGTAAGTTTTTCTTCCCATTTTTTTATTAATTCTTATTCTAAAAATTTCTAAAAAGTACAAAAATTATTCTTCCTCCATCAAGTGCTGGTATAGGGTAGTAAATTTAAAACTCCTATATTTATAGAAAGAATAACTGCTAAACTTGCTATAGAAGTCCAACCAAATTTTGATACTTCTCCTACAACTTTAAGTATTCCAACAGGTCCACTGATTTCTTTTTAAGTTTGCTTTTTCCTGAAAAAAAGTGTAAAAAGTCCTCCCACTGTATCTTTTTAAAAATAGATACAAAAGAATTTTTTTGCAAAGACTAGACTTTCAGTAAAAGAAAGATTTGTTTTTAGATTTTTGGAGATATTCCTAGAACTACTCTCTTATTTTTCTTCATCTTTTGTTAATTTTTAAAAACTAATTTTTTTGTTCTTTTTCCATCTCTTTCGATTAAAGCAGGGATTTCCTCTTTATCTATGAGCTTCTTTTGTAACTTCAGGTATATCAGCCCATAAACTTTATTTTTTTACCATCTAGTTCTAAAATTTTATCATCAACTTTTAATATTTGTTCATTTGCTCCCACCTTTTACTAGAGCACCTATAATAGCTTTTTTTCTTCATATTCCATTCTACCGCTCATTTTGAGCAATTGAGAATATAATTAAGAAAGCTGTTAAGAAATTCATAAAAAAACTCCTGCAAAAAGAACTATAAATCTTTGATATGCAGGTTTAGAATTAAAAACCATTCTCAACTTGGCTCTCTACTTCCATTCCTTCAATATTAACATATCCTCCTATTGGAATGGCTCTAAAAAGAATATGTTGTTTCTTTTTGTATCAAGCGAAAAAAACTTGGTACCCATACCTATTGAGAATTCACTTACAGGCATTTTTAAAAATTTAGCAGTTAAAAAAATGCCCTAGCTCATGCACAAATATTATTAGACCCTAACATTGCGACTGCAATTAAAAATGTCATTTATCCTCCCAACTAAAAGACTACTAAACAGTAATCTCACTTCCATCACACATATTTATTTTATTAACTCTTCTATTTTTAGAGAAAATTTCATCATTTATTCTTTCAATAGTTTTAATTTTTATCATCTTCAACACATTCTATTTCACACCAAGAATATTTTTTTGAAATAGCTGTTGCATTGTCATAAGATTTTTTTAAATAATCTTCATTCACTTCATGTATATCTTTTTTTCTGAACCATCTATCTTATTTTTTTCTATTTTCCATAAGCTCTTTAGCCTTATCTATCGGCATCTTTCAAAAAGATAACTATATCTGGTTCTGGTATTTCATTTTTTCTTGTATTCTAAGTCTACCAGCCAATTTAAATACTCATCCTTTAGCTTCTGCATCTTTTTATTTTAGAAGCTTGGTGAATCATATTTGAAGTTACATATCTATCTGTTATTATCAAAATAATCATCAAGATAGTATTTTTTTCCCAATCTTGCTTAAATGAAGCATATCTATCTATGGCATACATAGTAGACACAGGATAAGGATTTACCTTAGTTGCATCTGTTCCAAATTTCCCAGCTAAAGTACATTTTTCACTGGTTCACAAGCTGGACTATCATAATTAGGAAAAAGATATTTTTATAGTTTTATCATATATTTTTTTACTCTTTCATAGAGTAATTTTAGTTTGAGTTTCTTTTCCACTTGAATCTGTTCCTTCAATGACTATTATTTTTTTCCCATTGCTCTCTCACTTTCTTTCTAGTTTCTTTATCAACTTCTTTAATAATAGATAAAGCTTCATCTGTATCTAAAGATATAAGATTGTGGTTATCCATAGCTTCTTCAATTATTCTATATATATCTAAAAATTTTATCTTTTTCTTCATAAATAGCTCAACTGCAACTTCATTTGCTGCATTGAAAAACAGTTGGCATAGTTTCTCCTGTTCTTCCTGCTCTATATGCTAAGTCTATACCTTTAAATACCTTTTCTATCTGCTTCTTCAAAAGTTAAAGTTTTAGTTTTTATTAAATCTAAAAAAATCTATTGATGCATTGAATTCTTTTTCAGGATAAGAAAAAGCATATAGTATTGGAGTTTTCATGCTAGGAACTCCCATTTGAGCTATAATACTACCATCTACATATTCAACCATAGAATGTATTATACTTTGTGGATGTACAACAACTTCTATATCATCATAAGCTACATTGAAAAGCTCATGAGCTTCTATAACTTCAAGTCCTTTATTCACCAAAGTTGAAGAATCTATAGTTATTTTCTTTCCCATAGACCAATTTGGATGTTTTAAAGTTTCTTCTACTGTTACATTTTTCTAAAAAGTCTAAGTCTTTTCCTCTAAATGTTCCACCACTTGCAGTGATTATTAATTTTTACATTTTCTTTTTGAAACCTTGTAGAGATTGGAATAAAGCTGAATGTTCACTATCTACAGGAATAATTTCTGCTTTTTGGATATTCTTTTAAAAGTCTATTTATATATGTACCAGCTGATACCATAGTTTCTTTTATTTGCAAGAGCAATTCTCTTTTTCTCTTTTATAGCTTCCACTGTGGCATCTATACCTATAGCTCCACTTACTGCTGTCAATATAATATCGTAGTCACTATTCTTTTGCAAGTTCTGCTAAACCATTTTCTCCAAAATAAATATTTTCTATAAAAGAATATTCATTTTTTATTTTTATCAGCTTCTTCTTCAACACCTACATATATAGCTAAAGGCTTAAATTCTTCAATTTGCTTTCTTTAAGTAATTCTATATTTCTATTACCACTTATAGCAACAACTTGATATTCTTCTCTGTTATTTCTGATAAGTTCTAAAGCACTTGTTCCTATACTTCCAGTCGAACCTAGAATTAAAATCTTTTTCATTATTATCATCCCTTTATCTAAATTCCATATTGATAACTAATATATAAATGAAAGAAATATATAACTACAGTTACAAAAGGTAATACTAGTATCATACTATCAAATCTGTCTAGTATTCCTCCATGTCCCATAAGTATAGTTCCTGAATCTTTAACACCACATTCTCTTTTTAAATAGAGATTCTATTAAATCTCCAATTTGAGCCACAACTGATATAAAGGCTCCTATTAAAAAGGCTACAACACCTTCTTCTAAACTAACATCTTTGATTTTTCAAAATATGAAACAATTCCTACAAAAAGCAATAGCTGTAAAAAAATAATTGAACCTAAAGCACCTTCAACAGATTTTTTGGACTTATTTCTGTAAAACCATTTTTTTAAAGAATTTTCTTCCTATTGCAACTCCAACTATTCCTGCTGCTGTATCTGATATCCCAAACCAAAACTTGTAAAACAAAAGGAAATATTGCCCCTATAAAAATAAAGATTTATAATTTGAGAGAAAAATACAGATACATATACTATTCCTAAAAATTGTAAAAAGAAACTTTTTCTAATGTTCCTTTTTATCTGATTTCTAAAAACTCTATATATAAGTAGTGACATAGTTGCAATTATTATAACAAGTCCCTACCATACTTTTGATCTAGATACTTACTTCTGTTTGCTAAATAAATTAAGTTTGGGATTATAATTGAAACTAAAATCCCAAATTTATCATAAACTTCTTTTTCCTGATATTTTTTTACCATCTTATAGAATTCATATGTTCCTATAGCAACAACTAAATTAGTAAATATTAACATAGGTAAACCTTGAAGATTCATATGAAAAAGGTCTCTCCCATATAGACAAAGAATAATAATGGAACTCCTATCAGTGCTACTAAAACTCTATTCCATTTAAACATTTTTTACTCCTCCAAATCTTCTATCTCTTTGATTGTAACTTTCTATAGCCTTGTCTATTTCTTTTTTCATCAAAATCAGGCCAAAGAGTGTCTGTAATATAAAGTTCTGAATAAGCTATTTGCCACAATAAGAAATTAGATATTCTCATTTCTCCACTTGTTCTTATCAATAAATCTGGATCTGGAAAATCATTATATAGATATTTAGAAAAAAATCTTCTTCATTTATATTTTTCTTTTTCCATCCTAATAATATCATTTACTGCATCTATTATTTCTGCTCTACTTCCGTAGTTAAATGCTATATTTAAAGTAATTTTATCATTATTTTTTTGTTTCTTCTTTTAATTTTTCAATTTCATTTAACAACTTCTCAGGAATATTATTTTTTTCTACCTGAAACAAAAAAACGAATCTTGTTTTTCATCATATTTTTTTCTTTCACTTTTTATATATTTTAAAAAAATAATTTCATAAGAGTTGAAACTTCATCTTTTGGTCTAGACCAATTTTCAGTTGAAAAAGGCATAGACAGTTAAATATTTTACACCTATTTCTGTAAAAATATTCTAAGGCTCTTCTTAATGATTTTTGCACCTTCCATATGTCCAAAAACTTCTAGCTAAACCTCTTTTCTTTTGCCCATCTTCCATTACCATCCATTATTATGGCAATGTGTTTGGGGTATATTCTTTTCCATTTTATCACCCTCATTAACTATAATATTTTAACATATAAAATGAAATTTTGTTAACTAAATTTATTTTTATTTAAAAATAATAAAGAGAATCTTTTTAAGATTTTTATTCTCAAAAATTCTCTTATTTATAAAAAAATTTAAAAGGCTCAGTAAAATTATTTTTCATCTAAAAATTTTTTTCATACCATTCATAATAGTCAGTAGGTAATAATTCAGAACAGCCATCATTCAACCAATATCTTTCACCATAAGCACCAATCATAGCCCAATGATATTCCAATTCATGACTTAAATATATGCACTCAAAAATAATCAGCAGGTTTTTGTAATAATCTTTACTCAATATCTTTTAAAGATTCTGCATAAGTCTTATTAGCATATCTCATCAATATTTCCCTAATTACAGTCAACCATATATCATAATACATTGTAATTTGATCTCCATTATCTTCATCTTTAAAAAGTTAAAATATTTTTCACTTTTTAGTTTTCATTTTATCACCTCATTAACTATAATAGTTTAACATATAAAATGAAATTTTGTACATTAAATTTTAAGAAAATAATTTTAATAAAAATAGGAATTATTGAATTTAATAATTCCTATCTAGTGTATTTTTATTTCATTTGTTGATAACTTTCATTGAAATTATCTAAAGGTATTTCTATAAGAATATCTGAATATTTTTTTAGCTAAGAATTTAATTTTCATCATTTTTCCATTTTGCATTTGCGGAAGTAGTTCATTAAATACTTCTTCATCAGTAGTCACATCTTTACAGGAAATCTCATTACTCTATACATAACCATAGCATTTGCTTTAATAGCAGGGTTTTTCATCTACTGTTATCTCTATTCCATAAGTATTTATAGGTTTCTTTGAGTCTAATATTTCTTCTAAAGTATAATGAAAAATAGGTGTTTTTACTCCTCCTCCACCATCTGCTAAAGTAATCATAGTATTTTTCTTGTACTAGTCTAACAGAATTATTTCCCTCTATACTCCCATTCACCAAAAACAAAGTAAAGACAACGATAAAAAGATAAATAAAACTAATTTTTTTCATATTATACCTCCTGTAAATTTTTTTGTAACAAAATAAAAGTTATAATAATTTATTTTTTTCAATTATAGCATATATTGTAAAAATTAGAATATTTTTATTTATCTTTACTTTTTAAAAAAATCTTCTCATTTTCTTTTCATTTTCTTAAAAAAATGTTATAATAAAATATAAATATTAAATAAAGGGGGATTATTTTGAACGATAATAATGATGATTTTAAACTAGATTTAAGTAATGTGAAAATTGAAGTACCAAAAACAGATTCTTTACCAACTACTGAGGAAACAACTACAGAAACAAAAAGAAGATGCAAAAAGAAACAAGAAAAGAAAGCAAAAAAATGTAAATCCATCTAAAAAAATCTAAACAATAATAGTTTTTGTAAAAAGAAATCTAATATGAAAGCTGGTACTAAAACCCAATTAATTATTTTAGAGTAACTTTAATATTTTGGATTTTTCTAGCTTCTAGTGTAATTTCTTTTTATTAAGAGTATTGGAAGAAGGTCGAAAGAGTCTCAGATTATGTATTCACAAATTAATTACAACACTAGTCAACCTGCTCCTGAAGCACAAACAACAGTAGTTGAGCCAGTTACTACAACAGAAGTAGCACCTCCTGTTGAAAATACTCCTGTAACAACTGTTCCTGAACCAGTGAACAATACTGCTGTTCCACAAAGTATTCCTGAGACAAACAACAATGTTGCTCCTCAACAAAATACTCAGCAATATTCATCTTATGATGACTATGATTTACAAGTTTTAGATAAGGTTTATGACGAAGTAATCAACAGAGGAAATGAATCTTATTTATATAACTTCTCTTCTAGTGAACTTGCTATAATCAGAAATACTTTATATGCAAGAAGAGGATATAGATTTAAGAAAAAGAAATATCAACAATATTTTGGTTCTAAACCTTGGTATACACCAACAACTGATAGTCAAAAACATTTTACCAAAAAAATGAAGAAAGACTAGCTAACATCATTAAAAAAATATGAATAAGTAAATACAAAGTGGCTGTTGCAGTAATAAAAAGTAAAAAAATAGTTCGTTACTGAGTAGATTTTTTTATCTAAAAATCTACATTCATAACTTACTTATTTTTTTACTTTGGGATTAAAATTTTAATTTTGTAACAGTCCCTTTTTTATTCTTTTACATTTTTTTAATGTAATTTTTATATTAAAATTTACATTTTTTTCTAAACAGTGATATAATAATAAAGAGGTGAGTTTATGTATAGGAAAAATTTTTGAATATTTAAAAGAATGGAAAAATAGTCCATATAGAAAACCTTTACTAATTCAAGGTGCAAGGCAAGTTGGTAAGACATATTCCATTTTAAATTTTGGAAAATCTGAATATGAAAATATTGCTTACTTTAATTTTGAAACTAATCCTAAACTAAAGGAAACATTTGAAGAAAATATAGAGCCTAGCTATTTAATTCCCATTCTTTCAAGATTGGTTGAACAAACTATTGTAAAAGAAAAAACACTAATTTTTTTTGATGAGATACAATTATGTGAAAGAGCATTGACATCACTGAAGTATTTTCAAGAACAAGCTCCAGAATATCATATAATTGTAGCTGAAGTCTACTTGGAGTTGCTGTTAACAGAGAAAAATTTTTTTCTTTCCCTGTTGGTAAAGTAGACATAAAAACTCTTTATCCTATGGATATTGAAGAATTCCTATTGGCAATGGGGGAAGATAAATTAATTGAACAAATTAAAACAAGTTTTAACAAAAACTCTCCACTCCCTACTATTTTGCATGATCTTGCTATGGAATATTATAGAAAGTACTTACTTATTGGAGGTATGCCTGAATGTGTTAGCTAAATTTAAAGAAACAGAAAATTATACTCTGATTAGACATACTCAAGAAATGATTTTACTTTCATATTTAAAATGATATGAGTAAATATAATACTAACAATGAAATTAAAAACAAGATTAGTCTATGACAATATCACTGTACAACTTTCAAGGGAAAACACACGTTTCCAATATAAGTTGATAAAAAAACAGGTGGAAGAGCTTCTGAATTTGAAAATGCTATAGAATGGCTTAATTTATCAGGGATAATTTCTAAAATATATTGTGTTCAAGATATTAAAAAGCCTTTTAGAAAATTACAGAAATATAGATGCTTTTTAAAATTTATATTTCTGATGTGGGCTTTATTATGTGCAAAAACAAATAGTTCCTGAGGATATTCTTTATCTTTCAGATGAATTAAACGATTTTTAAAGGGAGGAATGACAGAAAAATTATGTCAATATACATTTAGATATAAATTCATATATACCATATTTCTGGAAAAAAATGAGAAGGAACATCAGAAATTGATTTTTGTAATAGCAAGAGATGGTAAAAATCATTCCAATAGAGGTGAAGTCTTCTAATAATACTCGTTCAAAAAGCCTTGATTACTATATAAAGACATATAAACCTGAGTACAGTATAAAATTTCCAGTAAAAATTTTGGATTAGAAAATAATATAAAAAGTATTCCTTTATATGCTGTTTTTTTGCTTATAACTATTTTTTTAGTTCATCTAAATATGCTATAATAGAATAAAAATAATTTTTGAAAGGAAGAATAAAAATGAAGATTATAGATTCACATGTTCATTTAAATTTACAACAATTTGACTCTGATAGAGAAGAAGTTTTTAAAAGAATAGAAGAAAAATTAGATTTTGTTGTAAATATAGGATTTGATTTGGAAAGTAGTGAAAAGAGTGTAGAATATGCTGATAAATATCCTTTTATTTATGCAGTAATAGGCTTTCATCCTGATGAAATTGAAGGATATAGTGATGAAGCTGAAAAAAAGATTAGAAGAACTTGCTAAAAACCCAAAAAGTTCTAGCTATAGGAGAAATTGGTTTAGATTATCACTGGATGACTAGACCCTAAAGAAGAACAATTTAAGATTTTTAGAAGACAATTAGAATTAGCAAGAAGAGTTAATAAACCAGTTGTTATACACACAAGAGAAGCTATGGAAGATACAATAAATATCTTAAATGAATATCCAGATATAAAAGGAATTTTACATTGTTATCCTGGCTCTGTTGAAAGTGCTAAAAGAATGATAGATAGATTTTTATCTAGGTATAGGTGGAGTCTTAACTTTCAAAAATGCAAAAAAACTAGTTGATGTTGTAAAGGAAATCCCTATAGAAAATTTAGTTATTGAAACTGACTGTCCATATATGGCTCCAACTCCATATAGAGGACAAAGAAATGAGCCTATATACACAGAAGAAGTTGCTAAAGAAAATAGCTGAACTTAAAAAAATATGAGTTATGAAGATGTTGTTAGAATTACTAATGAAAAATACTAGAAAGGTCTTTAAAATGCTATGATAGTAGGAATAGGTAATGATATCATTGAGATTGAAAGAGTAGAAAAAGCTATTTCAAAAGAAGGATTTATAGCTAAAGTTTACACTCAAAGAGAAATAGAAAATATTGTAAAAAAAGAGGTAATAGAGCTGAAACTTATGCTGGTATTTTTTTCTGCAAAAGAAGCTATTTCAAAAGCTATTGGTACAGGGGTTAGAGAATTTTCTCTAACTGACTTAGAGATATTAAATGATGATTTAGGTAAAACCCTATGTCATTGTTTCAGATAAATTAAATAAAATTATACAGAGTAAAAAAAGAAAAATTATCAAATTGAAATTGCTATTTCACATTCAAAGAAATATGCAACTGCAATGGCAATTATACTTTTAAAAATAATGAAAAGTAATTAAGGAGGAGAAATGGATATTTTTAGAAATTAAAAAGAGAATTTTTTTAGAAATGAAAGAAAAACTGATAGTATTAGGAGGTCTCTTTGACTTAGAAAAGAGAAAACTACTATAAAAAGATTTAGAAAAAAACTAACTTTTGAAGATGGTTTCTGGTCTGATAAAAGAAAAAGTTCAGAAATTATTAAAAATATGAATTTTGAAAAGAATATAGTTTCAAGATATGAAAAATTAGCAACTGAAGTTGAAGACGAAGAAGTTTTTAATAGATTTTTGTTGAAAGTGGGGAAACTTCTTTTGAAAAATGAACTTATTGAAAAACATAAAAGCTTTTAAAAATATGATATAGAAGAATTTGAAGTAAATCTATTATTAGATGGCGAATATGATATGAACAATGCCATAGTTACAATACATTCTGGAGCTGGTGGAACAGAAGCTTGTGACTGGGCTGATATGCTTTACAGAATGTACCTTAGATGGTGCAATCTAAAAAACTATAAGGTATCTGAGCTTGATTTCATGGAGGGGGACAGTGTTGGAGTAAAATCTGTTACATTCTTAGTTGAAGGTATCAATGCCTATGGATATTTAAAATCTGAAAAAGGTGTTCATAGACTTGTTAGAATTTCACCTTTTGATGCCAACAAAAAAAGACATACTTCTTTTGCATCTGTGGAAGTTGTTCCAGAAGTTGATGACAATGTTGAAGTTGAAATAAATCCTGCTGATATTAGAATAGATACATATAGAGCAAGTGGAGCTGGTGGACAACACGTTAACATGACAGATTCAGCTGTAAGAATAACACATTTCCCAACAGGAGTTGTTGTAACTTGTCAAAAAGAAAGATCTCAACTTAGCAATAGAGAAACTGCTATGAAAAATGCTAAAATCTAAATTGCTTGAAATAGAATTAAAGAAAAAAAGAAGAAGAAATGAAAAAAATTCAAGGTGAACAAACTGACATTGGTTGGGGGTAACCAAATTAGATCTTATGTTTTTCAACCTTATGCCTTAGTAAAAGACCACAGAACTAATACTGAAATAGGAAATGTTAAGGCTGTTATGGATGGAAGCATTGATGATTTTATCAATTCATATTTAAGATGGATAAAAATAATTAATTGTATAAAGGGGAGGTATTTAAAATGAAAGAAATTAAAGCTCGTCCATTAGATGAAAAACAATAAAGAAGGAAAATGACTGCATATATGTTTTTCTTTCAGCCATTTTTTGCATTAGCTATGGCAATTTTTATAATTTTATTTAATAAAGAAATTTTTAAAAAAATAATTTAGCTGCACAACTATTTATGGGAGTATTTTTTCTTATTAGTAATCTCAAGTTTTTTTACTAATATGCCTTATATTGCAAATGGTGTTTTTGCAGAAGAAGTTTGCTATGTGAAAAAAATAAAGTTTTTTATTACACTAAAACTAGAAATTTCTTAGGAAGTAAAAAAATTATAAAAAGTTTTGAAATTCCTATAAGAGAAATTAGTGATGTTAAAGAAAGTACAGAAAAATAAAATTAAATCCATTTTTGCTTTTTTTAAACCAAGAAACTCTGTTGAAATAGAAACAAGAGATGGTATAAAAATATGCTATTATGAATGACTTTCGTTTAGGTTCAAAAAAATGATACAAACACTGAAACTAGAGAAGAAAGAGCTAAAAGAATTTTTAATGAAGTTAAAGATCTAATAACAGAAGCAAAAAAATGAAAATACATTTAATATCTAGGGGGAAAAATGAAAAGAAAAAGAATTAAAAATTAGTCCAGTACCAGAAGACAGCAAATTTTACTTTTATCTATGCTCATATATTACTATTATGGCCTTTTTACTCCATTTATTTTTGCTGCTATCTATTTGTTTTTTTATTGGAGATAAAACTCGTTCAATAATTATTGAGCAATTTATGAATGAAAAAAATGGCTTTTTAACTTTTGTTATAATTGCATTTCTTGTAAGTGTACTAAATATGTTTAGAGAATTATTTAATTATTTAATTGTTGAAGAAGTTTGTTATGTGGATAGAAAGACTTTCTTTTTATCAGAAATTTAGAAGAGCTTTTTGGAACAAGAAAATTAATGACAAACTTAGAAATACCTCTTTCAGATATTTCTGAAGTTAAAGAAGAAATAAAGCTTCTTTTCCTTTACTACTTCTTTTCTCCAATTGCTCATAGAAATTCAGTTGAGCTTGTAACAACTGATGGGAAAAAAATATCAAATCATGAATAGTGTACTTTTTGGAAGTAGAAATTCTTTAAAACCAAATTCTAAAGTTACTGATGAGAGAACTACTAAAATATATAATGAAGTAAAAATATGATTTCAAAATAATTATAAAAAAATATTTTTTTGAAAAATATCTATATTTATATGATAAAATAAAAGGGTAAGAAATTTAAGAACGAAAGGATGGATAAAAGATGTGTGTTGATTGTAAAAAGAGTTAGAACAAGAGTAGCACCTTCTCCAACAGGAGACCCTCATGTTGGAACAGCTTATATTGCATTATTTAATATTGCATTTGCCCATGTTAATAATGGAGATTTTATTTTAAGAATAGAGGACACTGATAGAAATAGATATACAGAAGGTTCTGAACAAATGATTTTTGATGCTTTAAAATGGCTAGATTTAGACTATGCAGAAGGACCTGATGTAGGTGGAGATTACGGACCTTATAGACAATCTGAAAGATTTGATCTATATGGAAAATATGCAAAAGAATTAGTTGAAAAAGGTGGAGCTTACTATTGCTTCTGTGACCAAGAAAGACTAGAAAATCTAAGAGAAAGACAAAAAGCTATGGGACTTCCTCCTGGATATGATGGACATTGTCGTTCATTAACTAAAGAAGAAATTGAAGAAAAATTAAAAGCTGGAGTTCCTTATGTTATAAGATTAAAGATGCCTTATGAAGGTGAAACTGTAATCCATGACAGATTAAGAGGAGATGTTGTTTTTGAAAATAGCAAAATAGATGACCAAGTTTTATTAAAAGCTGATGGTTACCCAACATATCACCTTGCTAACATAGTTGATGACCATTTAATGGGAATAACTCATGTTATCAGAGCTGAAGAATGGATACCTTCAACTCCTAAACATATCCAACTTTATAAAGCTTTTTGGTTGGGAAGCTCCTGAATTTATACATATGCCTCTTTTAAGAAATGATGATAGATCTAAAATTTCTAAAAAGAAAAAAATCCTGTTTCTTTAATTTGGTATAAAGAAGAAGGGTATTTAAAAAGAAGGTCTAGTTAACTTCCTTGGATTAATGGGATATTCTTATGGTGACGGACAAGAAATATTCAGTTTACAAGAATTTAAAGATAACTTCAATATAGATAAAGTTACTTTAGGTGAATCAGTATTTGATCTTGTTAAACTTGGATGGGTAAATAACCAACATATGAAAATGAAAGATTTAGGTGAACTTACAAGATTGACTATTCCTTTCTTTGTACAAGAAGGATATTTTTGAAAATGAAAATGTAAGTGAAAAAGAATTTGAAACTTTAAAGAAAATTGTTGCTATCGAAAGAGAAGGAGCAAAAACTTTTAAAAGAAATCGCTAAAAATTCTAAATTCTTCTTTATTGATGAATTCACTTTACCAGAAGTAAAAAGAAGACATGGATAAAAAGAAAGAAAGAGCATAGAAAAACTTCTAAACTCTTTTACAAGATGAAGTAGGATTAAAAGCTATAAAAATTACTTATAGATAAAATTAGAAAAATGGGAAAGTAATGAATTTACTGCTGAAGAAGCTAAAGATTTATTACACTCTTTTACTTGATGATTTACAAGAAGAATCAGGAAAAGTATTTATGCCTATAAGAGCTGTCCTAACTGGTGAACCTAAAGGTGCAGACTTATACAATGTACTTTATGTAATTGGAAAAGAAAGAGCTTTTAAAAAGAATTAAAGATACAGTTAAAAAAATATAATATACAATTATAATAATATGACTTTTACATTTTTGATAAAAAGTAAAAAAATAGTTCATTACTGAGTAGATTTTCTTAACGATAAAAAAATCAAGAATTCGCTGTAATTTCAGAAACTTGCCAACAAGTTGGCTTCAGACACTCCGACAATTACTCGGCTCATTCTATTTGATTTTTCATCTAAAATCTACATTCATAATTCACTTATTTTTTTATCTTTAATTTATGACAATATTTTTTTAACTATAGCAGAGAAAAAAAGAGAGTTTTTAATAAGATTTATTCTTAAAAACTCTCTTTTTTATCTTTTATTAATATTTATTCTTTTACGATTTTACCATTAGATATTAAAAGCTATAACATATTGGTGAGCATCTACCATTGCATTACAATAAGTTGATTTTTACTTCACCTTCTGTAAAAGCATTTAAAAGAATTTGTTGTTGTTCAGCTAGATTTATTTTTTTAACTGCTCAACAGTAATTTCTCCATTTTTATATTCAGCTACTAAAAGCATCAAACATATCACTAAAAGTTTCATCATAAAGATTTTTCTGCCCAACTTTCAAACATTTGTATCACTCCATTTCCTTAAAGTATAATATTTTTAAAATTTATTATATTCACAATTCAATTTATTAGTTAAGTCCTACTTACACTTCAATTTTTATCATTCAATACTAATTTTGTCAACTTTCTATAATGAGAAAAATATTAACTAAAATTGGTATTAAAATTGGCACAACTATTGATATGACAAGTCCACTATAAAAATGAAATTATAGAAATTTCTGCTGAAGTACTTCTATTTATAATAGGTAGTACTGAGTCCATAGCTGTTGCTCCTGCAACAGAAACTGATTCAATGCTCCTACTTTTTTTGCAATAATAGGGATAAATATAATAGCTAATAGTTCTCTAAAAATATTTGATAAAAAGCTATTCCTCCCAATTCTACACTGACTTTTTGATAGTTCTATAGCTGAGAAAGAATACCAACCCATTCCAGCACTTACGGCTATTGTTTCTGGCATAGTAAGAGATAGAAAAATTGAAGCCACTGCTCCGCCAGCTAGTGAAGATAACATAGTGATGAAAGGTAGAAATAAAACTTTTTTTATTTAATTTTTTTAAATCGCCTATTATATTTTCATTTTTCCAATATCAATACCGATAAAAAAATAATAAAAAAATATAAACCAAATTGAATTACTATTCCTATATCGAATTCAAAGTGTGACTTTGTAAAATATCCTAAAAGCATTCCAATTATAACTGCACAAGAAACTGCGATCATTTTTTTATCACCCCAATAGAAAAAAATTTTACAAATACTATAGAAAATACTATAGCAAAAATTGATATTATCAATGCTTTTATTCCTAGTATATGTAAGTTAGAAATTAATCTATCATCAGAACCTATTTTATACCCCATTGCTCCTAGTAAAAATAAAGTGATAAAGATTGTAAAAGAGAAATCTTTTTTTAATAGTTTTTCAGGAAATAATTTTTTTCTCACTAAAAAAATACAGCAAACAAAAATTATACAAATATAAATAAGAATATCCAACATCATACCCACCCTTAATTATAATATCATGACTATATTTTTATAGTAAAATTTCAAAAATTGTATAGCTTAAAATATTATTATCTTTATTTTAATTTTAAATGTTTATTATTTATAAGTAAAAATTGTATTAGTACAGTTTATTAATAAATGACTTGATTATTTTTTTAAACTATTATATATTATAGATAACACTAGATATCTTTAAAGGAGGTTTTTATGAAAAAGTTACTTATGTCTGTTGTACTTGGTTTATCTTTGGTAAGCTCCTTAGTCTATGCTGATGACTGGAAGCCTTATGATAAAAACGGTAATGTACTTAGAACTGATAGAGATGCTACTGGTAAAAATGCCGTTGTTTCAACTGCAAGATATGAAGCTTCAAAGATAGGATTAGATATTTTAGAAAATGGTGGAAATGCAATAGATGCTGCTGTTGGTGTTGGATTTGCATTAGGTGTTTGTGAACCTCAATCTTCTGGAATAGGTGGGGAGGTTTCATGATAGTTCGTTTTGCAAAAACTGGTGAAACAAAGTTTATTGACTTCCGTGAAATTGCTCCAAAAGGAGCTAATCCTGATATGTGGGATGTAGATAAAAAAGGTGAAGTTATTTCTGATGATAAAGAATTTGGTGGGAAATCTATAGGGGTTCCTGGTACAGTTAAAGGTTTTTCTATATGTTTTTAGAAAAAAATATGGAAATTTAGATAGAAAAAGCTGTTATACAACCTGCTATTGATTTAGCAAATAATGGTTATAGAGTTTCTGCTATTATGAATATGGATATGAAAAATCAAATGAATAATATTTTTAAAATATCCAGCTACTGCTAAAAATATATTTAAAAATGGAAAACCTTACAATGTTGGTGACTTACTAAAAAAATCCTGACTTAGCAAAAACTATGGAAAAAAATTGTTAAAGATGGAGAAAAAGCTTTTCTATGAAGGTGAAGTTGCTGAAGCTATTGTAAAAGCTACTGTTGCAGCTAAAGGAAAAATGACTTTAGAAGATCTAAAGAACTATAAGATAAAAATTTCAGATCCAGTTAAGGGAACTTATAGAGGATATGAAATCTATACTGCTGCTCCTCCTTCATCAGGTGGTGCTCATATCATACAAATTTTAAATATTTTTAGAAAAACTATGATATGAAAAATATTCCTGCTGGTTCTGCTAGATATTACCACTTACTATCTGAAAGTATGAAAATGGCTTTTTGCTGATAGAGCAAAAATTTATGGGAGATACTGATTTCATAAAAATACCTTTAAATGGTGTTATCAATAAAGAATATGCTAAGACTTTTAAAAAAATAAAAATAGATGAAACAAAATCTCAAGAATATACTGAAGGAGATCCTTGGAAATATGAATCTAATGAAACAACTCACTACTCTATCATAGATAAAGAGGGAAATATTGTTGCTGTTACATTTACAGTCAACGGTGTATTTGCTTCAGGAGTTGTTGCAGATGGAACTGGTATTCTTTAAATAATGAAATGGATGACTTTTGATACTGGACATGACAAGGCAAATTCTATACAAGAATATAAAAAAACCTTTAAGCTCTATGTCACCAACTATTATTTTTAAAAGATGGTAAACCTGTTGCAAGCTTTAGGAGGTCTTGGAGCTCAAAAATTATTACTGGTATAACTCAAGTTATAATACAAATGGTAGATTATGATAAAGACATACAAGAAGCTATTAATTTCCCAAGAATCCATGATGCCTATGGTGAATTAACTTATGAAGGTAGAATTGATAAAAATGTTATCGATCAACTTCAAAAATGGGTCATAAAGTGAAAAATGGTGGAGAATGGTTAGAATATCCTTGTATTCAAGGAGTTACAATTAAAAGATGGTGTACTAAGAGGTGGAGCTGATCCAAGAAGAGATGGAAAAAGCTTTTAGGCTTTCTAATCAATTATAATTGTCCTAATACCCTTTTATAAAGCTATTACAAATTTAATTATAAATTTGTGATAGCTTTAAATATTTTTATTTATTTTTAAGAATATAATTTACATTTTATAGAAAAAAATGTTATAATTAAAGTGCAAATAAAAAGTGATAACAGAGGAGGGATAGTATGAGTGAAAAAGAAATTTATAGTGATTCTAATTTCAGGTATCGGCCAGATAAAAACAATTTCACTGAAAAAGAAGGTTCCGAGTTCTTCTATTATGAAAGTGGACAGTTAAAGGCCGAGTATAATTACAAGAACGGAAAAACTTGATGGTTTTGCAAGAGAATATTATGAAAACGGTCAGCTTATCGCTGAAGGTAACTACTCAAATGGTAAGTTAGAAGGTATTTCTAAAATGTACTATGAAAGTGGGTCAGTTAAGATCTGAAAACAGTTACAAAAGACAATCTTCTTGATGGAATTTCTAAAACTTACTATGAAAAATGGTCAATTGAAAGAAGAAGTTAACTACAAGGATGGTCAAGTTGTACAAGAAAATTTAGAAACTGAATTGAAAAGATTTCTGTAACATTGCTTATGAAGATGATAAATTAAAATTAGAATTTGATTAAAAACACAATAATAAATGTGTAAGTATAGTCAGCATATATAGAAATATGTATGTGAAATAGTGAATATAAACTATTTAATACTACTTGAATTGCTGGAAAACCCTAAAGCTAGTGTAACTACAACATAGTAATCCTACTCCTTAACAAGTTAAGGAGATGGAGGCAGGTGTGAAAGTGGCGAAAGCAGAAAAAAATATACTAGATGACATAAGGTTAAATCCCTAAGTGTTAAGCAGTAATACCCCAAATCAAAGATTTTGGGAAAAGGCTAAAAATGGGCAATCAGCAGCCAAGACCGAAAGGTAAGGTTCAACGACTATTCCTTAACAGGGAAGTACACCAAAGCTGGTGGAAGTGAGTAGACCCAAACAGTAAGGCTGTGGGATAAGATATAGTCTGTGCTTGTTAGAAATAACAAGAGTTCAAAGGCTAATCTCCTTAATTTATTAAGGAGTGTATATGCCAAGAGAACTGCATAAGTGGTAGCGTACTTGTGTGAACAAAAAAACAGTTAAAAAGCAAATTTATTTTTAGAAGCAATCTTATCAGAAATGAAGAATTATGTAAATTATACTCTGTTGACGGAAGATTAAAATTAGACGTTGTTTATACTAACCCTACAAAAAAAGAAAAAGAAAAAGGAACAGTTGCTGAAATAAATACTATTGATATAGAAACTTTTAATAATAATTCAATGGAAGTTGTTGGAAAGTATAAAAAAATACTGAAAATGCAACTGATATAAAAGTAACTATAGTTCCAAATGATCAGATTGGTAATGAACAACAAGTTAATGTTGGAGCAAGTCCAGAAAATGTTCAAAGATATAATGTTGAAGCTGATCCTGTTGTAGTTGCAAAGGATACTAGAAATGTTAAATTACCTTCAAATGAACTATTTTCTTCAGTGGACTATGTTGTAGCATCAAAGGATTCAACACTTGAATCTAAGATAGAAAAACCTAAGAGACACAGTGTTAGAATAATGCCAATGGGAACTAGAAATACAGCTAAAAAAGAAGAATCTATAAAAGTTGGAGCTGTTCAAGAAAAAGTAAGTCTACAACCTGAAACTCCTGTTGTAGAAGCTGCTAAAACTAATAATGCTCCTAAAGATTATAGAGTAATTCCAGATCAACCTAAAGTTGAAAAAAATGCAAGAAGAACCTGTAATAGAAAAAGAAGTTGTTACTTCTAATACAAATGTTCATTATGAAGAAGTATCTCCAAGAGGACAAAGAAAAATTCTTTTCTTACTTCCTATCTTATTTATAGGTATTGGAATTCTATTAGGTGGTTTCCTTGGACTTAAGAGCTCTTTTTATGTTCAATGCTCCAAAAAAACTGTAGAAACTGCTCAAAACAAATAAGTAAAACCATAATAAAAATAGTGATGATAGATAATTTCTATCACCACTATTTTTTTATTTATAACTATTTTCTTTTAAATTTTTTCCATTTTTATTTTATCTTTGAATAGAAATAATTTCTTTTTACATTTCTAGTCAACAAAAACTTTCTTGCCTCATCAAATCTATAAGCATAGTCTTTTAATATTATGTGCATCAGAACCCAAAGTAAAAAGTTTTTCCACCTTTTTAAATACTTTTCTATCATATAACTATATAGATTTTTCTTTTTATACTTATACATACTTTTAGTATTTACTTCAAAAGGCAATTTCTACTATGAGTTCAATAATTTTATTTAAAAAATTTACTTGCTAGACTATCAAAGCCTGCAACTGAAATCTGAACCTCCCACGACTGAAGTCGCAGGGTTCTTGGTAGTAGTTGCTTCTGTTAGCCAACTAAATTTACCAAGCTATCCCCATAGTTCCTACGGTTCATATATTGTATTTAAGCACTATACCTAATATCTTTAGTCCTTCTTTTTAGTATATTTTTGGCTGCATTTATATCTCTATTATGTACAGCTCACATACTGGACAAGTCCATTCTCTCACACTTAAATCTTTTTACTTCTTCATTTCTATATCCATAACAATTACATATTTGACTACTTTGCAAAGAAATTTATCTACTCTTACTATTGTTTTTTTCCATGCCATTTCGCTTTATAACTTAGTATTCTATTAAATTCACTCCATGATACATCTACAATATTTCTTGCTAATTTATGATTTTTACCATATTTTTACTTGTAAATCTTCCATACAAATAATATCATATTCTTTTTATTAGCATTGTTGATAACTTTTGCAAAAATCTTCTCTTTGATTTGATATTTTTCTCAAATAATCTTGCTACTTTTTATTCTAGCTTTATTTCTGTTGAACTACCCTTTGGTTTTTCGTGATAGTTTTTCTTTGTAATATAGCTAGTTTATTCAAAGATTTTTGTAAATATTTTTGGATTTTCTATTGAGATTTCATCACTGGTAATCGCAAAGTCCTTTATACCTAAATCTATTCCAACATTCTTATTTGTACTTTCTAATTTTTCTACTTCCACATCAGTACAACATAAGATATATAATATTTTCCACTAGGTACTTAGGGTTATTGTTGCATTTATTATTCTTCCTTGTGGTTTTATTTTATCTCTTATTTTTAGTCTTCCTAACTTAGGGTACTTTTATCCATTTATCTAAAAACTCTATATTATTATTGTATAATTGGTTCTGTATGATTTTCTATTATCTTTCTTAGATTTAAACTTTGGATAGCCACTTCCACTAAAAAGTTCTTATAGCTTTATCTAAAATCTTTTAAAAGAATTTTGTAAAGAAAATTTATCTACATCTTTTAACCATTCTTTCTCTTGTTTTAAAACTGTTAGTCTTTTACTACACTCACTATATGACATAGATTTTTCTCTTTGTTATATAGCTCTTGTTTTTAAATCTAAAAATGATTATAGACATATCTTACACAGCAAAAGTACAATTTAATATTGTTATTTGAGTTTTAGTTGGATAAAATCTAAACTTATATGCTTTTTCCATCTGATTTCACCTCCATTTACCTATATATAGTATACCACTTTTTATACTATAAGTAAATGAAAAAGTAAAATTTTTTTCTAAATATGAACCTAAAAACTGACTCAGTCGTTTTTAGAGGTTGTCGTTCACATAAGTACGCTACCACTTATGCAGTTCTCTTGGCATATACACTCCTTAATAAATTAAGGAGATTAGCCTTGAACTTCTTAATATTTCTATTAGCACAGACTATATCTTATCCCACAGCTCTATCTGTTTTGGGTCTACCCACTTCCACTAGCTTTAGTGTACTTCCCTCAGGAGGAATAGTCGTTGAACCTTACCTTTCGGTCTTGGCTGCTGATTGCCCATTATCTTAACACTTAGGATTTAACCTTATGTCATCTAGTATATTTTTTTCTGCTTTCATACTTTCACACTTGTACCATATTTTTTTATTTAGGTACTATGTTGTAGTTATACTAGCTTTAGGGGTTTCCAGCAATTCGAGTAGTATTGGATAGCTTTTTAAAGTTGCTACCTCTACATACATATTTCTATATGCTGACTATACTTAATGGTCTAACTCATGACTGACACCCTACGAGTGCTAGAGTCACAAGGTGTGACCATATTTTTAATCAACTATCCTTATTCCATACTCAAAATGTGCTAAAGACATTAAATTCTATTGAACTTTCTAAAGCTTGTATCATCTGTTCAAAAGTATTCTTGAATTAAAAGCTTCTAGACTTATTAGTTTTTATTGACACACATATAATCATACAATCCATTTTGATGAATAGATAGAAGTTTTCAAATTAAAATTTTTATCTTTTTAAAAAAATCTTCTATTCTTTTTTTCAGAGTTTGGAGTATAACCTATCTCTATTCCTGAAAAATTTATTTGAATATTTTTTTATTTAAGCTAGTCTATTTCTTCAATATACTTTAAATAGTCAATCGAACTATCTTCATAATTAATTATAGGATTAGCAAAAAGTCTAAATGTTCTGTCGTTACAATGTCATTCTTATTAGAAACATTTATGTAATTTTCTAAACTCTTTCATTTGAATCAAATGAAAAGTTTGAATGCACATGTTGATCAAACATTATAGATTATTTCTCCAATCAACTAGAATTTGATTTTCTTTATCTCCAATAAGTCCTGTTTCTTTTTTTGCAAGTTCTAATAATACATCATAGTTTGTAAGAGTTGAGAAAAGGTATCTTAGCTTCATCAAATTTTTTTCTTTTGCTTTATTTAGGTTATAACTAAATATTGCAATTACTCCCTAAAACTTCTAATCCTTCTTCTTGTAAAAGCTTGTGCAGCTAAAACTGAAGACTTTCCAGTTGAAATTAAATCTTCTATTACTACAACTTTTTACCTTTTTCATATTTACCTTCTATTTGGTTAGTCTTTCCATGGTCTTTAGCAGAACCTCTAACATATAGCATAGGTAAGTCCATAATATCACTTATCCAAGCAGCATGAGGAATACCAGCTGTAGCTGTTCCAACTATATAGTCAACATTAGGATATAGTTCTTTAATCTTTTTTAACAAAACCTTCTGCTATTTGTTTTTCTTATTTTAGGATATGACATAGTAAGTCTATTATCACAGTATATAGGTGATTTTTATTCCAGATGCCCAAGTAAACCAATTTTCTTTATCAACTCTTAATTCAACAGCTTTAATATCTAACAATGCATTTATTATTTCTCTATCTAACATATTTATCCCCATTTCAAACATATTTTTATAAGTCTATATCTTTCTTCTGGATTTTTCATTTCCAGTTATTGATCTACCAACAACAATATAACTAGCTCCATCTCTATTTGCATCTATTGGAGTAGCAACTCTTTTTTGGTCTCCTTTTGAATCTTCTGCTAATCTTATTCCAGGATTTATTATTATGAAGTCTTCTCCACTTTTGTTCTCTAATTTTTCTTTGTTTCAAGAACAGAAGATACCACTCCATCAATTCCACTTTCTTTTGCAAGTCTAGCATAGTTTAAAACAGACTCTTCTATACTTGTTTGGATATTTTGTTCTTTTCTCATATCTTCTTCACTTGTAGAAGTAAGTTGAGTTATAGCTATAACCTTTGTATTTACTCCTGCTTCTGTCATAGCTCTTTTTAGCTCCTTTTTAGCATTTCAGAACCACCAGCTGCATGAACAGTTAAAGATGTCAATATTAAATTTAGCTAAACCTTTAGCTGCTGAATAAACTGTATTTGGAATATCATGTAATTTTTAAATCTAAGAAAAATTTTATGCCCTCTTTTTGATTTCGTCTATTACCACTGGTCATTTTGTAAATATAACTCCATTCCAACTTTTACAAATAATTTTTTTCTTCTTTGAATTTATCTAAAAATTCTAAAGTTTTTTTCTAATGTTGGAAAATCTAGTGCTATTATAACTTCTTTTTCATACGTCCTCCTATTTTCTTAAACTGTTATTTTTAAAAATATTTTTTTACATTCTCATAGTTTACTCTGTCTTTTTCCTTTCCACCAATGAAATGGATATGAAAAAAATATTGTCTTAAATCTCAGAATCTCTTTCAAACATTGGAGTAAAAGCTATCCCAGAAACCTCTATGTTCTTTTTGTTTCTAAAATTCCACATATTCCTAAAGTCTCTAGTAAGCCAGTAACTTCATCTTTATTTGAAGGAAATATTTTTCTTTAGCTAGTTCATTTCTTAACATAGTAGCTGTTTTTCTTCATCAAAATTTATCTGCGAATAATAAAAATTTTCTTTAAAATTTGATAATCTTCTTCTTTAGAATTTTTTTCTCCATATTTAGAAATTCAGATAAATAGTAATAAGGTTTAGCAATCTCTCCCCAAATTCCTCCACTACAATATTTTACCCAATTAAAAAAATGTAGGAGTAATTTTTTTAGGGATTTTATATTCCTTTCCTCTATCATATTTAAGCCAGCTTCTAGCATAGATATATGAAGCTAAAATGTATCTATAGTCTAAATCTCTAGTTGACAGACTATATAGAAAGGCATTAGATACTTCTTCTAAAGATATTTTTGTAAGTATTTTTTTCAAGATTAGTAATAAATTCTTTTTCTGTAATAACTATATCTTCTCTAAAGTAAGTCCTTTTCTTTTATATATTCCACTTCCTCATGAGTTTAAACTTGATTTATTTTTCCATATTTTTAAAAAAATAATCTTTTTAGCTTTTTTTATCTATCATATTTCACCCTTTCAAAATTTCTAAACTATTTCTAACTTTTTAATATTCTATATTATTTTTTTCTAAATATTCCTCATAAGATTTGTATTTATCTTTGTTATCTAAAAAAATCAAACCAAGCATTATAGTAAATTCTACACTCTTCTATGTATTCTTTATTATCTTTTCTAATTTTTTTGATAATTCTAAAAAGTCATCTAAATCAGCTAAAGGCTTCTGTTTTTGGCTTCTTTTTTTCTGAACTAGCTTTTATCAAGTAAAAGTCCCAAGGCATTTCATGTATAGAAAAATCTATATAATTTGATAAAATTGTATATTTTTTTGCTTTATAGCTGGCAAATAATCTGGTTCTTTTTCTAAAAAGTTTATTTATTAAATTAATTTTTGTCACCAAATTCATCATATAGTAAGCTAAAAATTTTTAGGTAATAGTCATTTTCATCTTTATCGCCTATTAAAAATTTTTATAGCAAAAGTTCCACCATCATCTATATCTTTTTATTACTTTTTAAAAATTTTCCAATAAATTGTGAAGATACATCAATTTTATCTATATATGAGCTAATAAAATCTTTGAATTCATCAACACTTATTTCATCTTGATAATTTCTTTTTTTCATATTCTTGTAATAACTTATATCTTTCTTTTCTTTCTTCTCTTGTCAAATAGTCATCTTTTGGATATTTTTTTCAAAAGATATCTAAATAGTCTTTAAAGATTAGCTTCATTTAAATGCTCTTCCTTTTAAATCTAGGATATGATTAATTCCTAATTTATCTAAGGCTGATTCTAAATTGTCTATTATCTTAGGACAAACAAAAGGATCTGTAAAGTTTGCAGTTCCTACTGCTACAGCACTTGCTCCTGCTGAGATAAAATCTATTACATCCCATTCATCCATAACTCCACCCATACCTATTATTGGAATATTAACTGCTTGTGCAACTTGATACACCATTCTAATTGCCACAGGCTTTATAGCTGGACCTGATAATCCTCCTGTTGTATTTGCTATTATTGGTTTTCCAGTTTTTCTATCAAGAACTATACCTACCAAAGTATTTATCATTGTAAGTCCATCTGCTCCACCTGCTTCAACTGCTTTTGCCATTGCAACTATATCAGTTACATTAGGAGATAGTTTTACATAGACAGGAACTGATGAAACAGCCTTTACTTTTTCAGTTAGGTTTCTTGCTACATCTGGATCTGTTCCAAACTGTATACCTCCATGCTTAACATTAGGACAAGATATATTAAGTTCTAAAGCCTTAACATTAGGAGCTTTTGAAATTCTATCTGCCACGTATACATAGTCTTCTATGTCACTACCTGCAACATTTGCTATTATTGGAACATCATATGCTTCTAATTTCTTTAATTGATTAGATATTATTTCATCAACTCCTGGATTTTGTAAACCTATTGCATTTAACATTCCACTTGAAGTTTCTGCTACTCTTGGTGTTGGGTTTCCAAACCTTGCTTCCTTTTGTTGCAGCCTTTATCATAATTGCACCTAATTTTGAAATATCATAAAGTTCTGCATATTCTATTCCAAAAGCAAAGCAACCAGAGGCTGGCATAATTGGATTTTTTAAATCTAAGCCTGGAATTTGTACTCTTAATCTTTCACTCATCTTATCTCCTATTATTCGATCTCAACGTCACTAGCTAAATAAACTGGTCCATCGTAGCAAACTCTTGTATATTCAACTTTCTTCTCATCATAAGCAATTATGTCTTTGTCTTTTTTCTTTTTCTTACAAACACATGCATAACAAGCACCTATTCCACAAGCCATTCTATTTTCAAGAGAAACATAACCATCTTCTCCAACTGTACTTATCAATGCTTTTAACATTGGTACAGGTCCACAACTATAGTATTTATCAAAAGACTAAAGTTATTTTTCTGCTTGAAGTTTTTTATAACATCTGTTACAAAACCTTTTTGTTCCTAGGCTTCCATCAACTGTTGAAACATAAGTTTCTCCAAACTTTTTAAATTCTTCTTCATAGAAAACTTCATCTTTTTGTATTAAATCCTAATATAGCTATAGTTTTTATTCCTCTTTGATTAAATTGTTTAGCTAGTTCATATAGAGGAGGAACACCTATTCCCCTCCAACTAAAAAGTGCAGTTTGTCCTTTTTTTCAATGAAAGAACATCATAGCCTCTACCTAAAGATTCCATTATATCTATTTCACTTCCCTTTTTTTGATATCAGCCATAAATTTAGTACCTTCTCCAACTATTCTATATATTATAGTTACTAAATTTTCTCCTCTATCAATTTCAGAAATTGAAATAGGTCTTCTTAGCATATATTCTCTCCCGTCACCTATTCTAATATTTACGAATTGCCCAGGAGTTCTACATTCTTTTACAAAATTTCCTTTTATTTTTCATTTTATATGTATCTTTTGCTATTTGTACATTTTCCTCAACTGTACAATCTTCCATTTTCATAAATATCTCTCCTATTTCCTTCTAATTTAATTTCATTTTTATTATTATAGTCAAAAATAATTTAATTATATTCTGAATTTTCTTTGAAAAGTATCATTATTTTTATTTTTAAATAGGATTACTGCGACGTCCTATAATGTTGAAAGAGCCTTTGTGAGCTCTTGAAACATTATAGGCTGACAATAATCTTTATATTTAACTTGAAATTACTATAAGTTTTCTCAAAGAAAAATTGTGAAAACTACTCAGTAATAAATTATTTTTTGACTATATTCTATAGTGATTGTACTCTGAAAGACATTGATTCAATAACTCTTAATAGTGCATTTGCAGTATCAAGTGAAGTGAAACAAATTACTCCATGTTCAGTAGCTTTTTCTTCTAATTTTTAAATCCATCTTTTCTCACTTGATTTTACCTTTTTGTTGTAGTATTTATTACTATATCTACATCTCCATTTTGTATTGCATCTAAAGACACTGTAATCTGAGTTATCTATTTTTTTCCAACTTTTTTTAACTTTTTAGTCCATGTCCTTCAAAATATGTTCCTGTTCCTTCTGTTGCTACAATTGAGAATCCTACATCAGAGAAATCCTTTTTGCAAGATTTAATGCAGCTTCTTTATTTTTTATCATCTATTGTAAATAGAAACTCTACCATAGTCTTTTTATTTTTACTCCAGCAGCAGTAAGTCCTTTATATAGTGCTTTTTCTAAATTTACATCTGTTCCTATAACTTCTCCTGTTGATTTCATTTCAGATCCTAATGTTGTATCAACATTCTTTAATTTTTGGAAAACTGAATACAGGTACTTTTACAGATACAAAGTTTCCTACATCTGCAATATCTTTTGTAAATCCTAAGTCTCTTAATTTCTTACCTAAGATACATTGCATAGCTATATTTGCAACAGGAACTCCTGTAACCTTACTTAAGAATGGCACTGTTCTTGAAGCTCTTGGGATTTACTTCAAGCACATAAATTTCTCCCTTTACTCACAACATATTGAATATTGATAAGTCCTTTAACTTTTAATCCACTAGCTAATTTTTTTGTATAATCTATTAAAGTTTCAATTTCTTTTTGAGATAAACTTTGTGGTGGATATATTGAGATAGAGTCTCCACTGTGTACTCCTGCTCTTTCAATATGTTCCATTATTCCAGGTATAAAATGTATTTTTCTCCATCAGATATAGCATCAACTTCTATTTCCTTACCTATCAAATATCTATCAATTAATACTGGATGTTCAGGATTTATATGTACTGCTTTTTCCATATATTTCTTTAAATCTTCATCATTGTATACTATTTCCATAGCTCTACCACCAAGTACATAAGATGGTCTAACTAATACAGGATATCCCTATTTCATTTGCATTCTTTAATGCTGTTTCTACATCAAAAGCTGTTTTTTTCCTAATGGTTGAGGAATTTTTAATTCTATAAGTAATTTTTCAAATCTATCTCTATCTTCTGCTGTATCTATTGAGTCAAGAGAACTTCCTAAAATTTGTATTCCATTTTAACTAATTTATCAGCTAGGTTAATTGCAGTTTGTCCTCCAAATTGTACAACTACTCCAAGTGGTTTTTCTAAATCTAAGATTTCCATAACATCTTCTTGTGTTAAAGGTTCAAAATATAGTTTATCTGAGATTGAGAAATCTGTTGATACAGTTTCAGGGTTATTATTTATAACTATTGCTTCATAACCTAATTTTTAATTGCCATAATAGCATGTACTGTTGCATAGTCAAATTCTATTCCTTGCCCTATTCTTATAGATCCTGAACCAAGAACAACTATTTTTTTCTTTTTTCACTTCTTGTTGATTCATTTTCAAATTCATAAGTTGAATAGAAATATGGAGTGTTAGAATCAAACTCAGCAGCACAAGTATCAACCATTTTTATATACAGGTCTTATATTATGTTTATGTCTTAATTCTGTTATTTCTGGCTCAGTCATTTCCCATCTATGAGCTATAACTCTATCTGAGAAAACCAAAAGTTTTAACTTTTCTTAAAAAGTTCTATATTTCCTTTATTGTCTTTTTAATAGATGTTCTAAATCTATTATATTCTTCATCTTATTTAAGAAGAATAAATCTATTTTTGTATATTTATGAATTTCTTCTATACTTACATCTCTTCTTAGTGCTTCACCTATAAAGAATAATCTTTCATCTCCAGCTAATTTAATTCTTTTAATTATCTTTTCTAATGAAAATTCTTCTCCATTAGGTAAACCTAAATGATGTACTCCATATTCAAGTGATCTTATAGCTTTTAAGTAAAGATTCTTCTAAAGTTCTACCTATTGCCATAACTTCCCCTGTTGCTTTCATTTGAGTTCCTAGATATCTATCTCCATCTCCAAATTTATCGAATGGGAATCTTGGAATTTTTGTTACAACATAGTCTATTGCTGGTTCAAAACAAGCATAAGATGAGTTAGTAACTGGATTTATAATTTCATCTAAAGTCATTCCAACAGCTATTTTTGCAGCTATCTTTTGCTATTGGATAACCAGTTGCCTTTAGAAGCAAGTGCTGATGAACGAGAAAACTCTTGGATTTACTTCAATTATATAGTATTTGAAAGAGTTAGGATCAAGTGCTATTTGTACATTACATCCACCTTCAATTTTTAATGCTCTTATGATTTTTAAAGAAACATCTCTTAACATATGATTTTCTCTATCAGTCAATGTTAAACAAGGTGCAACAACTATTGAGTCTCCTGTATGTATTCCAACAGGGATCTATATTTTTCCATATTACATACAACTATTGCAGTGTCATTGCTATCTCTCATAACTTCATATTCTATTTCTTTATATCCCTGCTATTGATTTTTCAAGCAAACATTGATGAACTGGTGAATAGTTTAATCCGTTTGGTACAATTTCTTGTAAATCTTCATCATTGTAACAAATTCCTCCCCTGTTCCTCCCATTGTAAATGCAGGTCTTACTATAACAGGATAACCTATTTCTTTTTACAAATTTTTTTCTGCTTCTTCCAATGTATGAACTATTGCTGAATCTGGTACAGGTTCATTTTAATTCATTCATTAAGTCTCTAAATAATTCTCTATCTTCAGCTTGTTTTATTGAAGATAATTTTGTACCTAAATTTCAACTCCACATTCATCTAAAACTCCCACTTTCATGTAGGCTAACTGCTAAGTTTAAAGCAACTTGTCCTCCTAATGTAGGTAAAAAGTGCATCTGGTTTTTCTTTTCTTATAATTTTTGATAAAAAAATTCAACAGTTAATGGTTCTATATATACTTTATCTGCAATCTCTTTATCTGTCATTATTGTTGCAGGGTTTGAGTTTACAAGTATTACTTCATATCCTTCTTCTCTTAAAGATAGACAAGCTTGTGTTCCAGCATAGTCAAACTCAGCAGCTTGTCCTATTATTATGTATCCTGAACCTATTACAAGTATAGTTTTTATATCTTTTCTTTTTGGCATTAATCTCACTCCTATTATTTCATATTTTTATCGATATTTTTATAAATTCATCAAATAAATAGCTTGTATCATGTGGTCAGCTGCTGCTTCTGGGTGGAATTGTACAGTGAACACAGGATATTTTTTTATGTCTTACACCTTCACAACTTCTATCATTTATTGCAATATGGGTAAGTTCTAAATCTGTATCTTTTAATGAATCTATATCAACAGCATAACCATGGTTTTGAGATGTTATATCAACTCTGCCAGTTAAGATATTTTTAACAGGGTGATTTCCTCCTCTATGTCCAAATTTTAATTTATATGTTTTTGCTCCACAAGCAAGAGAAACTAATTGATGTCCCCATACAGATACCAAAAATTGTTACCTTGCCAATAATTCCTTTTATCATTTCAATACTTTCTTTTGCATCTTCTGGGTCACCAGGTCCATTTGTAAGCATTACTCCATCTGGTTCTAATCTTAAAACTTCTTCAGCAGTTGTATTATAAGGAACTACTATTACATCACAACCTCTCGACACTAATTCTCTAACTATACCAATTTTCATTCCTAAGTCAACTAGAACTACTCTTCTACCTCTACCTAAAGCAGGAGATATAGATTTTGATGAAACTTGTTCTATTTGGTTAGTAGGTAAAACTGTTTTCTTTAGTTCAGCTACAACTTCATCAACATTTTTGTCTATTGAAACAAGGCACCCTTTTACAACTCCCTTTGAACGAAGTTTTCTTGTCAATGCTCTTGTATCTATACCATAAATTCCTGGTATTCCAAATTCTTTTAAAGCCTCATCAAGAGTTTTTTCACTTCTAAAGTTTGAAGGTGTTGTACACACTTCTTTAACTATCATTCCTTTTATACAAGGTTTCATTGATTCAAAGTCATCACGATTTATCCCATAGTTTCCTATAAGTGGATATGTCAATGTAACTATTTGACCATTGTATGAAGGGTCTGATAAAATTTCTTGATATCCTGTCATTGAAGTGTTAAAAACTACTTCTCCTACATTTTCTACATCAGCTCCAAAGGCATAACCTTTATAGACAGTTCCATCTTCTAAAAATTAATTGTCTGTTGTACATAGCATTTCTCCTTTATTATAATAAATTAATTTCTTCTTTTATCTACATAAGCAACTTTTCCATTGCTTATAGTTAAAACTAGTATTCCACTTACTTTTTCATTAGCATAAGGTGTATTCTTTCCTTTTGCTTAAAAAAATTCTTCAGGGTTAATTGTCATTTCTTTTTCTAAATCTATTACAACTATATCTGCAAAAGAATTTTTCTTCTAATTTTTCCATAAGGTAAGTTAAATATTTTAGCAACATTTTTCTGACATCAACTTAACTAACATTTCTAATGAGAATATATCAGTCTTAACAAACTTTGTATAAAGTTGTGCAAAAAGCAGTTTCTGAACCAACTATACCAAATGAAGATTTTTTTCTATACCTCTAACTTTTTTTCTTCCATAGTATGTGGTGCATGGTCAGTTGCAATAATATCTATTGTTCCATCTAAGATTCCTGCTATTAAAAGCATTTCTATCTTCTCTTCCTCTTAAAGGAGGGTTCATCTTCCACATTCCATTATCTTCTTTTATATCTTCATCACAACTTAATAAGTGGTGTGGCGTAACTTCACAAGTTACTCTTATATTATTCTTTTTTTCCTTCTCTTACTGCTCTAACTGATTCCTTAGCAGATATATGGCATACATGGTAATGACAATCTGCTGCTTCAGCTAAAAGTATATCTCTTGCTATTTGAGTTGATTCACAGATTGAAGGTATTCCTTTTATTCCAAGTTCTGCACTTCTTTTTCCTTCATGCATCCCACCACCTCTTATAAGGGAATTATCTCTCACAGTGTGCAACTATTGCCTTATTTAATTTAGAACCCATAAGCATTGCTTCATACATAACATTAGCACTTTGAACTCCTCTACCATCATCAGTAAAAGGCAAATACTTTTATCAGCTATATCTTCCATATCTGAAAGCTCTCTACCATATTCTTCCTTTGTTATTGCTCCATAAGGTATTGCTCTAATTACAGAATCTTTTTCTATAATTTCTAATTGCTTATTTAAAGTTTCAAGACTATCAGGAACAGGATTTAAGTTAGGCATAGTCATAACTGTTGTAAATCCTCCTCTTGCTGCTGCTCTTGAAGCTGTATAGACAGTTTCTTTTTAGAAAATCCTGGTTCTCTCCAATGGACATGGGCATCAATGAAACCTGCTGTTACAAATCTATTTTTTTAACATCTATTGTATTTTCATCTACAACATCTATGTTTTTCTGAAATTTCTTTCAATTTTATCATCTTTTATCAAAATATCTACTTTTTCAAATTTACCATTCTTTAAAATCTTACAATTTTTTAATAGCATAAAACCTACCTTTTCTATTTTTGAAAAAAATAGTTCGTTACTAGCCAGATTTCTTAACGAATAAAAAAATTAAGAATCTGCATCATAAGAAACTCTAAGCAATAAATTGCTAAAGTGTTTCTAGAAATTTCAGCAAAACTTGCCAACAAGTTGGCTTCAGACACGCCGACAATTACTCAGCTCATTCTATTTAATTTTTATTCTAAAATCTGGAATGTAACTCTCTTATTTTTCAATAATTTTACAAATTATTTTTCTATAATGTATTCAAGTATTGCTTGTCTCATAAACATTCCATTTTTCATTTGTTCAAATATACGAGATTTTTCACTTTCAACTAAAGCTATCTGCTATTTCTACATCTCTATTTACAGGAGCAGGGTGCATTATAATTGCTCCTTCTTTTTAATTTCTTGTATCTTTCTTCTGTCAATCCATAATTTTTATGATAATTTTTCTTTTGAAAACTCTGATTTTTCTTTACTATCTGTATGTCTTTCATGTTGAACTCTTAAAAGCATACAAATATCTACTTTGTCTATTACATCATCAAAATTTTACAAATTCTCCTAGAGTTTCATCTTTCCAAATTTCAGGTGCTACAAAGCTAACCTTTGCACCCAATCTTGTAAGAGCTTTTTATTACTTCTTGCTACTCTTGAGTTTTTTTATATCTCCAGCAATTATTATATCTAAACCTTCAAATTTACCATGATTTTCATATATAGTCATAATATCTAAAAAGACATTGTGATGGATGTTCTCCACTTCCATCTCCACCATTTATTACAGGGATTTTTTTAAATTTTTCTAGTTGTTTATAGTACTCATTTTCTGAATGTCTGATAACCAACATATCAATTCCTATCATCTCTAAAGTTTTGCATGTATCATAAAGAGTTTCTCCCTTTTTGAACAGATGAAGTTGATACTTCAAAATCAATAACATTTAGATTTAATTTCTTTTCAGCTACTTCAAAAACTTTTTCTTTTGTACGAGTAGAATTTTTCAAAAAAATAAGTTCGCTATAAACAAATCATTTCTTTTCTTATTTTCTGCTCCATTTTTTTAAGTCTAAAAGCTCTTTTAACCAAAAGATAGTATTTCTTCATTTGTTAAGTCTTCCATAGACAACAAATTTTTTTCATAAAAAAACCTCCCTAAATAGTTCTTACACTATTTAGAAGGTCCTAAAATTAAAAATTATAGGACATTCTAAATAGGTAAGTTTATAAATATCTACAATATTACAACTTCTTCCTTTCCATCTGTTTCTTTTCAAATATACCTCTATATTCTCAGAATGAGATGTTGGAATATTCTTCCCTATAAAATCTGCCCTTATTGGTAATTCACGGTGTCCTCTATCAATTAAACATGCAAGTTGAATTTTAGCTGGTCTTGATTTACTAAGAATCGCATCAAGTCCCTGCTCTTATAGTTCTTCCTGTATATAATACATCATCAACCATAACAACAACTTTTCCCTGTTAAATTAGATTTAAATTCTGTATCTTTTATATCTAAATCAAAAATTTTTTTCTATCAATATCATCTCTATAGTATGTAATATCAATAGTTTCTAATGGAATATCTATATTTTTCAAGTTCCATCAATTTTTTTCTTTAATTCTTTCTGCTAGAATATCTCCTCTATTTTTTTATTCCAACTAAAACAATATTATCCACTGTTTTATTTCTTTCGATAATTTCATAAGATATTCTTGTTATTGATCTTTGTATGCCATTTTCATCTAATAAAATTTTTCATTTTTTACCTCACAAGTATTTTTAATAAAAAAACCTAAAACCAAAGGCTTTAGGTAAACATACAAAAATATAGACTAAAAATTAGCCTTTCTCACACCCTTGTTAGCCTCTCTGGACTCTCTTAAAAGGAAATATATTTAATTTTATTTATTCTATAATAAATCTGGCTATTTGTCAATAGAAAGATAAAAAGAGTTGGGATTATATTTTTTTATTTTTCCCTTGAAAAATATTAAAAATATGTTAGACTTTTTATACTAGTGAAAACTAAATAATATTTTTTTAAAGGAGAGGATTTTATGAAAAAGTTTTTTATGTTTATTTGTTTTATTAAGTTTTTAGCATTTTTTGCTGGGATAACTACTGATGGAAAAACCTCATTTTGATAAAAATGATTGGAAGAAAAAAATAGATTATCCTGATACTGCTGATAGTTTTAAAATTGTTAAAAAGGAAATTCATACAAACTTATATACTATGGTTATGATCCAGAAACTCAAAAATCATCAACAGAAACATCTACTTTAAAAGAAAGTATATAAAAACATATATTTGATAGATAAGAATGGTATTGTCTATGGATATGATACTGCTAAAAAGAAAGTAGTTTTTTTAAGAGCAAAATTTGAAGTAATTTATTATGAAGGTCAATAAACTAAGGGTGCAGAATTAACTGCACCCTTTTATTCAACTAAAATATTTTTCTCAAAGAAAATTCTTTTATCTTATTTTTGACTTCTACAGCTTTTTAGGATTTCCATTAGCTGTAATTGAAATTTGAATATCATCATTTGATAATATACTCATAAATCTAAGATTCATATTATCTTGAGAAGTAATATTATTTACTAAAATATTTTTACTCATACATAATTTTAGATATTTTTATCATTTAACTCTTTATTATCTGTTGCTGACACAACTAAAAAGTATCTTTCTAAAAATTTTTTTCTTCAAATTCTTGATTTTTTTAATATTTTAATTTTATTTTTCTTTTTCTAATTCTAAAAATTCTTCTTCTGAAATTTCTTTAGTAATAACAGTTATATTACAATTATAGTCCAAAAGAGTTTTTCACTTTTCTTAAAGCAATTTTTTTCCAGCACCAATTAGCAAAAATATTTTTTATTATTAAGATCTATTGAAACAGGGAAAAAAACTTATTTGGCATTTTTTTCACCTATTTTTTAAATGCCATCTCCATTACTTCAAGTGTTCTATCAAGTTCTTTCTTTGTATGAGCTATAGATAAGAAATGAGCCTCAAATTGTGATGGTGGAACAACTATTCCATTATCCAGCATAGTATTAAAATATATAGAGAAGTTCTCTGTATTAGCCTTTAATGAATCTTCAAGATTTTCAACTTTTTTCTAAATCAACAAAGAAAAATTGTGAAAAAGAGAACCCATTGAATTTATACAAACATCCACTCCATATTTTTTGAGCTAATTTTTCTACATTATCTAACAAGTAATTTGTATTTTTCAGCTAATTCTTTATAGATATTTGGATTTTCTTTTAAATAGCTTATAGTTGCAAAACCAGCTTTTTGATGCTATTGGATTTCCTGATAAAGTTCCTGCATGATAAACTCTTCCAACTGGAGCAACTAAATCCATAATTTCTCTTTTTCCTCCAAAAGCACCAACAGGATAACCTCCACCGATTATCTTTCCTAAAGTTGTTAAAGTCTGGAGTTATTCCAAAAAAATTCTTGAGCTCCACCTAAAAGTTAATCTAAATCCTGATATAACTTCATCAAATATTAAAAATAGTCTTAGTTTCTTCTGTTATTCTTCTTAAACCTTGTAAAAATTCTTTATGAGTTTCTATAAGTCCCATATTTGCTGGAATAGGTTCAACTATTACACAGGCTATCTCTTCATTTCTTAACAGATTTTCAACTTTTTCTAAATCTCCAAATCCTAATGTTAAAGTGTCTTTTAACACACCATCTGTTATACCATTACTATCTTGATATCCTTCTGTTAATAATCCTGAACCTGATTTTTACAAGTAAAGCATCAGAATGTCCATGATAACAACCTTCAAATTTTAAAATCTTATTTCTTCCAGTATAGGCTCTTGCTAGTCTCACTGCTGACATAGTTGCTTCTGTTCCTGAAGTAGTAAGTCTTACTTTTTCAATAGAAGGAACTATCTCTACTATAAGTTCTGCTAAATCAACTTCATATTTTTGTTGGTAATCCATAAGAACTTCCATTTTCAATTATTTTTTACTTCTTCTATAACTTTTGGATGATTATGACCCTAAAATTAAAAGATTTCACATGAACAAATATAGTCTATATATTCATTATCATCTTCATCATATATTCTAGCTCCTTGTCCTTTTTTTACAAAGATAGGTGCTTCTCTATTTACTGATTTAAAAGCTCTAACTGGGACTATTAACTCCACCTGGAATTAAATTAAGTGCTTTTTATATAGATCAATTGAATTTTTTTAAATACCATAATATCTCTCCTTTTTATTTTTTATAATATATATCATATATATTTATTTTATTAAAGTCAAGTTTAGTTCTAAAATACATGAAAAGGAGACTAAAATTAGCCTCCTTTTTGTTTACAGTGTGTATACTTTATTAGAATATGACTCTAAGTCCTAATCCACCTCTGATATTCTTTCCTTTTGTATCGTAACCAACATTTCCAGTTAATCCAATTCTTTGGTTATCTACACCGATATTAAGGTCTGTCTTAACATTTCCTCTTCTATCTTCTTTTTCACCTCTGATATTGAACCAATCAGCTGTTGTATAAGCAACTCTAGCTTTATTATTTACCATTAGCTACTCTTTCCTAACTCATTTTCATAAGCTACTGATACTCCAACTCTTTAATGTCTTTTCTTCCAAAGTGATTGTTTGAATCTAATTCAGCTCCAATTTCTGGTCTTATTGAGAAGTAATCATTTAGATTTTAACATCTAGTCTCATTTCTCCTGATTTTTTTCTGTTTATCTTTACTGAATCTTCCATATTCTAAAGCCTAGAGCTGCATATGGTTTTAAAGTAGAATCATTCACTTAATCTAAAGTCTTTACTGATTTCATTCTTTAACTCCTATTCCATAAGTATGATATCTTCCTTTTGCACTAAATACTTCATCTACAACTAAGAATCTTCTATTCATTTTGTTGTATCCTACAAATATATCTCCAGATATTGTCCAGTTCAAGCTATTATTTATCATCAAATGGAACTGATTTAAATATTCCAACTTTTCCTTGTAATTGATCTTCTTTTGAGTTTCCTATATCTTTAAATTTAAATGTATTTCTACTATACCTGCATACCAACCTACATGTTCTCCCAAGTCTTTAACTGTTTCATCTTCATGAACATAAGCTACTCCATATGCATGATTTCTTTGTAATCAATTACTCCAGCTGTATCTGTATTGTATTCTCCTCTAGTTCCAAATACTTTTTACTTTATTTGAATCTTTTAGATACAGTTTGCCATTGACTTCTTAAATAATCAAATTCTTTATTTAAGATATTTCCAGTTGCTTGTATTCTTTGTTGAACATTAGCATATTGGTGTCCCATCATTTCATCTGTTGCTTGATAGAATAAAGCTTTTTCATTCTTACCAATTTCATTTAATTTATCGAATACAGCTTTTTTTCTCTACTTCCAACAGGCTCTACACCATATCTTTGTTCTAATCCATCTAAGAAGTTATATGTATCTGTTACTGCAACTGGTGTTGGCTCATTTCCAGCAAATTCTGTATATGGTATCTTAGCTAAAAACAACACTTCCTAAATCTCCATTAGCATATAAAGGTGTTGCTGTCCAAGTTAATGCTCCTGCATATGCACTCCAAGTTACTCCTGGGTTTGCTGCCATCATTGCATTATATGGATCTAGTACTGAACCACTTACTATAATGTTTTTACTTGTAGTTGTTTTTGCAGCTTCATTACCTAATATTAAATCTGCTTCAGTTGTTACTAATCCTAAATTTCCTGTAATTGGATTAGTTCCACCTAATGTGTCAACATATATTCCTAATGATGTAGGAGCTGGTCCTGTTTTACCTTGAGGAGTATTTACTAATACTTGCTCAATTGTTTGAGGACTCCTGCTACTGTAATTGATGTTGTAGCTGGTGTTGCTCCAGCAGGTGCATTTATTACTACACTTCCTGTTGTTTTTAGTTGGTTTTGATGTAGGATCATACTGTTTTTGCTCCTCCACTTAGATTAATTGTTCCGTGATTTTCAATAGTTCCACCTTTGCTTTAAAGAATGCATATGCATCTTTACCATCAATTGTGATAGTTCCATTATTTATTAATTTTGCTTTATTTTTGAACTACTACTCCTATTGCTCCTTCTTGAGAACCATTTACTTGTATTGTTCCATTATTTGTCCCTTCTGCTTTGTTATCTAAGTACATACCCATAGCTCCATGTCCATTAAGATTGATTGTTCCATTATTTATTGCTTTTGCATTAGCTCCATCAGCAAATAATCCTATACCTGAACTTCCTACTGTTATTGTACCTCCTGCAACATTTTCAACAGTTCCTGTCTTTGTAGCCATACCTATAGCATAATTTTGATTATCTACATCAGAATTTCCTACTGTTATATTTGCAGTATTTCTTGCAGTTCCTGTTCCAGTATATAGTATTCCAACACTTTCATCACCCTAATGTAAAGTTAGCTGCAGTTTGTTACAGTTCCTGCTGTTGAAATTCCATACTCTCTTATTAGTAGTATTTAAGTGCAATATTATTAGTAAAGTTAGTTGTAGGGTTACTAGAATAGAAAGTATGTTGATCCTTCACCCTAAACTTACATTTACTGCTGCATTGTTAGTATAGTTAAATGAATCATTTCCTATTGCAACCACTCCATAAGAGTTATCTCCAACATTTAAGTTTCCTGCTGTTAGATTTAAGTTTCACCATTTTCTAAGAATATACCAGTTGAATCATTATTTCCAACTGTTATATTTCCTGTACTTGTAACTGTTGATGCTCCTGTAGATTTTCTCTTAGAATAAATACCTACTCCATTATCTCCAACTGTTATATCTCCAGCATTTTCTATATCATAACCATAGGCTCCAACTGATTCTTTTACCAGTTGTAATCTTACCAGTTTGTATCATTTTTAATTGATACTTTCAACTGCTGTATATATTCCTACATTTGGATTTGTAGATATATTAGTTGAATCTCCTAATGTAATTTCACCTTTATTTAATATATGGTAGTTAGATCCTAAACCATAGATACCAACTGAACCTTCTCCTACTAAATTAATTTTACCTGCAGTATCATTTGTTACTCTAGTATCTGTTGCTCCTGAACCTGTTCCATTATATGTTATTCCAATTGCTTTTTCCAGTACTTGTTATAGTTCCTGAGTTTACAACTGAACCTTTATATGTATTTGTTCCACTGTATATCCAGCTGCAGTATCCCTTTAGAGAATATTCCTACTGAATTTGATCCTAAGTTTATAGTTTCCTTTATTTTCTATCTTTAGAATCAGTAGTTCCATATAGAGCTGCTGAACCATCATCAACACTTATAGTTCCTGTTGTGTCATTTGTTATTTCTGCAAACTTTACCATATATAGCTGTTGAATTTGCTCCTGATAAGTTAATAGTTCCGTGATTTATTAATTGAACTTTAGTTCTATCAAGAGTTACATCATTTTCTTGAGCTATTGCAACTTGACCTGCAGATGTTCCCTGTAATAGTTTTACTATTTTTATTTTCTATTGTTGAGTTAGAAATTTCAAGTTTATTATATGCATCTAAAGGATCATCTAGATTAATATCTTTGATCTAATGTTAATTTACTTAAATATAGCATAAATGTCTTATAGTCGTTAGATCCTGTAAAAGTTACTCCTGGTAATGCTCTTGCTATACCAGATGCTGCTGTTCCACTTAAAGCCATAGTGAACATTTTGAGCTATAAATAATCTTGAACCTTGTTCCATATTAAGAGTTAATTTATTCAAATGATGCAAAATTATCTCTTAGCCCAAGCTAGTTATCACTTAGCGAGTTTGTACATATGCAGATGCTCCTGCAGCTCCTGCACCTTTATATAAGAAAAGCTGTTCCTCTTGAATTAGCATCTGTTCCACCTTTAATATTTGCAGTATTCATTGATCCTGTTCCAAAATCTATTTTTCCACTATCAGCTGTATAGAATGCCAATGATTTTGGCTCAGTATTTAATGTAACACCATCTAAAGTAATAGTTCCACTATTTGCTGCATAAGTATTGAAAGCTCCATCTTTTGCAGTAACAGTTCCACCTGTCACTTTTTAATGTTGTTGTTGTAGGTGTTGATATATCATATTTTTCCATCTGCATAAAGACCTATAGAAGCTGAACCTCCTACTGTAATATCTGTATCTCCAGATTGCGTTAACTTTCCACCATCCATTGAAGCTAAACCAACTGATCCATCTGTAGCACTTAAGGCTGTTCCATTTACAGTAATTTTCCCAGTACTATCAACTTTTGAACCATTAGCTATTATAGCCTTAACTTTCGATTTTCCTGTAGCAGATATTTCTCCAGTATTTGTAACATCTCCAGAAGATTTAGCAAAAATTCCAACTGATCCATCTCCTGTTAATGTAAGTTTTGCTCCAGAACTTAGTGTATCTCCAGTTGCAGCTGCAAATATTCCTATATTTTTCTTTCCTGACATTGTTATAGAATTATCTCTACCATCTGTTGCAGGGTGCTACTGGTGTGTTTTATCTGATATATTTACTACCATCTGCTACATAATATTCCTGTATTTTCATCACCTTTAGATGTAATAACTAAGTCTTTTTACTTCAAATGTCTTAGTTCCAGCATAACCAAAATACATACCTATATTTTTGTTCACCTAAATTGTACTGCGAATATTGATTCTTTAGATGTTGCATTCATAGGAGTCACAATATTATTGGCTTGACTTTGACTAAGTTAGCTGATCCTCCATCGAAATCTGCCCAACCTTTAAATACAGTTCCAACAGTTCAGTTCCTGTTATTTTTCATCTCTTTATTCAAGAAAATTTCAGCATTTTCAAATTCTGCAATATGTCCAGTTGCTACACCATATCCTTCATTACTTACTATATTACCAAATTGTTGAGTTCCAGAAAGGTTAAATCACCATCATTGGTTATATTCCATCTTCCAGCTGGTTTTGTCATAATATAAGCAAAATATCTCCTGTTTCACCATATTGATTTCGAACCTGCTTTATTATGAAAATATTGAACTCTATCTTCATTTCCACTTACTTTTAAATTAACCCAACCTATAGTATTTGAACCTGCTGTAGTTATTTTTCCCATTATTAACAAATCCTACATTATAATGTCTACTATTCTATGATATTGTGATGTATAAAAGAACTAATTTACTTCCATTTATGTCAATATTTGTTCCATTTCCTATTACCCATGTTGATTCTCCATAATTATTGTGCCCATCTGTGATGAAAATAACCATTTCCATGAGTGCTTTGTTCCATTTCCTTCCGAACTTAATTTTACATCATTAATATCTATTCTATGTCCAGCAACTAACTTCATTGCAGCGTACCCTTCGTATCCTGTCGTAATTTCATCATTACTGTAAGTTGTAGTTGTTGTATATTACTGCTCCTTGTTGCCCTGTAAATTTTATACCTTTCCAACTGATATCTAAGTGTCCATCACGTGATCCTAGATTATCTGCAACCTTTACATTTAACTCTCCAGGAGTTCCTGCTATTTATACATCTATCTTTGTTGTGCAATCATACCTACATATTCATCACTAAGGTTCCAATAAATTTATCATTCTGAGAACCTTTCTCTATATACATATCATCCCCCATTTCAGTTCAGGTGCTGTTATACTGGTGGATTTATAGTAGGTGCCTGTGGCGAATCTATTTTAGGTGTTACCGGTTTAAAAGTCTATCGCCTTTGGCAATGTGGGTGATATTTCTTCAGGTGGAGTCACATTAGCTAAGCTCCTTTGAGTTACTATACGAGGGTTTAATACTTGCAGTAACTGTAAATGATACTGGATTTTCAGGTATAGTGTGTTGCTTGCTAATCCGCAACCATTTGTTTTTCCTCTTAAACTTGAAGATGCTGATGTTGGATCGTTCGCTTTACTTAAATATGAGTACATTGGACTATTTTTCAGCAACATATCTATTAAATTCATTAGCTCCTGATTCTCTAGTCAATACTCCTTCATAAGGATATTTTTCAGCCTATATCTCCTCTTCCTTTATATGTACCTTTCCAATCATTATACATATAGTTAGCTCCAAGTGCCATGAAGCCCATGGTGATTTTACTACTTGATCTCCTTGTTCCATCAATTGAATTAATTCTAATCTTAATCCATTTATTTCTTTTACTATTTTCTTTTCTTGCTGCTTCAACTTTATTTTTGTAAAGTTTCTACTGAGCTTCTTAAATTTTTCTTTAGATGCAGCTATTTCTTGTGTAGACATAACTTCTTCTGAAAATGCACTTAATCCCATCATTAAAAAGTATAGCAAGACCTAAAAGGTATTTTTATTCCTCTGTATTTCTTTTGCAATCGAACGTAGGGTTTTTTCTATTGTATATAGATTATTATTTCCCATTTCTTTTTGTTTCCTCCTCATACTCAATTCATAGATTAGATATTATCTTTGAACTAATCTAAATTCTACTCTTCTATTTTGTAATCTTCCTTCTAGTGTTTCATTTGTTGCTACTGGATATTCTTCTCCCTTAGCTTCTATTCCAACTATTCTATCTTCAGGCAATCCAAATTCTATTAATTTAGCTTTTACAGCTTCTGCTCTTCTTCTTGAAAGTCCTATATTATATTGGTTTACTTCCTATAGAATCTGTATGTCCTTCTATTGTTAATTCATAGTTGTTTTGTTCGATGAAATCTTTTTAAGTTGTTTAACATTTCAAAATATTGAGGTTTTTACTACTGATTTATCAAAATCAAAGTTTAGTGCTCTTTCATCCAATACTATTGTCATTTCTTTTTGGTGCTTCTATATTAGTTATATCTAAATTCTTTATTTCTAATGCATTTATTCTTATTGTATTTTTCACGCATTTGTGTTGTTGTTAGTGCTTGGACTGCCAATGCTGGTAGAGAAAATACTAATAATAGTAATAATGTTATTATTGTTGTTGTCTCTTTCTCTTTTCCATTTGTCAGCCTCCTTTTCTAATGATAAGTATTCTTCTGTATACTCAACTTTTCCTTCTTCTACTAGTTTTTCTAGATTTTTCTGAAGGTTTTTACTGCTTTATTATTTGCTAAATAAGCTTCTATATTATCTAATCTTGCTGTATTGTAGTTTTACTACCTTCTGATCTGTACATGCTACTAACGATAAAACTCCTAATATTAATGCTAATTTTTTTCATATGTCCCCATTCTCCTTTTTAATTAATAACTTACTCTTTTTCTAGCTCTCAACATTCTTTTTCTAGGTTATCAAGCATTTTCATTTGTTTTTGTTGTAGTTTTTCTATCTTGTCATTTATTTCTAACATTCTTTTCTTAATTCTTTTGTACTTCTAAATCCATTTTTCTGATTCAGTCATATCTTTTCTTGCTTTTCTTTAGGTGTAACTTCTTCTTGAGCTACTACTCTCACCTTCTACAACTACACTTCTGTTCTACTACTTCATCCATTTTCTGGAGCTTGATTAGCTATATCTTGAACTGATTGTGTTCCTTCTTCAGCTTGCTTTTTTGCTGTTTCTTCTGCTTCTTTAGCAGCTCTTTCAGCTTCTTTTTCTCTTTCTTTTTGAACTTTTTCATATTCTTTTTAGTAATCTTTTTCTTTGCTTCATCGTCACTTTCTTCTGCATAAGCAAATGAACCTACTAAAAGTAGTCCTAATAATGCTGTTAACATTAATTTGTTTTTCATCTATATTCCCCTATTATTGTTGTACAGGTTCTACTACTGGAGTAGCTTCTTCTATAGCTTCAGTTGTTTTTATATCTTCATCCATTATTTGATAATATCCTGCTACTTCTGCTTCTTCTCTTGCAACACTTCTTACTACTCTTTCATAGAAATCTAATTTTTCTAGAGCTTCTTTTCTTGTTGCTTCTAATTTTTCTGCTTCTGTTTTTGGTTTTAGCTTTTTCTGCTTTCTTTGCTTTTACCATTGCTTCTATTTCTGCTAATGAAGATGCTTCAGATGTAGATATTCCCTAATTCTTTTGCTTCTTGTTGAACTTTTAAGAGTTTCTGCATCTTCTTTTTATTTTTCTTTCTCATTCCATCTAAAATTTCCATTGCTTCTTTTTCATCTTGAGGATTTAGACTTTCTGTTGCTACTACAGCTTCTGATGGAGCTTCAACAACTTCTACTACTTGAGATTTAGCTTTTCTTCAGCAAGTCTTAGCTTGTTCTTTGGCTTCTTTTTCTGCTAGTTTTTGCTTGTTCTTCAGCCTCTTTTCTTTGGCTTTTTCTTCTGCTTCTTTTGCTAGTTTTGCCTTTTGCTTTTTCTGCTTTTTCTATTTCTGCTCTCTTTTTATTTAATATTGCCATTGCATCATCTTCTGCATAAGCTATTGATGATAATGCACATAAAAACAGAATAGTTTTTAGAAACTTTTTCATACTTCCCTCCCAATTAGTTTAAAACTTCTAATAATTTAGTTAATTCTACTATTTGTTGTTCTTTGTCTGCAGATTTTTCTTCTCTAACTTTGTTGTAGTATTCATCAAATCTTTTTAATAACTTCTTATATTCATCTCTATGCCATCTGATTTTTGAATCTTCTTTTAGCTTTGCATAAAGTTCTTCTCTTCCTAATTGTTTTTCTTTGAGTTCTTTTACTTCTTTTTCAAGATTTGCCTTTTTCTTGAATGAAATTCTTCTTTTCTTTCAGCTTCTTTTTGCATTAAAAAGCTTGATACTCTGCTTCTATGTTTTCTTACTTCAGTTATTACCTCTTGAGCTACTGTATCTGTTACCTCTGCTGAATAAGATAATGATCCAAGTACTAACATTGAAGCTAATAAATATTTAATCTTCATAATTCCCCTTTACATTTAGTAAAAATTAAAAAATTTATCTTAGTCTAGTATACTTTATTTTTCACATTTAGTCAATGATATAAATGATTTTTTTAATACTTTTTTTAATTTTTGATAGTAGTAAAATGTATCGAAATTTTTATTTTTATATTTTTATATAAAATTTATAATATTTATATAAAAAGAGTTTCCCTCTTTTTAAAAAAATTTTTCTTAACATTGTAAATAAGACTTCAAATTTTAAAATTCCTAGAATTAAATATAAAAAGTAAATATTATTGCTGGTTTTAATAGTTGCATTTTCATATTTTCTTTTCTTTATGAATATAAGTACTGAGAAAAATCAACACAAAAATAATACTCTTTTATATCTGTCATGTAGAAAATAGCTAGAAAAAAACACTTACTAAAGCTTGTTGCTATGAAAAAGTTTTTGTAGTTTCTTTTTGAACAAGTTATTCTATTAAAAAGGTATTTTTAATAATGCTCCTCCATGCCATTTTTCTTGGAAAAAGATCAAAAAGCATATGTATTGCTATTGCACTAGAAAAACCTACTATAAAATATTTAAAAAGTAACTATATCTATCTCATATAAAGCGATAAGTATTATTGTAACAAATGGACTGTGAGTCAATATGTTTCTATGCCTTAATTTTTAATTTAAAATCCCAATCTGGTAACTTAATTCCTAAGAAAAAGCGACTACTATTAACAAAAACCTAATAAATTTAATTTATATATCATTTTTTTATTTTCCTTTCTTGGTTTACTAACAGTTAATAATTTTATCTCATTGAATTTGTTAAAGTCAAGTTTTTTCAAATCTGTTAAGTATAAATTAATATTGTAAACTAAAAATTAAAATTTATAAAATTTTTAGAATAAAAATATTGCATTTAAAGCTAATCAGTGTTAATATATATAATAATTTTGAAAGATAAAATTTTAAAAATTTATCTACCAATTTAACTAATAGGGAGTGATTATAATGAGTTTTTTTAGGGCAAGTTAGAAAAAAGCCTTACAAAGCAAACAGAAGAATAGTTTTACCAGAAACAAGTGATGAAAGAGTAATAAGAGCTGCTTCTTTAATTTTTAAAAAGAAGGATTTAGCACAAGTTGTTCTTGTTGAAATCAAGAAGCTATAATGAACAGTGCAAAAGCATATGAAGTTTCATTAGCTGGAGCAAAAAAATTGTGAGACCCTTATAATTTTTGAAAGAATGAATGACTATGTTAATAAATTAGTAGAATTAAGATCTAAAAAGGAATGACTCCTGAAGAAGCTAAAGAAGATTTTTATTAAATGATCCTAACTTCTTTGGAGCTATGCTTATTAAAATGGGAGATGCTGATGGAATGGTATCTGGTTCTGCATCACCAACTGCAAATGTTTTAAGAGCTGCTATACAAGTTATTGGTACTCAACCTGGAGTTAAAACAGTTTCATCTGTTTTCATTATGGAATTATCTCAATTCAAAGATTTATTTGGAAGCATTTTAGTATTTGGAGACTGTTCTGTTATCCCATTCCCAACATCAGAACAATTAGCTGATATAGCTACTTCAGCAGCAGAAACAGCTGTTAAAATTGCTGGAATAAATCCTAGAGTTGCATTAATGACTTTCTCTACTAAAGGTTCTGCTAAACATGAATGTGTTGATAGAGTAATTGAAGCTGGACGTATTTTAAGAGAAAGAAAAGTTTCATTCAGATTTGATGACGAATTACAAGCAGATGCTGCTTTAGTTAAATCTGTAGGAGAAATCAAAGCTCCTCTATCAGATGTATCTGGAAATGCTAATGTATTGATATTCCCTACACTATCTGCTGGAAACATTGGTTACAAATTAGTTCAAAGACTTGCTGGTGCTAATGCTTATGGACCTATCATTCAAGGTTTAAATGCTCCAGTAAATGATTTATCAAGAGGTTGCTCAGTTGAAGATATAGTTGTATTAACAGCTATTACATCTGCTCAAGCTTGTACTGAGTGCTAATTTTTAGAAAAGGAATTATTATGAAAAAAACTTTTAATAATATTAGCTCACCCTGATCTTACAAGATCTATGGCTAATAAAAATTAAAAAGAAGAAGCAGAAAAAAATACAGATATCATAGTACATGATATTTATAAAGATATCCTAATGGAAAAAAATTGATTTAGAAAAAGAGTTAAATTTAATAAAGGAAACAGGAACTTTAATTTTACAATTTCCTATGCAATGGTTTAACTGTCCTTCTCTTTTTAAAAAGAATGGATAGATACAGTTTTTATGGTTGCACACTTTTACTGAAAGTGGAGAAAAAAATCTTAGCTAATAAAAATAGGATTAGCTGTTACTACAGGAGCACCAAAAAGAAGTATATGAAGGTAAACTTGAAGGTATCTTTAGCTCCTTTTGTATTAAGTATAGATTATTTAAATGCTAAAAATATTCCTATATTTTTCAGTTCATGGAGTAATGCCTGGTAAAAATATCAGAAACAGAAATTGAAGAAAACGCTAAAAAAATATGTTGAATATTTAAAAATAATATAGAATAACGGAGGAAATATAAATGAAAATACTAGTAATAAATTGTGGAAGCTCTTCACTTAAGTACCAATTAATAAATCCTGAAACTGAAGAAGTTTTCGCAAAAGGACTTTGTGAAAGAATTGGAATAGACGGTTCTAAAATGGAATATGAAGTTCCTGCCAAAGATTTTTGAAAAAAATTAGAAGCTCCTATGCCTAGCCACAAAGAAGCACTAGAATTAGTAATGTCTCATTTAACAGATAAAGAAATTGGAGTTATTGCTTCAGTTGATGAAGTTGATGCATTAGGACACAGAGTTGTTCATGGTGGAGAAGAATTTGCACAATCTGTATTAATAAATGATGAAGTTCTAAAAGCTATAGAAGCAAATAACGATCTTGCACCTTTACATAACCCTGCAAACTTAATGGGAATAAGAACTTGTATGGAGCTTATGCCTGGTAAGAAAAATGTAGCTGTATTTGATACTGCTTTCCACCAAACTATGAAACCAGAAGCATTTATTTATCCATTACCATATGAAGACTATAAAGAATTAAAAGTTAGAAAATATGGTTTCCACGGAACATCTCACTTATATGTTTCTGGAATCATGAGAGAAATTATGGGAAATCCTGAACATTCAAAAATAATAGTTTGTCACTTAGGAAACGGAGCATCAATAACTGCTGTTAAAGATGGAAAATCAATTGATACTTCAATGGGATTAACTCCTTTACAAGGTTTAATGATGGGAACAAGATGTGGAGACATAGATCCAGCAGCTGTTCTATTTGTTAAAAATAAAAGAGGGCTTACAGATGCCCAAATGGATGACAGAATGAATAAAAAATCTGGTATCCTAGGATTATTTGGAAAGTCTTCTGACTGTAGAGATATGGAAAATGCAGTTAAAGAAGGAGATGAAAGAGCAATACTTGCTGAAAGTGTTTCTATGCATAGATTAAGATCATATATAGGAGCTTATGCTGCTGTTATGGGTGGAGTAGATGCTATTTGCTTTACAGGAGGAATTGGAGAAAATTCTTCTATGACTAGAGAAAAAGCATTAGAAGGATTAGAATTTTTAGGTGTTGAATTAGATAAAGAAATCAACTCAGTTAGAAAAAAAGAAATGTAAAATTATCTAAAAGATAGCTCAAAAGTTTTTAGTATATAAAATACCTACAAACGAAGAATTAGTTATAGCAAGAGATACTTTTTAGATTAGCAAAAATAAGAATATAATTAAGAAATTAGAAATCAAACAATACAAAATTAATATTAGTGAAATAATAGAAATTAAACAATTAGAAATTAGGAGGAAACTATATGGCAAAGAAAATGCAAACTATGGACGGTAACCAAGCTGCCGCTTATGCGTCATATGCTTTTACAGAAGTGGCTGGGATTTATCCTATAACACCATCTTCTCCAATGGCTGAATATACTGATGAATGGGCTGCTAAAGGAATGAAAAATATTTTTGGTGTACCTGTAAAATTAGTTGAAATGCAATCAGAAGGAGGAGCTGCTGGAACTGTTCACGGTTCTTTACAAGCTGGAGCTTTAACAACAACTTATACAGCTTCTCAAGGATTACTTTTAAAAATTCCTAACATGTATAAAATAGCTGGAGAATTATTACCAGGTGTTATACATGTATCTGCAAGATCTTTATCTGCTCAAGCATTATCTATCTTTGGTGACCACCAAGATATCTATGCTGCAAGACAAACAGGTTTTGCAATGCTTGCTACAAACTCTGTACAAGAAGTTATGGACTTAGCAGGAGTAGCTCACTTAGCTGCTTTAAAATCTAGAGTTCCTTTCTTACACTTTCTTTGATGGATTCAGAACTTCTCATGAAATTCAAAAAGTTGAAGTTATGGAATATGATGATTTAAAGAAATTAGTAGATTGAAAGCTTTAGAAGAATTCAGAAAAAGAGCTTTTAAATCCTGAACATCCAGTAACAAGAGGTACTGCTCAAAATGATGATATTTACTTCCAAGCAAGAGAAGTACAAAACAAATTCTATGATGCAGTTCCTGATATAGTTGCAGACTATATGAAAGAAATTTCTAAAAATAACTGGAAGAGAATACAAACCATTTAACTACTATGGTGCTCCAGATGCTGAAAAGAATTATAATTGCTATGGGATCAGTTTGTGAAGCTGCTCAAGAAGTTATAGATTACTTAGTAGAAAAAAAGGAGAAAAAGTAGGTTTAATCTCTGTTCACTTATTTAGACCTTTCTCTGCTAAATATTTCTTTTGATGTTTTACCAAAAAAACTGTAAAAAGAATTTCAGTTTTAGATAGAACTAAAGAACCTGGTTCATTAGGAGAACCTCTATTACTAGATATTAAAAGCATTATTCTACAATAAAGAAAATGCTCCATTAATAGTTGGTGGAAGATATGGATTATCTTCAAAAGATACAACTCAGCTCAAATTTTAGCTGTATTTGATAACTTAAAGAAAGATGAACCAAAAGATGCTTTCACAGTTGGTATAGTTGATGATGTTACTCATACATCTCTTGAAGTAGGACCAGCTATAGCTCTTGCAGATCCTTCTACAAAAGCTTGTCTATTCTATGGATTAGGAGCAGACGGAACAGTTGGAGCAAATAAAAACTCTATCAAAAATTATAGGGGATAAAACTGATTTATATGCTCAAGGATACTTTGCATATGACTCTAAAAAATCAGGAGGAGTTACTAGATCTCACTTAAGATTTGGTAAAAAACCTATTAGATCAACTTACTTAGTATCTAAACCAACATTTGTTGCTTGTTCAGTACCAGCATATCTACATCAATATGATATGACTTCTGGATTAAAAGAAGGAGGAAAATTCCTACTTAACTGTGTATGGACTAAAGAAGAAGCTTTAGAACATATTCCTAATAATGTAAAAGAGACTTAGCTAAAGAAATAAAGCAAGATTATTTATTATAAATGCTACTGCTCTTGCACATGAAATTGGATTAGGACAAAGAACAAATACAATAATGCAAGCTGCTTTCTTTAAATTGGCTGAAATTATTCCATTTGAAGAAGCTCAACAATATATGAAAGATTATGCTAAAAAGTCTTATGCTAAAAAAGGAGACGAAATCGTTCAACTTAACTACAATGCAATAGATAGAGGAGCTAATGATATCGTTGAAATAGAAGTAGATCCAGCTTGGGCTAATCTTGAAGTAACACCTTTAAATGAACCAAAAGAAACTGCAGGTTGTGGTGGATGTTGTTCATCTCTTGAAAATTTCGTAGAAAAAATAGCTAAACCTATAAATGCTATTAAAGGATATGATTTACCTGTATCAGCATTCTTAGGATATGAAGATGGTACTTTTTGAAAATGGTACTTCTGCTTTTTGAAAAGAGAGGAGTTGCTGTTGATGTACCTATATGGAATATAGATAAATGTATTCAATGTAACCAATGTTCTTATGTTTGTCCACATGCTGTTATCAGACCTTTCTTAATAAATGAAGAAGAATTAAAAGCTTCTCCAGTTGAATTAGCAACTAAGAAACCTACAGGAAAAGGTTTAGATGGACTAGCATATAGAATACAAGTTTCTACACTTGATTGTGTTGGTTGTGGATCTTGTGCTCACGTTTGTCCAGCAAAAGCTCTTGATATGATGCCAATAGCTGATTCATTAAATGATAAAGAAGATATTAAAGCTGATTATCTATTTAATAATGTAAAAATACAGAAGTGACTTAATGCCAGTTGATACTGTAAAAGGTTCTCAATTCTCTCAACCACTATTTGAATTCCATGGTGCTTGTCCAGGATGTGGAGAAACTCCTTACATTAAATTGATAACTCAACTATATGGAGATAGAATGATGGTTGCTAACGCTACTGGATGTTCTTCAATCTATTCAGGTTCAGCTCCTGCAACTCCATATACAACAAATGAAAATGGAGAAGGACTTCTTGGGCTTCATCTCTATTTGAAGATAATGCTGAATATGGATTTGGTATGCATATAGGAGTTGAAGCTCTAAGATCTAGAATTCAACATACTATGGAAGAAAATATGGATAAAGTTGATGAAGAAACAGCTACTTTATTCAAAGATTGGATAGCAAACAGACAATACTCTGTAAGAACTAGAGAAATCAAAGATATTCTTGTTCCAAAATTAGAAGCATTTAAATACAGATTTTGCAAAAGAAATCTTAGATTTAAAAACAATATCTAGTTAAAAAAATCTCAATGGATAATTGGTGGAGATGGATGGGCTTATGATATTGGTTATGGTGGACTTGACCATGTACTTGCATCTAATGAAGATATAAATATATTTAGTAGTGGATACAGAAGTTTACTCAAATACTGGAGGACAAGCATCAAAATCTACACCTACTGGAGCAGTTGCAAAATTTGCTGCATCAGGAAAACCAGTTAAGAAAAAAAGACCTAGCTGCAATAGCAATGTCTTATGGACATATCTATGTTGCTCAAGTTTCTATGGGAGCTAACCAACAACAATTTATAAAAGCTGTTAAAGAAGCTGAAGCTCACCAGGACCTTCAATAATAATTGCATACTCACCTTGTATCAACCACGGTATCAAGAAAGGTATGTCACAATCTCAAACTGAAATGAAGTTAGCTACTGAATGTGGATACTGGCCAATATTCAGATACAATCCTTCATTAGAAAAATTAGGAAAGAATCCTTTACAATTAGATTCTAAAAAGAACCTAAATGGGAAAAATATGAAGAATATCTAACTGGTGAAGTAAGATACCAAACTCTAACAAAATCTAATCCTGAAGAAGCAAAAAGTTTTATTTGAATCAAATAAAAAGAAGCTCAAAAAGAGATGGAGACAATATAAGAGA